>Ga0074197_1000910_pt1 | contig 30202 bp, 34 predicted proteins | sample EPASupsiteSAE305_FD_64526 | JGI IMG/M metagenome (GOLD analysis project Ga0074197, IMG submission 64526) | Bioremediated contaminated groundwater microbial communities from EPA Superfund site, New Mexico - SAE3-05 reassembly with SPADES | ecosystem: Environmental > Aquatic > Deep subsurface >...
CGGATCAAAGAACTGCTCCACCGGCACCGAGGTATGAGCCTAGAACACAAGAAAGCAATTGTGGCCTACTTCTTAAACAGCAGAAATAGGCCACAAAAACCAACACCAAATGTCACTTAGCTCATTTAAATCCTACAATAGGCCTTGCATGGATCAGATGAAAGAGAAGAAACTGGGCCAGGATATAGTCATACGCTCCGAGCCGGGCCGCTTGACCGTCACCATAACCCAGCGCCTGGGGCTCCTGTGGAAAACCGTGCTCGCCGCCATCCTGGGGCTGGCCCTGGTAGCTGTACTGGTCCTCAACGTTCTGCCCGCCTCCGCGGACCCCGTGCGGGAAGCAAAAAAGACCAACCTGGCCTACGTTCTAATCTTTACCGCCTCAATAGCCGCGCTACGGCTGATCCTCCCGGACAATGAAGAGACCATTTCCGTTTTCCAGGGAACCCTGACCATACGCACCAGGATAATGTTTTTCACGTTCAATGAGGAGTTCCCTGTGCCCGAGGTAACCCGCCTGGGCCTGAACATCCCGGCCGGCAAGAATTACGCGCGGCGCAAATTCGCGCTGACGCAGCGCGCGCAAAAGCGCTTCTCGGAAAGATACCAGCCCTACCACGGAGCCCTCTCCTTCTTTTACGGCGACGACCTGATAGAACTGGCCCACCAGGTAGACCGCCTCAGCGCCACCTACATCCTCAAAGAACTGGAAAACTCACTAGTGAAGTGAGCCCCTCCATAAAACAAAACCGCCGGTTTCCCGGCGGTCCTGCTGCAGCGCCTTCCTTTACCGCGCATAGAGGTGAAGTATCTCGGTGATGAAAGTCTGGTACGGGACGTGCAGTTTCCTGGCTTTTTCCTTGAGTTTCGCCAGGTCGCGGCTGTTTATGCGGATATTAAGCACGGCATCCCTGCGGTGGGCCGCAATGGCTTCCGCCAGAAGCCGTTCCTCCTCCGGACTCACGCGGACATATTCCCCGCGCTCCAGTGCGCGTTCTATGGCCTTCTCACTTTTCGTAAGCTTAGATCTTTTCATGGCAACTTCCCCTCCTTGACCAGCCTGGTGTATTTCCGGCTGGGGAACAGCGTTTTGAGGAACACCTCATCCCCGTTCAGCACATACGGCACCGCCCAGACATATCCGCCGTGTCGCACCAGCAGCACCCTCTGCCCCGGCCGCACGCTTTCTCCGGGTCCCAGCGTATCATGCCCCCTCCCCATATTGTAATACATTTGTATATATAGCCAAGGCCCCCCGGCCCTGCAATAGCATAGCAGCCCACCCCGACACCGTCCTGTCGGCAAAAAAGAACCGCCGGGCTTCCCCGGCGGCGCCGCGCAAAACGGGATTTTGCTATCATACAAACAGGTTAGGCGGAGCAGGAGGCTCACAATGGATTTCCCAAAAGGTATTACCAACTCGGACCTGGCTTTTCCCATAAGGTACACCCATTCCGAATTCGGCTGCCTTACCCCGGTTCAGAGCGTTTTGATTTGGCCGTTCATATTCATGACGGTCGGCCTGGTGGGCTTTCATTTAGAAGGAACCCTGGCCGACCTCTCCCTTGGGATGTGGCTGGCCATCATTTGGGCCTATGCCACCCTGCCGATGCTCTACTTCGGCCACTTCAAGATCAACGAGACCTTTGAGGCCCTTCGGGAGATAATAAAGAAAGACCCGGAAGCCCAGCTAAAGAAGGCGCATGCCCACCTGAACACCGGCGCCTTCGCGATACCCGGAGCGATTGCGGCGACCCTGGGGTACTTGGTGCTGTTCCCTCTTTACGAAGCGGCTCACAATTTTTTTTGGCTGCAGGCCTGGGGCGCCTTTTTCTTCATCGCCTTCGGGTTCCTGGGGGGCTACGGCCTGGCCAGCGTGGTTTCCTTTTACGGCGTGGTGCAAAAGTTGCTCGACTCCGGGATACTGGAGCCGAACCCCTACCACCCGGACTTATTCATGGGCCTGCGTCCGCTTGGCACGCTCGCCGTGGTGAACGCGCTGGTGGCCTCTTCGGGGTCGCTGCTCTTCCCAATAATAATGGAAGCGTTGGGCCTGCCAGGCATCTTTAAGCTGCCCGGCTACGCCCTCTTTATCGGGATAGCCATAGCCATAGCCATGGCCTTCATTGTCCCCATAATCCAAATTCGGGACCACATAGAGAAAAGAAAGTTCGAAATACTGAAAAAGAATGAGGCCGACTACAGGGAGCTCCGCGCAGCCTATATAGAGAAGCCATCCCAGGAGCGCAAGGACGCGCTGGAGTTCCTGCAAGCGGACCGGGCCAAGCTGTCAGAAATACGCCTCTTCCCCTTTGAGACCAAAATGGCCACCCAGGTGATAGGTTCCATATTGTTGCCTTTCATAATCCTCTACCTGCAAATAAAGTACAAGTAACCCCCAAAAGCGAACCGCCGGGCTTGCCCGGCGGTTATCTAGTGATCCACCGAATCGCTAGCCTTGGTCAAAAGTAAAGGCCTGCCCCCCGTCCCCCTACGCTGGAGAGCATGGACACCCCCTGCTCCATGAAGACGCGCAGCAGATACTTGGAGTGGGAACCCCTCTTTAAGGTTCCAAATTGGAACCTTAGAGATTTGTACTCTTCAGCCGTAAGCTGGAACATAAAATCCGCAGGAAAACTCTCAATGTTCCTAAGCGTCCCTATTCTCCCACCAGACTATTTGTTACCATGTGAACTAGAACAACTTCAGATAATCTGCCGGGAGGGACAATGAAACACTTAGAACTGTTATCCAAAACAAAGCAGAGCCTGATGTACCACGTTAAGGACTATTCGCTCATCACGGACAAACTGATAGCGTCCGTGGACTGGCCCAAGAATATTCCCGTCCTCTTTTTCGATTTCAAGCCGTTCCGGCCCGCGGGCGGCGTAGCCAAGCATAAGGTAAAGGGGCGCTACATAGTGCGCTACGTCTTCGGCGGCTTCACAAAGCGCCTCAAGCCGGCCGGCAAGCCGCTCAAGACTTCGCCCATCACGCTCCGCGCGCCCAAGAACCAGCAGGAAGCCTATAGCATAACGAAAAAGAGCATAGCCGAACACGCCGCGGCAGACAAACGGCTTTACGGCGAATCCTTCAAACAAGAAACGCGGAGATACCTCGCCAATTTCAAGAAGCACACCCGGAGCGCCCTTCTCTTCAAGAACGGCCGCAACGTGGGCATAGCCACGCTTTACGACAACACCCGCTGGGACGGCAAACCCTGCAGCACCATAACCTGGCTCCGGCTCGACAAGCGCCTGCCCAAGGCGGAATACCAGGACGCGCTCTACCAGGCCACCAAGTGGTGCGTAGAGAACTCCAAGGAAACCATGGCGGTCTTCAACCACGCCGACGAAATAGAAGACCACAAGTTCGAAACCGTAATGGGCCTGCGCCCCTACCGCATAAACTTCCGCAGGAAATAGCCTGCCGGACAAAAAAGAACCGCCGGGCTTCCCCGGCGGTTCTGCATTGCAGGTCAAAAGCAAAGACCTGAACCCGTTTCCCTACACTCGCTCCACGCGTATCCGCCCGGAGAAGAGCCCCAGGCTGAGCAGGTATTTGGTATGCGCGGAAGAGTCCCCGCTCCAAAAGACAGAAAGACCGCGCTTTGCCGTTTTCTTCAGCCAGAGCGTCTGCTGATATTCGGCACTGCGGCGCTCGGCAGGACTAAACCCCTTGAAGTCATCATGCCAGCCCAGATGATCGCGTACGCCGACGGAGAAGATGTCGGCCCTGAAATGAACCGCAAGCCCGGAGAACTTCCCCTTCCGGTAGAACAATAAAGCCTTCGCCTTGGGCATTATCTCTTTTTCGTATATCGCCGTATCGTTATTGGCGCTATACCCGGCCTTTTTCCCTTCTCTCTTTAACAGCTTTTTATGCTCCAGCCTGTTCAGCCGCCGGAACTCGGCCAGATTTTTGGGCGGCCGGGTTTCTATCCCGGCCAGAGATGGCGGCGCAGGGGGAACTTTAAGGCCTCGGCCGCCGGCAACACAATTGACGGCCAGCATGTATCCCCTTGGCAGCTTCAGCCAACTGGTTTTTATGGCGCCAAGCGCCTTTTTCGGGAAAATAAAATTCGCGTAAGGCTTATCCTTGGGCCAGTCTATAGAAGCCAGCGCCCGATTTAGATCTGAGGGACCTTTGATCTTGTACCAATCGCCGCGAGGAGTCACCTTCACCGGTTTAAGCATTTTCATGTAGCCTCCCTAATACGAATATAATAGCAAACAGAACCGCCGGGCTTCCCCGGCGGCTTCGCTCTTTAAAAGCAAGCGCGCTACTTCTTTGGCCTTATTTCCAGGAGGAGCAGGTTGGGACGGCAGAAGAGCCTGACCCTTGGGGCCACATGCCCCTCCAGGCCGAGACCGCGCGACACTATCACGTAAGTTTCTTTTACCAGGTGTATCCCTCCCGCCGCTATCTTGCGAGGAACCCCGCTCATGGTAAGGACGGGGCCGAACCATGGCAGGCAGACCTGCCCGCCATGCGTGTGCCCTGAAAAAACCGCGTCCACTCCCAGCTCCGCAGCGTTAGGATACGCGTCCGGAACATGGCTTAACAGCAGCGTTACATCCGCCTTGCCCATAGCGCTCAGGAGTTTTTTGAGCAAAGGCCGGTCAGCGAAACTATCCAGGCCCAGACCCACTATCCCGACAGCCCCTGCTTCGTGACGGACCCTCCTATAGCTGTCATCCAACAAGGTAAAACCCGTCCCCGCAAAGAATTCCGGCAGGTTCAGCAAACCATCCACATTGCCGCCCACAAAGAAGGAGCCGCGCCGGCTCTTGAAGCCACCAAGATATTCCTTTATTTGCGGCTGTATGGCCGCGTGGTTGAGAATATCCCCGGTAAAGAAGATAAAGTCCGGGGAATAGCCGTTAACCGCGCTTAACACGGCCTGATGCATCGGCCTGAGCCCATCGGTCTGCAGGTCCGATATATGCGCGACTTTCAGCGGTGCTTTAAGCCCTTCCACGGTTATTACGGCGCGCTCTACCTCCACCAAACCTGGCTCAAGAACTTCCCCGTAATATTTGAAGCCGACCAGCAATAAAGCCGGCGCGAACAGCAGGTACCTGGCCCGCCTGACAGCAAAAAACGCCAGCAGCAACGGCAGCGCCACCGTAAACAGCGTCCAGAAACATCTCGCGATCAGCGCTAACCCAACTATGCCGCCCACATACAGCCCCGCCATCGTCCAAAGGAATATCGCGCCAAGAGCCGCCTGGCGAAGTATGGCCCACCAGCCTTTACCGCTTTGCAACCCGCGGTTGATGCGGACCAACAGAAAAAAACTGGCCACCATCGCCAGATCGAGCCCGAGGTTCAAAGGCCCGAAAATATTCCAATAGAAACTCATTGTCTATATCCCCTGTCCCGCCTATTTCCGCGCCCATATTCTACCAAAACAAATCGCGCTCACGGTTTGAACCCCTCTATCCGCTTGGGCTCCGGCCCCGGCGCCTCCATAAGCGCCCTGATAGCGTCGAACACGCTCCTGAACTGGGCGTCGTACTTCTTCTCCAGCTCCTCCAGTTTGCGGGCCAGCTCTTTGTGCGTGTTCAGCAGTTCACGCAATTTAACGAACGTGCGCATTATCTGAATGTTGACCATTCTGGCGCGCTTACTCTTAAGCACGCTGGACAACATAGACACCCCCTGCTCCATGAACACGCGCGGCAGATACTTGGAATGTCCCCCTCTCTTTAAGATGCCAAATTGGCATCTTAAAGATCTGTATTCCACCTCGGTCAACTGGAACATGAAATCCGGAGGAAAACTCTCGAGATTTCGAAACATAGCCCGGTTTAAATGCCCGGTCGTCACCCCATACATCTCCGCCAGGTCCCTGTCCAGCATAACCCTGTGCCCGCGTATCAGGTAGATCTTCCGCTCTATCATTTCCAGCGGCATAAGTTCTTTCATAGCGCCCCCTTCCCGCCAATATCCTAGCAGACCACCCCGACACCGTCCTGTCGGAAAAAAAGAACCGCCGGGCTTCCCCGGCGGTTCCTCACTCCCCCCCATTCCCCGTCTTATATCCCCATGCGGGCCAGCCACACGGTATGTTTGCCGCAGGCGGGGTCCTCCGCCTTGTGCAGCAGCACCTCCAGCCCGTTGGCGGCCAGCAGGCGGCCGTACTCTTCGGGCGAGAGACTGGAGTAGCGGAACTCCCGCCCCTCTATCACGCCGGAAGCCTCCCCCTCCGCGGGGCCGGAAGTAAAAAGCAGCAGCCCGCCCTTATGCAGGTGCGCCGCGAACACCGGGAACATGGCCCGCTGGTCTTCTTTGGAAAGGTGAAAGAAACTGTCCCACGCCACCACCGCGTCGAAGCGCCGCCCCAGGGCCAGGCCGCGCATATCCCCCACCAGCCACTCCATATCCGGGAACCGCTCCCGGCACATGGCTATCATCCCGGGGGCCCCGTCCACGCCGGTCAGCGTAAAGCCCTTGCGGATAAAGAACCCCGCCAGCGGCTCCCCCGACCCGCAGCCCAGGTCCAGCAGGCTGCTCCCGGCCGGCAGGCGCTTGAGCATGGCGTCCAGGTATTCCCGCTCCATAAGGTCCTTGCGCCTGGAAGCGTCGAACCACCCGGCTATCCCCTCATACTTCCCGCACACATCATCGCCCATCCCCAAATTCTACCAAACAAAACCGCCGGGCTTCCCCGGCGGTTCCGCATGACCATCAAATAGCCACATAGTTATCAACGTCCCCTATCCCCCTCGAGTTAATTCTTCACATTACCCCCGGAAACGATAGCGTTTATGACGCTTTCAACAGAAACATTTCCTACTTTATCTTCGCTATAGTAGTGCACCGAATACTCGCCTTCTGGCAAGTGGAATGCCCCTGCATATTTATGCTCATCACAGTTCCCAACTCCAGGGATTTCAAGGGCAATATCCTCACCGCAACTGCCGTCCTGATATGAAACATAGGCGCTTTGAGATGCCACCCCGCTTGAGACGCGTTTCACTTCAGGGTCTACGGCTGCGATCTCAAAAACAGAGCTTGTCCCCACATGAACAGTAGCGCCTGAAGCCAAAGCAGCACCATCAACCTTAAGTGTGTCTACCGGCGGTGTCCCATCCGAAAGAATCAGCATTGTTTTGCCAGCCGGGCCATTCCCCGCCTTATCAAGGGCAAAGGCATAGACAACATGCGCTCCTTCCGGCACGGAGAACGGCCCATGATAGAACGAATTCCTCGCGGACCCAAAGGGAGCGGTCAGTTTTTGTTTAAGCTTGGTATATTTATAGCTGGGTTTTGTGTCGAAGAGGACATATACCCCGCCTATCCCGGAAACGGCGTAGTCACAATCAGCAAGATCTCCGGCCAAAAGCTCTATCTTCTCATGCGAATTCACATACGCGCCGTTACCCTCAATCTCTTTCTCTTTGTACTGCAACATAACCACTGGCGGACGGGTATCTAAAAGCCTTATTGGAGCCGCCAAGGCAAAAAGGCCACTTTTCCGCTTAGTATGCCCCACCACGGAACGACCGTTTATCGTTACCGGTAGGATGTCATACTTGGCCGGATTGTTGAGATGATATCGCAATATGCGCGTCTGCTCTAGATCTTTCTCCGGAAGCCAGCAATCCGGCAGTTCTATGCTAACCTGAAGTCCATCAAATGACATGTCTTCAGTTTCAAGGTGGTAGGCTCTATTGGGATGTGCTATATATGTGTCCACAGGATAATACTCCGGCTTATGCGGCAGGCCTTGTTGAACTTCCGCAGTCACGCGGGAAGCAGAAAGGCAAAGCTCCACTAAAACCGCTGTTAAAACCCGTCCCCAATTCATTATGGCTTCCTCCGCGCATCCGCCTCCCGGCGCTTTACTATCGACACGCTCTTCGCCCAGGCTTTTGGATCTCTTTCCAAAAGGCTATTCGCATCTCTCCGTATCGTCTCATCCGGATCTTCTTCAGCCACTGCCAGCAATTCAGACACAAAATCTTCCAAGGGGCAGTTAAACCTGTATACGGCCCGCGTCAGAATATCCATAGATATCCTGCGTGTATGGAGACCTTCGTTTTTTAGATTTGAGACAAGCCAAGGGACGGCAGGGGCCCCGATTTTGTCAACCAATGCCCAAAGGAATTTATTGTCCTGGTCAGGAGAGGAAAACGCAGATATTATAGAAGGAAGTGCGTCTTCAATGCTTGCACCGTCTCCGATGCTCAGAAGAAGCAGGTAGAGTTTCGTCCTTATTCTTTTGTTAGCGGTTAATATCCCCTCACCGAGAGCCCTTGCCGCTCTCCCCCCAATTCGGAATATTACCCGGCTGCATCGCTGCTGCACGACAAAATTACTGCTTTCAAAGTTGCCGATCAGCGCCTGAACTGCGGGAGCACCTATTTTAACAATAGCGTCTTCTGCCACCGCCGCCAACTCCGGACGCGCGCCATTCATTACTGCAACAAGTTCCGGCACAGCCGAGTAAGCCTCTCCACCCATGCCGCCAAGCACAGATATCCCAGCTGAAGCCGCAACCGTATCGGTCCCTTTAACGACCGCCACCAAGCCGGGCACAGCTCTTGAGCCTATTTTTACCAACGCAGCAACGGCAACACGGCGACAAGCTGGGACAGAAGAATTCAAGTCGGAAAGACTCGCCCCTATTACCTCCTCTTGGCCTGGATAAGTCATCCCACTGAATTTCTTCAAAGCTGCCGCGCTGCGTGCCGCATCCGGAGACGCCAGCCTCTCCCCCAAAGACGAACAGGCCCCACACACAAAGCAGAGCACCCCAATGAGTATTGGTCGGAGAAAGTTATTTAGCATTTCAATTAGATGGCTAGTTCCCCCTCCAGTATTCTACCAAAACAAAACCGCCGGCCCCCCGGCGGCTCTCTAGCGGGTCAAAAGCAAAGACCTGACCCTGTTCCCTTTTAAAATTATATTGTAACGTTATAGAGTTAGGGATAATATTGCGTTGACCATTTGGAGAATACTGCCATGAGAAGAATTACGGCATTGATATGCCTGTTGATACTCATCATTTCAAACTGCCACTCCGGTGACTACAGGGACGTAAAAATGGGGATTTACACCGACCCTGGAACCGAAATCAGATTAAACAACAATTTAGCCAATCTCTTTGAGGATTATTCTGGAGGACAATCAATTAATTTTTTCCTAACAGGCTCCAGACGTTCTTTTATGTTTGAAGAAAGAGTCGCGGGATTAAGCACAGTTACCATAACCGGTCCTTTCGGAGTTCTGTACACCCACCATTTCAATCCACCGGTCCCAAGCACAGGGATAGTTTTTCTTAATGCGCCTCCAGGTCTTTACAAATTCCAATCAAGCAACGTTGTTGGACAAATCACTGAGATTAAAGTAAAAGTCGCGCAAGTAGAGCCTGTTCTTTTGATGGAGAAGTCTTATATAACCGCGGACGATACTTCCAATGGCCTCAATCTCCATATTGAGACAAAAAGCACAGCCAGTGAAGGGATCAACAATGTAGAACTCTTTAAAGATGGAACAGTAGTTGCCGTAGAAAAAGGAAATGGGTCCGAACAGAATTCCACATTCAACATTAAACTCTCACCGACCGACAAAGGCACGACCTTCATCCTACAGTTATCCGATTTAAAGACCAATTGCCGCCAAATACGTTTTACGGTAAACCCTTCAGGCATTTATTCAGCTTATCACAGCAAGCTCTCCGGCTCCTCGCGAATATATCTACAAGACCTTAATGTTTTGCCGGAGCCAAGCAAGCCTTGGCGCACAATTCCAAAGAGCAAGAAATACGTGCTGCATATTGCCAACGGGATATCATTAATTTTTGCCGATGTAACTAATCCTGGAGAAGTCTCCCTTACCTGGACCACAACCAGGCCGCCAAACGGATACAAGGACGCCTATGGAGCCGCGATGATATTAAAAGCCTGGAACGGCTTGAAGTACAAGCGAGCCTGGATATCCATTGATTATAGATGGCTGTCACTTTTGGACGATCAGGCGAAAAACCTAAAGCTTGTCCGCGCTGATAATCCACGGGAAGGCCTATACCCGGAAATGTCTGGAACAAACTCCGTTCCAAAACAGAGAATAACTTTTCAATTGAAGGGATTCGGCAAATACCTCTTGATAGCGCCGGAATTCACATCGACTAAGGCATCTCGAAGTAAGGGAACCGTCAACAGGCTGCCAGAAATAGAATTGTTGAGCGGGGCAACTTTAAAATCGGAGAGGTTCGACCTCGCCTCCAACGCCGGGCAGAAATTAATAAAGAACCTGAAGGCTATGGATTTGCTGCCAGTAAGCCACGTGTACAGCGTCTGGCCAGAAAGCCTGGGGCTGGAGCCATCCGGCGCACTCACCATGCGATATTCTGACCGCATCGTGTCAGAATTGGGCGTAAGCGAAGACTCGCTAGCCCTTTATGGCCTCACCCTTGATGGGGATTCCTACAAACTGCCATATCTCACCTTAAATAAGGACAAGAATTTTTTAACCGCCAGAGTTCCTCGAACACACCCTCTTTTCGCAATAATCGGCAGTTCAAAACAAGCTGAGAATCAGCCTCCGCTGTTTTATCCTGATGGCATACCGCCAACCTCCAGCATAGCCTTCAGCGGCCCGCAAAGCGGAGAATATATCTCCACCAGAACGCTGGTGGTGTTGACCGCAAAAGATGCCCAGGTCCCTGACGTGCTTACCTCCGGCCTGAACGGGATATATTACGTGATCCAGTCCAAGATAATCCCCGATCAGAACATACAATTATCCACTTACACCCAGCCATTCACGTTGCCGGAGGGTGAAACCACGCTGACCTATATGTCCCAGGATAAAGCGCAAAACTACGAATTCCCAAAAGCAGTCACGCTTCACGCGGACGGGACGCCGCCAAAAACCACAGCCGTAATAGCGGGCAGGGTCGTCAATCCGGAAGAGAAAGCTGAATTGGCTGAGTCTGAGGCCGTCAACCTGGTCGCCGCCGACCCTGCCTCCAACGGAGTCAGTTCCGGTATCCGATTCGTATTCTACACAGTTGACGCCCCCCCGGAGTCATCGAGGGCCGCTGGCAGATATTCCGCCCCGATAAAACTATCGAACGGCCTCCATACTCTTTATTACTTCAGCACGGACAAAGTTGGGAACATGGAAACCGTGAAAACCCTCTACCTGACGGTCAAGAAACGAAGGGAATAACGCTATACAAAGCAAAACCGCCGGGCTTCCCCGGCGGCTCTCTAGCGATCCACCGAATCGCTAGTCTAGGTCAAAAGTAAAGACCTGACCCCATCCCCCTCGTTTCTTTAACAATACGGCCGGCTGCTTTGGTGTAATCGTTATTGTGCTGGGCTAGCCGCTGTTCGGGATTACGGATTGTTATCCCAATCTTGTACAGGTTAGGATCAGACGGGTGCACCAAAACATATATATAACCTGATTTCATTGCAGTCTCTATATTCTTATGGCCTAAACCGATTTAGGGATATACATATCTACCCTAATTCTGATTCTACAAAACAAAATCGCTGGGCTTTCCCGGTGGTTCCGCATTAGATGTCAAGATTCAAGACCTGACCCTATTATATTAGGGCCAAAAAGTCCCCGAAATAGTATACACTCCTACCCCGACAGCGTAGTGTCGGCATAAAAAAACCGCCGGGCTACCCCGGCGGTTCTCTAGCGATCCACCGAATCGCTAGTCCAGGTCAAAAGTAAAGACCTGCCCCCATCCCCCCTACTCCACCAAAATTTTCCCCAGTTTTTCCAAAGCTGCCATGGAGATACGGCCACCCTCAGCCATACCGGAAACACTAGCACTGTCTATTTCCATAGAAAAGAATGGCCCAATTGCAGAAACAAACGAGTCATCTGTACCATCGATTCCTGTACTATTAACACCAAAAACATTTCCCTTTTTATCAAAGACCGGCCCCCCACTTGCGCCATGTGGGATTTTCATATTTGTTCGATAGCATGGACTTGGCAACATTACCCTATCACGACCATTAGGAAAAGTCTCAACAATACCACCAACATACTCTGCTGGATTAACATACACGGAATTTTGTCCCCCACTTTCAACAACCTCCGTGTGTGGATATGCAAAGGTAATGATTGGATCTCCCACATACGGGACATCATGCGTGAGAGAAAGAATGCTATTCACCAGCAGCCCATTTGTATTACGATCCCGCATTGGGTTAAGCATACCAATAGCTAGATCAGCAATATTATGTGCAAAGAATCTAAAAATATTTCTATGTAGACATTTATCTCCAGGGAGGAACTGCTCCACAAATAGCGCAGCCTTTGGAAGGCCATCCTTCCCAACAACATCCATTAGCACATGCTTTGCCGTAACGAAAAGGCCATTACTCGAAACAAAGAATCCCGTGCCAAGAGATTCGACAGCATTCTCCCCATTCGTCTTAAGGATTGGGACAACTGCATATCTAAGATTCGCGTAAGACTCTTCTGAAAATCCTGATAGTTTCATATAACACAAAATGTGCTCAAGCCCAAACTTTAACTTCACCCATGAGGCGACATACTAGCAAGCAAAACCACCAAGCTTCCCCGGCGGTTCCGCGATAAAGATCAAAAGCAAAGACTTGACCATTAATTTAAGGATACGGCGGTTCTTTAGAAATATTGAAAATTGGCCCCTCCCATCTTTAGACGCCCAGATTAATAACCTCACGTATTGACAGAGCACGCTTCAAGGATGCGACGGGGGTATTGGATGATTCTTTCACTAACTGACCGATTGGGATACACTTTATCCCCATTTTTTTCATCTCCTCAAGTTGCTCGAGCTTGTTAATTTTCCCATGCACAAACACCTTAGAATACGGCTGCCGGCAGAATATTTCCTCCACCCGGCGCACTACTTTGCGGTCATTAAATTTCTTTTGGACATACTCCCTGGCGCTTTTTCTCGGATTATGTCCGGTTTTCCCAAGCCCGGACTTATTCCTCAAAACCCCCACAGGATTCGCACTAACCTGCACTTCAATATGCACTCGCTCGCCTATGTGCCCGTCCTTGTCCAACCGGATGGCAAGGAGATCTACCTCTTTCACCCCAATCCTAACACCGGATATAACAAAATAGTCCATGCTCTGATAACATCCAGAGACCATTTCTTCCGCGGCATCCATATACACCTCAAAATTAGAAAGGATTTTTACTTCCTACCACTTGGACATTCTACCAAAACAAAACCGCCGGTCTCCCGGCGGCTCCGCATGACTTGCTGATAACAGTCATTAAGACATCAGCGGCCCTTTCCTCCACCTTCAGCCTCTTTTCGTCTCTCCTCGAAAGCAATCTCTTCGCGAATCGCAAAAATCAATTTACGGAAAGCATCCTCTGCCTCATTCAAATCTTTTTTGATTGCCTCGGAACCATAGGGGAGCGGTTCCCCTAGCAATTCCCAGATTAGCGATTCAGCTAAAACCAGATCCTCGACATTTCGATAGCGATGCAACTCCCAGTCGCCCCAAGGCCTTTGTCTGTAAACCTGCTCGATTGTGTCGCAACTTAATCCAATTTTTACAAACCCTGGATTGTTAGGGTGCGTTAATAGGCAGACAACGCCTGCTCTAATTCTTTGCCTGATTTCTTTTGGATCTTGTTCGCCAACCCCACACTCAGGACACCCTTGTCCCTCTCCCACATACCTAGGTGTAGTTCGCCATTCGTGGCCATTGCTGCAACGGAAGTTAGCTTTTCCACTAACAATACTTTTCACGTAACCTATGAGGGTGATACCTCGGCCTTCCAGTCGTCTTCTGATCGATGCTGTATAGGCATACACATAATCCGGCAATGGACCTGGTCCTGGCTGAACACCTGCTTTCTTTGCGGCATCTAACCCTAGCTGTACTTGTTCCCAATTCATCCTCTCAACTTCAACCCCATATCTATATGGGATATCCGCGAAAGGGGTTGCCCCCCAAAAAGCCCTCTCAGCCCAATAAGGATCAGGGACGGCATGATATTCCTTCAACTCCCATTTCCTACCAGTTTCTTTAACAATACGGCCTGCTGTTTTGGTGTAATCGCTATTGTGCTGGGCTAGCCGCTGTTCGGGATTACGGATTGTTATCCCAATCTTGTACAGGTTAGGATCAGACGGGTGCACCAAAACATATATATAACCTGATTTCATTGCAGTCTCTATATTCTTATGGCCTAAACCGATTTAGGGATATACATATCTACCCTAATTCTAATTCTACAAAACAAAATCGCTGGGCTTTCCCGGTGGTTCCGCATTAGATGTCAAGATTCAAGACCTGACCCTATTACATTAGGGCCAAAAAGTCCCCGAAATAGTATACACTCCTACCCCGACAGCGTAGTGTCGGCATAAAAAAACCGCCGGGCTTCCCCGGCGGCTCCGCACTAAAGATCAAGAATCAAGACCTGACCCCATTCCCCCACTCACCCACCTCTCAATCTAAAATGGGACATCCCCCTCTTTAATTATGTCATCCAACACTACGTCAATATTCTTATGTTTGTTTTTCACTAACTCAAACAATTCTTTAAACAAAACCTCGCTATTCGCATATTCTTTTGATGAATATGCCACAAATTGAGTTACCTCTAATGCTTCAACTGGAATAGCAGCTATATCCTGAATACTCAGTTCCGGGATAAGGTAATAGTAAAGACGATATACTCCTTGTGAATCTTTTAAAACAGACCATTTATATTTATTTGCAAACAGAAAGAAGTATTCATCGTTCGGCGATTCCTGTGAAACATTCACTTCTGATATCTTCCCGCTGTTTCTGATTATAGATTTAATTGCTTCCAGTATTTTTTCCATTCTCCACTCCTCCCGCTTGAAAATTTTCCATAAACACATGCCGCAGTTTCTCATTCAATTCGGCTACGATTCTGGATTTTAGGCTCTCAGATATTTTCGTCTTTGGCTCATCGAGAAATCTTTCCCAAGGCGCAATAATCCCAGCCACGCATGGATAAATTTTCTTATTCCCCTTAATCTGTCCCACTATCTCAGATATAATATTCCGGACCTTGCCTTTACTAGCAGAATCATCCGCGTTGAGATCTTTTAATTTAGAGAGACTTAATTTTAATTCGGAAATGGTGAGTTGATGCGTATAGTTTCTTATAACCTCATAGGCCTCAAGAAACTCTTCTTTTTTAAAGAAAAATAAATATATCGCTATACCTGACGCAGTGATTCCCGTCAGATCTGACACCACCGAAATTACACGCAACAGAATATCCATTTAATGTGCCCCGATTGAATAAATTCTAGCATTTAACGGATAATCTGTTTATTTGCGCTGCAAAATAGACTTGCAACTTTTTGCCTCCAAAACAAAACCGCCGGGCTTCCCCGGCGGTTCCATTTTAGATGTCAAGATTCAAGACCTGGCCCCATTCTTCCGGAGCGCATGACCCCATTCCTCACACCAACAGCAATCATTTGGCTGTATTTTTCAATAATATTTCACGGTTAAACAATGTTTCCACCAATGCTTCTTCGCTTCCAAAAAGGGAATAGGCGTTTATATTCATTTTATCAAGTTCTTGCAAAGCCCTGGTTTTCTCGCTTCCCGGCACAACAAATTTAATGATTATCGCTTCAGGGAAATCTTCCCCATTATTTGCCAAATGAGCTTCATATGAAGCAAATTCTTGCGCCGCATGATTTTCACAATCCCGTGCCAGACACAGAGTGTAATTGCTCTGCTGCAAAAAGTGTCTTTTATGAGTAGCAACGTATTCGCCAATCACCCCCATTTCAACAATTCTATTTGGATTATCTCTTGTTGACATCGTGCTTTTTGCTTGCTTTTCTAAAAAGCAATAAACAGCGACATTATCCTCTTCTCGACATCCTTGAAATGCGAAGAAGGCAGCAATATACGGAGACCGAGTCCAGTCCAACAATGGAGAAGGAAATCCGAGATGCCTAAGAAAAATTAATAAAGCAAGAGATGGCAGAGGGCGTTCATCTGAAATTGCTTTTTGTATTTCCGGAAAAGATGTTATTGCTTGCGGGACATCTCTCACCCCACATGTAATCAAATGTTTATGTATTGCAGATAACAACAAGTAATACGTCGACACCTTCATTTGTTCCGAAGTGGTTCTCTCTAGTGTAGTACTCAACCGCCAATTAGCATCTCGATGTCCTCGATACAAAGACTCTCCGAAGAGCTCTTCCATCAAATCTTGTTTCGGCATTGCCTTACGAATTTTAGCCAACTCCTCAATTTGGCTCTTAAAATCAGCCCAAGAAACACATCTTTTAACAACAATGCTGTTTTCGAACATTATGCTTGCCTCGCCAGCATCCGTTGTTTTTAGAAATTCAAATAACGCCTGTTCCATATATTACCTCAATTAATTTGAGACTTCCCGAGTGAGAACCAAAGCTCATATAGGATGATTCTACCAAATGGCTTCTAGTTTAAACCCCAGCAAGGCCGGCGGGGGTGTGGGGGCGGAGGGATGTCGCGGAGGCCGAGGCTTACGCAAGCGACGAGGCCGAGCGACAAGGTGCGAGCACGGTGTGCGAGACGCCGTGCCCGGAGTCCCCACACCCCCGCCGGCCTGGACTGGCTTGGCTTAGGATTCCCCCTCCTTGCCACTTACGGGGCATAGAAAAACCCTGGCGGCACCGTGAGGCACCGCCAGGGTTGGCAAAAGCAAGCTTACTGAGAGCTGCGTTGGATCAGAGTTTGATCTCTACTTCAACGCCGCTGGGGAGGTCGAGCTTCATCAGCTCGTCCACCGTTTTCTGGGTCGGGCTGATCAGCTCGATGAGGCGCTTGTGAATGCGCATCTCGAACTGCTCGCGCGACTTCTTGTCCACGTGAACCGAGCGGTTCACGGTGTACTTCCGGATCCTGGTCGGCAGGAGCACGGGGCCCGCAATGAGGGCGCCGGTGCGCTTGGCCGTCTCGATGATCTTGGAAGTGGACTGGTCTATGAGCCGGTAGTCATACGCGTTCAGACGAATGCGGATGCGCTGCTGGCCCGTAGCCTTTACGTCGGTTTTATTTTCAGCCATATATTTACTCTATGATCTCGCTCACAACACCCGAGCCCACGGTGTGGCCGCCTTCGCGGATAGCGAAGCGCAGACCCTTTTCCATGGCGATGGCGGATATCAGTTCAACCGTCATCTCGGCGTGGTCGCCGGGCATGATCATTTCCACGCCGGGCTTCAGTTCAACACCACCCGTCACGTCGGTCGTGCGGAAGTAGAACTGGGGCTTGTAACCCTTGAAGAAAGGCGTGTGACGACCACCCTCTTCCTTGGTCAGAATGTAGACCTCGCCCTTGAACTTCTTGTGGGGCGTGCAGCTCTTCGGGGCAGCCAGCACCTGGCCGCGCTCGATCTGCTCCTTGTCTATGCCGCGCAGCAGGATACCGACGTTGTCGCCGGCCTGGCCCTGGTCCAGCAGCTTGCGGAACATTTCGATGCCGGTAGCGACGGAGGTCTGCGTGTCCTTGAGACCAACGATCTCAAGGGCGTCGCCCACCTTCACCACACCGCGCTCGATGCGGCCCGTGGCCACAGTGCCGCGGCCGGTGATCGAGAACACGTCCTCGACGGCCATCAGGAACGGCTTGTCGGTCTCGCGCTTCGGCTCCGGGATGGCGCTGTCGAGCGCCGCCAGCAGCTGCGCTATGGCGGGCACACCCAGCGGACCCTGGTCGCCTTCCATGGCTTTCATGGAGGAACCGCGGATCACGGGAATGGTGTCCCCGGGGAATTCGTACTTCTTCAGGAGGTCGCGGATCTCGACTTCAACGAGGTCCAGCAGTTCCTTGTCGTCCACCAGGTCGCATTTGTTCAGGAACACGACGAGGTGCGGAACGTTGACCTGGCGGGCGAGCAGCACGTGCTCGCGCGTCTGGGGCATGGGGCCGTCGGCGGCCGACACAACCAGGATCGCGCCGTCCATCTGCGCGGCGCCGGTGATCATGTTCTTCACATAGTCGGCGTGGCCGGGACAGTCGATGTGCGCGTAGTGGCGCTTGTCCGTGGAGTATTCCACGTGGGAGACGGCGATGGTGACGGTCTTGGAATCGTCGCGCACCGTGCCGCCCTTCGTTATTTCCGCGTAGGACTTCAGGTTGGCCAGGCCCTTTTCGGACTGGACCTTCACCAGCGCGGTGGTCAGAGTGGATTTACCGTGGTCGACGTGGCCGATGGTGCCCACGTTGACATGCGGCTTGCTGCGATCGAATTTAGCTTTTGCCATTTTGATCTCTCCTGAGTGTTAGTCTATTCTAAAAACCGGAACTTCCAGAAACCGCTTACAAAGTGTAAGCTGGGGATGGGGATTGAACCCACGACCTCTTCATTACCAATGAAGTGCTCTACCAGCTGAGCTACCCCAGCACAAAACTTCGATCCAAGCGGGCGACAAGCGAACGTCAGTGAGCTTCTTCACCAGGAATTATTACCATCGTCCCGCTTTTCGCTGTCCGCTGTACGGACAGCGAAAAGCGGGCGATGGGAATCGAACCCACGTGATCTGCTTGGAAGGCAGACGTTCTACCATTGAACTACGCCCGCATGCGTTAAAGAACAAAAATCACCGCAGCCCAGCGGCTACGGAAGATAAATTATATTTATTTACCCGGGGCCAGTCAAGAAATACCCGGCTTTCTTTATATAATAGGCTTATCCTGCTAAGGGGGCGGTATGAGCAAGAAAGATTCCGGGGACAAGAAATACTACAGGGTACTCAACATCCTTAACCGGCTCAACGAAGGGGCGGTACGGGTGGCGGACCTCTCCGCGGAGTTCGAAGTTTCAGAACGCTCCATCCAGCGCGACATAGAGAGAATCAACCTCACCGGCTTCCACCTGGACAACCCGCAGAAGGGCACCTACACCTTCGCCCCGGGCGTTTCCCTCACCAATTTCAACCTCTCCGGCGAGCAGCTTTCGGTGCTGGTGCTCATGCGAGAAATGGCCGGCGGCATGGGCGGCGCCATAAAGGACGCCTTCGACCAGGTCTTCGCCCGGGCCACCGCCTCCACCTCGGCCGATTCCCCCTTCTACGCCGTTGGCCCGCGCGCCCTTAACCCGCTCACGCGCAAGTTCTACGAGGACATAACCTTCGCCATAGAGCACCGCAAGAAGCTCTCCGTGCGCTACGCCGGGGCCGACGGCGCGGTAAAGGACCGCGTGCTCTGCCCTGTGAAGATCATAGCGAGCGATAACTTCTTCTACATGCTGGCCTCCGCCGACGGCCGCGAGCCGGACAGGTTCGCCAAGTACCGGGTGGACCGCGTAAAGCGGCTGAACATCCTGCCCGACGAATTCCCCCCTCCGCCCGCCGAGGCCATAAAGAAGGTAATAGGCGCGGCCACCACCATCTGGGGCGTGAACGAGGGTAAAAAAATAAGTGTGAAATTGCGCGCCCGCGGCGCCGCCGCCGATTTCCTGCGCAGCAAGGAACTGCTGCCGGGCCAGAAGGTCTCCAAATCCGCCGCCGACGGCACGGTGACCGTGGCCGCCGTTATCCGCCACCCCATGGAAGTGGTGCCGCTGGTGCTGCACTGGATGCCCGAGATCACCGTTCTTTCCCCGGAAACCCTGAAAGACGACGTGGCCGCCCGTCTGAAGGCCTACCAGGCCGCCCAGAAGTCGGAGGCCGGCAAATAGCATGCGCGGCGCCCGGCTCCATCCTTTATATTTCCTGGCCCTGGCCGCCTGTCTGGCCTCGGCTTGGACCCTGGGCCGCGAATGGGAGGCGCTCATGGCGCCCCCGGCCGGCGGCGGCATGCTGCTGCGCGCCCAGTCTTCAGGTGACGAGGAAGAAGAGGACGAGGACGCCGAAGAACAGGAATACACCTCCCGCGCCAAACACACGGAAAAAGGCACCGCCCAGCGTATTTATAAAGAAGGCGGCGAGCTCAAGGCGCAGTACCACTTCATAAATTTCAACAAGGACCGCGTCTCGGTAAATTTCGGCATGAAAGAGCCCGAGTACCGCAAGTACCTGGCCGGCTACGGCTACGCGGACTTCGAACTGAGCGGCCTGCGCGCCTGGCGCGAGACCGCCCGCGGTGCGGCCTGGAAGAAGGCCTACGCCGAGTCCGGTAAGGCCGCGGCCGAAAGGGCCATAGCCGACGTGGACATGGAATATGAGACCCGCCTGCGTGCCCTGCTGCGCGCCCGGGGCCTGGCCCTGCGGGCCGGCAACCTGGTGGAATGCGACATGCCGGTGATAGTGAAGCGCAACGTGGAAATGCTCAAGCCGCTGGCGCTGGCCTTCAGCCGGATCGCCGCCGAGCGGCGCTGGAGCGAAGAGAACCTCATAGGCGGCGTACTCTCCATGGTGCAGACCGCCATCCGCTACAAGATCCCCCCCACCGTGGAAGACGGCCTGCATACCGGCGGGCTGCTGCCGCCGGCCCGCACGCTCCTCAGCGGCTGGGGCGACTGCGACACCAAGACCGGCCTGCTGGCCTCTATACTGGGCAACTGGAAGGGTATCCGCATGGTGGGCATAGCCGTGCCGGGGCATTACCTCATGGCCATCCGCCGCCTGCCCGGCAAGGGCGACGTTTTTGTGCGCTACGAGGGGCTGGAATACGTACTGGTGGAACCGGCCGGCCCGGCCTGGCTGGACCCGGGCACGGTAGGCCAGGCCACCACGGCCCTGCTGGCCGGCAAGGACGGCTACAAGGTAGAACCTTTTTTCTGATATTTAAGGAGGGAGTATGTTAAATACAAGGGTGATAGTGAGCGTTTTCGAATTCCTGCTGGCGGTGCTGATGAGCGGCATCATCATCTACCTGACGTACCGGGTCTTCATCAAGGCCAACCCGGACTTCAACATGGAAGAAGAGATAAAGAAGGGCAACGTGGCCGTGGGCACGCTGGTAGGGGCCATCCTCTTCGCGGCCTCCATGATACTGCAGAAAGGCCTGGGCGCCGTGGTGAGCATGTTCCGCATGCACGTCTCCGCGCCGGGCGAAATGACCATAGGCCTGGGCAAGCTCGCCGTCATAGGCGCGGCCCACCTGGGCCTGGCCATGCTGCTGGCGGTGTTCACCATCTCGGTGACGCTGCGGCTCTTCGGGCGGCTGGTGCGCAGCCACATGCGTCCCGGCGAGGAACTGCAGAAAGGGAACGTGGCCGTAGGCATAGTGCTGGCCGCGGTGGTGCTGGTGGCGGCCCTGTACGTGGGCGAAGGCGTAAGCGCCATCTCCAAGGCCCTCGTTCCGCAGCCTTCCATAGGCCAGATAGAGATCATGCAATAGCAAAAGGCGGCAGTTGCCTTTTTCAGCACCCCGACACTACGGTGTCGGGGTGCTCTGTTATGCTATGGGCATGACCAACACTAACAGACATTCATGGCTGAACTGGAAAGGCACCCTGCCCGGCGGCGGCGCGGGGGCGCGGCTGCGGGTTTACACCCTGGGCAGCGGCGGGGACGCGGAAACTTATTTTTCGCTGAAACTGTGGCACGCCGCGGCCGTGCGCCAGGAACGCCTGGCGCGCCTGCAGGTAAAGAACGCTTAAGGGGGGCTTATGGCGTGGGAGATAAAAGGGTGGATGAGCGGCGGCTACATGGCCGCGCGCGAGGACGGGGAGCTGGTGTTCATCTACCGGCGGCCGGACTGGGGCACCGGCATGAGCGGGCTGCGCGCCTTCTTCGAACTGCGAAACCGCGGCGAGCTGATAGGCCGCATCACCTCGGAGAATTCCTGGCGGCCGCGGATAAAGGCGGAATGGCTGGCCGAAACGGACCGCGCCCTCAACGAGGAGGACCTGCTGGAGATAACAGCGGCCCTCAGCCTCTAATTGTATAATTACCGGGTGAAGAAACCTTACAGGCGGGCTTTCATAGAGCTTACCAACGTCTGCAACATGGCCTGCGGGTTCTGCGCCAGGTCGGCGCGGCCCGCGCAGGCCATGCCGCTGAAGCTGTTCACGGCCGCGGCGGCGCAGGCAGCGGAACTGGCGGAAATGCTCTCCCTGCACGTGCTGGGCGAACCGCTCACCCACCCGGACTTCCCGGCGGCTATCAAGGCCTGTTCCGGCCTCTGGCTCAAGGTCAACCTGGTCACCAACGGCCTGCTGCTGGTAAAGTTCCCCCCAGAGCTATTCGCCGAACCCTGCCTCGCCCAGGTCTCCATTTCCCTGCACGCGCTGAGCTGCCTGCCGCCGGCGGACCGCCCGGCCGAGATCCGGCGCCTGGCGGCCTTCGCCCTGGCGAAACCGCCCGGCCTCATAATAAGCTTCCGGTTGCGCTCCGCGCACGAGGATGATTTTTTCAGGAGTACGCTGCAGGAGCTGCTGGCCTGCTTCCAGCGGACCATGGAGCCCGGCGCCTCTTTCGTGAAACTGGCGGACGGGGTCTTCCTTAATTTCGGCGGCGTCTTCCAGTGGCCCGGCGGCGCGGCCGGCGCGGCAAAGGCCGGCTGCCTGGGCCTCAAGCACCATTTCGGCATACTCAGCGACGGGAGCGTGGTTCCCTGCTGCGCCGACTATGACGGCAACCTGTCGTTCGGGAATATCAAGGAAAGGCCGCTGGCCCTCATCCTCTCCTCGCCGGAGGCTGCCGCCCTGAAGGCCCGCCTGGCCGGCTCCTACTCCCTGCCAGGGTACTGCGCCTCCTGCGGCTTTACCGCCCCTGACGCCTGATATTGATTTTCCTCAACCTCTTTGGTAGTATTCAGGTATGAAGGCGTCCGCCCTCGTGCTTATCCTGCTCCTGCCCGCCGCGGCTTTCTGCCAGACGCCCTGGTACGCGCCCGCGCGCGAGGACATAGCGGCGCCGCTGCCTGACACCCCGGCGGACACCCTGGACGCCTGCCCCAAGCTCAGCAAGCTCAAGACCGGCGAAGGCTACGCAGACGCCCCCGCGGTAAAGGAAGTTTCCGAAGTGGGCGCGCAGACCCTGCCCCTGCCCGAAGACGACCTGGACCGCGCCGGCCTGCTGGAAACGCTCAACACCACCCTGGACTACTGGAACAACCGCCCCGACACGGCCAAGGTGAGCATAGGCGGCGACTCCTACGACGCGCCGCGCCTGCGCCGCACGCTGAAGGCGCTCCTGGAACTTTTCTCCTCGGACCTGCCCAAAGAAGAGCTGCTCAAAGAACTTAAGACCCGCTTCCTGGTGTACCGCGCCTCCGCCGACGACGGCACCGGCAAGACCGTGATCACCGGCTACTACGAGGCCGAAATAAAGGTCACCCGCGCCCCCGACGCCGAACACAAGTACGCCGTGCACCTCGCCCCCGCCGACCTGGTAAAGACCACGCCCGCCATGGGGGTGGATTTCGACTACGGCCGCTACGACGAGACCGGCAAACTGGTGCGCCACTACCCCCGCTCGGACATCCACGCCGGGGCGCTGGCCGGCCAGGGGCTGGAGCTGGTCTGGAGCGCCCACCCTTCCCAGATCATGCTGCTGCAGATCCAGGGCTCGGGCGTGCTGCGCTTTCCAGACGGGGACTACATAAGGGCCGGCTTCGACGGCGCCAACGGCCATCCCTACCGCAGCGTGCAGAAACTGCTGATAGACTGCGGCGAAACGCCGGCCATGTCGTTCAAGGATTTTATCGCCTACCTCTCGGCGCAGGGCCCCCGCGAGGAGCGCCTGGCCGACCTGAACCCGCGCTACATCTACTTCAGAGAGCGGGCCAAGGACAGCCGCCCCTACGGCGCCATAGGCCGCCCGCTCACGCCGGGCCGCTCCATAGCCATAGACCCCAAGCATATCCCCCTCGGCCTGCCCGGCCTGCTCAGGTCCCGGCGCCCGGTGGCGCAGGGCTCCGGCGTGACCTTTAAGGATTTCAGCCGCTTCGTGGCCACCCACGACACCGGCTCCGCCATCCGCGGCCCCGGCAGGGTGGACCTGTTCTGGGGCGGCGGCGAGACCGCCGAAACCGAGGCCTCCTCCATGAAGGCCGCCGGCGAGCTCTACCTGCTGGTCATAAAATAAGCAGCCCTTGACCTGTCAAGGGATTGCCCCTTGACAAACAAGAATTATCTGCTATACTATTTTTGGAGCGGAACACCTTATCGACGGTCGCCTTCCGCTCCTTAGCTTCTGAGGGAGACAGCGCGGGCAAGTGCCCGCGTTGTCATTTTATTGGATCTTTTTGGAAAGTTCGTAGAAGACGACGGCGGCGGCGTTGCTGGCGTTGAGGCTCTCCACCCCGCCCTTCTGCGGGATGGCCACCACCTCGTCGCAATGCTCGCGCGTCTTCTGGTGAAGACCCTCGCCTTCGGAACCGATCAAGATGAAAGCCGGCAGCGTAAAATCCACCTGCGGCAGCGGCTTGCCGTCCATGGCCAGGCCGTAAACCCAGAACCCCTTCTCCTTCAGCTTGATGATGGTCTGGTTCAGGTTCACCACTTCCACCACGTTCACCCGCTCCACGGCCCCGGCCGCGGCTTTCTGCGCGGTAGGCGTAAGCGTGGCCGAGCGGCGTTCCGGCAGGATCACCGTGCTCACGCCCAGGCAGGCGGCAGAACGGATGATGGCGCCCAGGTTCATGGGGTCCGTAATGCCGTCAAGCCCCGCCCACACGGTCTTCTTAAGGTCTTTTTCCGCGCCCAGCGCCCAGTCCACGTCCACCTTGCGCGGCGCTTCCGCCTCAATTATCACGCCCTGGTGATGGGCGCCGGCGGCCAGCTTCTCCAGCACGCGCGGGTCGCAAAATTCCACGGTGACGCCGTTGGTGCGCGCCAGCCCCGCCAGCGCCTTGATGCGCGGGTTGCTCTCCGCGCGCGAGATCACCAGACGCAGCACGCGGCGGCGCCCGGCCTTAAGGATCTCCTCGGCGGTATTGACCCCGTATAAAAGTTCTATGGCGGACATTGGTTCCCCCCCGTCAGAACGACGGATAGACGGTATCCCTTTCCCTGGAGGCTATGTACAGCACGGCGGCCAGTATCTGGGCCGGATGCCCCAGGCGGGCGAAAGCGTAATCCATGTGCAGCTGGAACCGGTTGTTGGAGGACGGGTCCAGAAAGACGAAGCCGGCGCGGCGCTCCTGCGCGAAGATGCCGTAGTGGGTGGTCAGCGCCCCGCCCAGGTGACCGAAGAGCATGCGCGGCAGGCGGCTGCGGGGATAGTCGTCGCGGATCTGGAAGACCACCAGGTTGTCGGTATCCACGAATTCCCAGCGGCGGTCGGAGAAGCCGCCCTTGCGCACCAGGCGGGCCACTTCCTTGCCGGCGCCGTCGCGGATGAGCCCGTAGGACTCGAAAGGGGTCACCTGCATCATCAGGGTGGACTGCGCGTCGTAAAGGTCCAGTGAGCGGGGCTTGGTAAAGTACATGGCCGCGCCCATGATGGCGGGGATGATGAAGAAGATCTCGGGCAGCGAGGCCAGCGCGCGGCCCAGCAGCGGCACCGCCAGCAGCAGGTTCACCGGCAGGTCGCCCTTACCCATGAAGGCCAGCAGGCTCCAGCCCACGTGGAAGAACAAACAGCCGTACACGCCGCCGAACAGGTACAAGGCGTGCTCGTGCGGGTACTCGGCCAGCAGGAACTGCTTCTGCCGGGTGAGGATGTTATAGGTGACATCCTTGGGCGTGGGGATCTTGGAGATGATGAACGGGAAGAAGAAGTCCGGCGGCACTTCGGCGGGCGGCGGCGGCAGCTTGGGGTTCTGGTAGCCGGAGGCCACCGACCGGGCGACGAAAGAACCGGCCACCCAGAAGCCTATAACGGAAGCCCAGAGCAGCAACGAGAGCGGCTTGCGGGGCAGGTAAGGCGGCAGGCCCTCTTCGCGCTTCCTGGCCAGCCCGGCCATGAACCCTTCCGCGGCCTTAACTGCGGCGGCCGAAGAGGCCTCCACGGCGGCAACGGTCTCGGTGGAGACGGGCAGCTCGGCCAGGGCCAGGGTGGAGCCTTCCACCGCGGCAGAAGAGGCAGCCACTTCGGCCTCCCCGTCCTTTAAGATGCCGGCCGCGAAATCGTCCTCTTCCTTCTCTTCCTTGGTCTTGCGGCGCTTCACCACTTTGATCTTCTTGGGCTTGGGCAGGACTATGACCTCGCCGGGCTTGCGCAGGCTGCTCATGACGCCGCGGAAATCGCCTTCGGCCATGCCGCTGGCGGACACCGCGTAGGAGGCGCCGTTGTAGGTGAAGAAAGCTATGTAGACCTGCGAGCCCATGGACTCGTAGGAAGTGTAATAGGCGGTGGAGACGCCGTGCAGGCTCACCTGGTTCACGTCGCCGGAGAGGCTGTTGCCCTTGGAGCGCAGCGAGTCCACCTGCTCCTTAACGCGGGCCTTCAGATAATAGTCGCCCAGCTCCGAATCCTGCTTGGCGAACTCGAAGAAGGACTTGTTCTTTTCCAGCTTGAGGGTGACGGCGGGGTCATCGCTCTTACCGGCGTTCCAGCCGGAGGGAAAATCCACGGCGATGGTGTCGCCTTTATCTTTAAATTCGCCGGCCGCGGCGGCAAGGGCCAGCGCGAGAAGTAAAGCAGGGAGGAGGACGAGTTTTTTCATAAACCGCTGACCCAAGTATAGAATATTATTGTTACTTAAGTCACATCAAGAAACGCTCAAAAAAACCGGCCGGGTCAGCCGTGGGTGTGACGGTGGTGGGCGTCAGGCAGATGCGGGTGCTCGTGTTCCACGGGCTCGTGGGCGTGCGGGTGGGAATGGGGGCCGGCCGGCGCCTTGTCGTGGGCGTGGGCGTGGTGGCCGTCGGCGTGGTCGTGGGCGTGTTCGTGCTCCAGCGGGTCGTGTTGGTGGCGGTGGCCGTGGCGCTCCAGCGCCAGCAGCAGAAAAGCGCAGGCCATGAAGGCGCCCGCGGCGAGCAGGCGGCCGGTGACCGGCTCGGAGAGGACCAGCACGCCCAGCGCCGCGCCCATGAAGGGATAAGAGCCGAAGAAAGCCCCCGCGCGCGAAGCGCCGAGCCCGCGCATGGCGAGTATGAACAGCACCAGGCTGACGCCGTAGCTGAAGAGGCCCAGCAGCAGCGCGGCCGCGGCCCAATCCAGCGGCGGCAGCGAGCGGTAGGAATAGTAAGCCAGCAGGCCGTTCAGCAGGCCGCCGGCCAGGCCCTTTATGGTGGCGATGGTGACCGGGTCCTTTATGGACACCCGCGCGGTGAGGTTATTGTCCACGCCCCACATGAAGGCGGAGCCCAGCACAAGCAGGGCGCCCCAGCCGAAACCGAAACCGCCGCCTTCCCAGGAGAGCGCGAAGCCGCCCGCCGTGATGAGCGCCGCGGCGCCCCAGAGCCTGCCGCCGCCGTGCTCCTTGAACACCAGCACGGCTATGAGCGAGGTGAAGACCAGCTCGAAGTTCAGCAGCATGGACGCGGAAGAGGAGGAGGTGAGCGAAAGGCCGGTGAACAGCATGAGCGGGGCGAGCACGCCGCCCGCCAGCACGAAGCCGGCGGCATAGGGCAGTTCCCTGCGCCCCAGCTGCGCCTCGGCGCTCCCGCCGCCGCGGGCCAGCCGCCAGAGCAGCAGTCCCAGGCCGCTGCCCAGGTAGCACAGGGCGGAAAGCTCAAGCGGCCGCAGGTGGGCCAGCAGGTATTTGCCCGCGGGCACGGACACGGCGAAAAGGAAAGCGGCGGCCAGTGCGAAGAGGTAATTCATCCTTTAAATTCTACAAAATAGGCTTAGCGGCCGGCGTTTTTTCCTAACGGAGCCCGAGTTGACAACCCATATTTAGGTTTGTAATATAAATCTATAGCTTTTAGTTCAGCTTTCTAGTTTACACCGCGGTAAAAATCAAAAAGGAAGGAAATCATGTCTAAACCCTCAGCAGTGGCGGAGAAAGGCAAAAAGTCCGTTCATGATTACGTAAACGGCGTGCTGGCGAACGTTATCGCCAAGAACCCCGGCGAGAAAGAATTCCACCAGGCGGTTAAAGAAGTCCTCGAAACCCTCACCCCGGTGCTCGAGAAGCACCCCGAATACGTGAAGGCCAAGATCCTGGACCGGATCGTGGAGCCCGAGCGCTCCATCACCTTCCGCGTTCCGTGGACCGACGACAAAGGCGAAGTCCAGGTCAACCGCGGCTTCCGCTTCGAGTTCAACAGCGCCATCGGCCCGTACAAGGGCGGTCTGCGCTTCCACCCCTCCGTTAACGCCAGCATCCTGAAGTTCCTCGGCTTCGAGCAGATCTTCAAGAACGCCCTCACCACGCTGCCCATGGGCGGCGGCAAAGGCGGTTCCGACTTCGACCCCAAGGGCAAGTCCGACTCCGAAGTGATGCGCTTCTGCCAGAGCTTCATGACCGAGCTCTGCAAGCACATCGGTCCCGACACGGACGTTCCCGCCGGCGACATCGGCGTGGGCGGCCGCGAGATCGGCTACATGTTCGGCCAGTACAAGCGCATAAAGAACGAATTCACCGGCGTGCTGACCGGCAAAGGCATCACCTGGGGCGGCTCCCTGATACGCCCCGAAGCCACCGGCTTCGGCGTGGTGTACTTCGCGGAAGAGCAGCTCAAGACCAAGGGAACCAGCTTCAAGGGCAAGACCGTGGCCGTTTCCGGCTTCGGCAACGTGGCCTGGGGCGCGGTGCAGAAGGTCAATGACCTGGGCGGCAAGGTGGTCACCATCTCCGGTCCCGACGGTTACATCTACGACAAGGACGGCATAAAGGGCGAGAAGTGGGAATACATGCTGCAGCTGCGCGCCAGCGGCGAGGACATTGTGGCCCCGTACGCCAAGAAGTTCGGCGCCGAGTTCCGCGCGGGCAAGAAGCCGTGGGAAGTTAAGGTTGACGTGGCCCTGCCCTGCGCCACCCAGAACGAGCTTAACGAGACCGACGCCAAGAACCTGATAAAGAACGGCGTGATCTGCGTTACCGAAGGCGCCAACATGCCCTGCACCCCGGAAGCCGTCACGGCTTTCCAGGAAGCGAAGGTGCTGTTCGCGCCCGGCAAGGCCTCCAACGCCGGCGGCGTGGCCACCTCGGGTCTCGAGATGAGCCAGAACAGCATGCGCATGAGCTGGAGCCGCGAAGAGGTGGACAAGCACCTGCACGGCATCATGGTGAACATCCACAACGCCTGCGTGACTGCCGCCAAGGAAGCGGGTCAGCCCGGCAACTACGTGCTCGGCGCGAACTGCGCGGGGTTCAAGAAAGTGGCCGAGGCCATGATGGCCCAGGGTCTGGTCTAAGCAGTATTTAGGCTGGTCTTAAAAAGAGGGCGGAGCCGGAAGGTTCCGCCCTCTTTGTTTTTTGGTTCCGGATGGTCTATAATTTAGGTAGAGAGAGGAACGTTATGCCAAAGATACTTGTAGTGGACGACATTCCGGCTATTGTGGATTTTTCGAAGGAGTTCTTCGAGGACGCGGGCTTTGAGGTGCGCACGGCTGATACGGCTACGGGCGCCATCGCGGCGCAGCACGAGTTCCGCGCGGACGTTATTCTTCAGGACCTGAACATCCCCGAGGGCGGCGGTATTCACGTGTACGAGACGCTGCGCAAGGAGAACGACCTGGTGCCTATCATTTTCTCTACCGGCAAGCCGGAAACGCTGGGCGACCTTAAGCAGATGGTGAACGTGTCGGCCCTGCGCAAGCCCACCAACCCCGACGTTCTCATGGCCGAGGTGCAGAAGCAGCTGGCGTCCCGCCCCACGGCGGCCCCGGCGGCTCCTCCTCCGCCCGCTACTCCCCAGCCGGTGCTGTACAATCCCCCTCCTCCCCCGCCCAAGCTTAACCGCTGACGGGGCGCCACAAACAAGGAAGGCGGAGCCGATGCTCCGCCTTCTTTGTTTTTACGGGCCGTCCCTAGTAGGTTTGCATTGAACCGAGGAAGGTCTGGTAGAAGGCCCAGATCTTATACATGACGCTTATGAGCCACCAGGTTATTACCATGATGGCGGCGCTGTAGGCGAACTTGGCATTCTGGGACATCCTGGGCGAGCGCCAAACGAAGTATAGGGCGAAGGGCCCCATGGCGAGTATGAGCAGGATTACGCCCCAATGCCTGTAGTACCACGGCACATCGGCGGCCTGCCCCTTGCCGCAATGTCTGCAATACCGGTCCTGCGGGTCTATAACGGCCCCGCAAGCCCAGCAAGGCTTTGGCAGCGGTATCTTACATCCATTTATCCTACAAATTTATTCTCTGGTCGGGGCAACAGGGGGATGGGGGCTACGGGCACGCGGTCTCGAACACCGTTCTCGCCGCTTGTCGCTCGGGCTCGTCGCTTACGCAAGCCTCGCCCTCCGCGACATCCCTCCGCCCC
>Ga0074197_1000913_pt1 | contig 30137 bp, 25 predicted proteins | sample EPASupsiteSAE305_FD_64526 | JGI IMG/M metagenome (GOLD analysis project Ga0074197, IMG submission 64526) | Bioremediated contaminated groundwater microbial communities from EPA Superfund site, New Mexico - SAE3-05 reassembly with SPADES | ecosystem: Environmental > Aquatic > Deep subsurface >...
GTTAGCAGAGAGTCTTCAGGCGACATCGGGTTGGAAGGAGAGCGGTTTAGAGATGCGTTCAACCGCTTGTTCTAGAGGTAATGCGGTGTATGAAAAACTGAATGATCCTTTCCGCGTCACAAAACCTTTAAAGCGTGTTGGAAAACGTGGAGAAGACAAATGGGTGAGTATATCTATTGAGCAGTTGATTAAAGAGATATGCGAAGGTGGTAATCTTTTTGGCGAAGGAGATGTGCAAGGGCTGAAAGCTTTAGCCGATACAAAAACATTAATTGATCCACAAAATCCTGACTATGGTCCTATCGCCAATAAACTGTGTGTTTTAGGCACGGCGGACGAAGGACGTCAAAACTATATGGTACACCGCTTCGTTCAAAGCTTTGGAACGGTTAATTTTATGGGGCACACCTCTATTTGTGGGCTTTCTATGCGAGCAGGTGAAGCAGCATATCTGGATGATTTTGCTACCTCTCCTCACATGAAGCCTGATTTTGAGCATTGTGAATTTTTACTGAGCATTGGAACAGCACCAGCACAAGCGGGAAATCCTTTCAAACGTCAAGCAAAGTTATTGGCAAAAGGGCGTACCAATGGAGCACTTCGTTATGTGATCGTAACGCCTATACTGACCAACAGTGACTCAATCGCAGTTGGCGAGAGATCACGATGGTTACCGATCAAACCAAGTGGTGATTTGGCGTTAGTGATGGGAATGATTCGTGTGATTATCGATGAAGAGCGCTATCTAAAAGCGTATCTTGCCATTCCAAGTGATGTTGCACAAAAAACCTTAAATGAAGTCAGCTTTACCAATGCTTCGCATCTTGTCATCATGGAGGGAGCGAAAAAAGGTGAGATTTTAACGGATACAAACAAAGTGGTACATGTCATTGATAAAACCGATGGCATACTTAAAAATGCCGCAAATGTTTTAGAAGCCGACATTTTTTATGAAGGAAATGTCACTTTAGAAGGGACAACCTATACGGTAAAAAGCTCTTTTGTTCTTTTAAAAGAATCAGCGTTTGAGCATTCACTTGATTTCTATGCTAAAGAGAGCGGGGTGGATGAAAAAACCATTGTAGAACTTGCACGTGAATTTACATCGCATGGCAGAAATGTTGGTGTGGATTGTCATGGAGGAACGATGCATTCTACAGGCTTTTACACAACCTATGCCATTATGATGTTGGGTGCTCTTGTGGGCAATCTCAACCATAAAGGCGGTATGAGTGTAGGAGGAGGAAAGTTTAAAGACTTTAATGGCTCTTGCTATAACCTTTTGGCGTATGCAGGCAAACAAAAGCCTTTTGGTGCACGCATTGATAGAGCCAGAATGGCCTATGAAAAAACCAGCGAATATAAACGCAAAATAGAGCAAGGACTCAATCCTTATCCTGCGAAAGATGCATGGTTTCCGCTAAGTCCTGCTATTGAATCAGAAGTGATTAATAGCAGTGCTAATGCATATCCGTACAAACTAGGTGCTTTGATAAGTTGGAATGCGAATTTTGTGTATGGTCAAAGTGGTAGTGAGCATCTCATCCCTTTACTGAAAGATCCTACCAAGGCGATTCCTCTCTTTATAGCGATTGATCCATTTATCAATGAAACCAGTCGTTATGCGGATTACATCATACCAGATTCAGTGTTGTATGAGACATGGGGTGTATTAGCACCTTGGGCAGGACACCTGACCAAAACAACGCATGTGCGTTATCCGATTTTAAAATCACCCAATGCCACGTTTGCAAATGGTGAGCCTATTTGCATGGACAGCTTTATGATTGAGCTTGGTAAAGCCCTAGGCTTAGGTGGTTTTGGTAAAAATGCCATTAATGGGGCTACGGCTAAATTTGATTTTGATAGACCTGAAGATTTTTACTTAAGAGCTTTTGAAAACGTAGCGATGGATGGAGCAAATCCAGCCCCAGAAGCAAGCGATGAAGAAATTATGTTAGCAGGACTGAATGAGTATGTTCCTCTTTTACAGCGTATCTGCACAGAAAATTGGCGCAGAGTGGCATACGTGATGAGTAGAGGTGGACGATTTGCCGATAAAGCAACTGCGTATGAAGGTAATAAAATGAGCAATGCGTATAAAAAACCGATTGCAATTTACAATCAGCTTGTCGGAACATCGTTTAATTCTCTCAACGGTGAACCCTACAGTGGAGTGCCACGTTACTATGCTCCACGATTTTATACAGGTGCACAAATTGATATGAATTCAAAAGAGTTCAGCCTTTTAGCCTTTAGTTATAAATCCAATGTTCTCTCTTCTGCTTCAGCAACCTTGGAGAGTGTGCGAGATATCCGCTATACGACATTTGTGGACCTTAGTACTACAACAGCTAAAAAATATGGCATAGCGCATGGAGATCGTGTGATAGTGCGTTCACGCGAAGGTAAAATTCAAGGCATTTGCCGTATCAGAGAGGGGTTACATCCTCAGTCCATTGGTATAGAACATGGTGCTGGAAGAGAAGGCGAAGGAAGCTTAGATATACACATTGATGGTGTACGAAAAGAGGGCAGAATCGCTAGACGAAGTGGGGTGAATATCAATAAACTTGGACTAAGTGACGCTTCACGTCTTAATGTTGCAACACTGAGCGACTTTGTAGTGGGTTCTAACGCAAGACAAGCGATACCCGTACATATCGAGAAGATTTAAACATAATTCCATGTAAGGATTTTCCTTACATGGAATGTAAAGTTATTAGTAAACCCATCCAAGTTGAATTAAAAATTTGTTTTGATGATTTGGTTCACTTTCTACATCAGCGCCACCCACAACATGTGCTAATTGAGCTTTAGCAAAGAAATCTTTATAATTCGCCTGATACCCTAGTCCAATATCTGAGAGATGACGTGGTTCTGTCGCACCAGTGGAATTTTCCATTTTTGCGTACCCTGAATCAATAAAAAAGCTCGCTTTTGAGCTGATGCTTTCATAGGTCGGTAAGGCATAGAAGAACTCTAACCCTACGATATAACCATTCTCAGCACTGAGCTCTCCATCTGGGAAAGCTCTAACCCCGTAAGCACCGCCTAAAGAAAAATCTTCGGAACCATCTAAATTTTTATTGCCCAGTGCTTTTTGAAGGCGTACATTTGCTGTCATAGAATAGATCTCATCAAAGGCAATGTTCTTTTCCATGGTTGCAACCACTTTGCTATATCCACCATCGGTCTTAGGACCTGCTTGATCGGTTGCTAGTGCATCTGCATTGTCAAAGTTTAGATGTCCAAAGGTGAAAATCAACGATGCATTGCCGCTGCTTTGGAAACCAAAAAATGAGCTGGTCTCTGTATAGTTTGCACCAAGATTTAATGAATTAGAATCTTTTTTTGTCAAAGTATCGGTACTTCTCACTTCATCTTTCATATGTTTATTGTCGTAGCTCAAAGTCAAATTAAGTGTTTGTGCTTGTGTACGTATAAGTGGATAGATCAACGAAGCTTCGAGTGTCGTTGCGTTTCCAATGGCATCCATAGAGTCATACTCTTCTGCCAAAGAGTATGTTGTCTTCGATGCACTGATTTCACCTCTAAGTCCATTACTCATGAGTGGGAAATTGTAGTAGATTTTTCCATTTTTAAGATCCGTTTTGGTGGAGAGAATACCTGTAAGTCCTATTTTATCGCCCCATCCAAAGGGTGAGTTAGCACTAAGCCCTATACTTGTGCGGTACTCTCCTGTATAGCGAGAGCCGTAATTATCGCCTACGATGTAAGCATTGTAAGGCTTTGTTTCAGATGTTTGAATGAGAAAATCCGATGTTCCTATGTGCGTTCCTGGCATAACATCCGCACGTGTGACTTTTGCACCTGGGGTGTCGTTAATGATAAGCATAGCACGCTCTAATGTATCGGTACTTACAATATTTTCATCTTTGATATCATCGAGCATTCCTTGCAAAATGCTGTCATTGACTAAAGAGTTATTTTTGAGTTTTAGCTCTCCATAATTACCTTCAATCACTGCAATTTCTACTACACCTTCTTTCATACTCTGTTTTGGGATGTAGGCACGTGCAACAAAGTAGCCATTTGTTCGGTAGTATTTGGTAATAAGAGAAGCAGTTTTTTCCAAAGTTGCCAGTGTGTGCTCTTTGTTTTCTTCATGCGCAATGATATTGTGTAACTCTTCTTCTTTGAGAGCATGTGTACCGTTTAGATGAAAAGCTTTTACAAAAACACTGTGTGATGCTGGTTCTGTTTTTTGGATGCTTCCTTGTTCTTGAAGAAAGGTGTCAGTGGCTTTTAGGAGATCAGGATCTTTCAAAATAGCATCATGATTTCTAGCACGAATGGTAATGGTAACGATGCCATTTGCAATATCTTTTTTATAGATAAACGCTTTGGCTTTTTTGAACCCTTTGGAGCGATAATATGCTGTAATCTCATCAGCTGCAGATAGTAGTTGCGTAGTATTGAGCGTTTTCCCTTGTAGTCTTTCGATAACTTTTTTAAGCTCAGCTGAACTTAAAGCCTCATTTCCAATAAATGCAAATTCTTTCACCAAAATAGCATCGCTTTTTTCAATGAGTTTCGGGGCTTCAACACTTTTTGAAGGCTTTGTAGGGGTTGGCTCTTGCACATTGATCTGAGGTACAGCTGGCGCTTCTTTAGAAGGAAGTTTAGAAGACTCAATCTCTTTAAGCGCTGTTCCAATATTGGGAACTTCAACAGCACATAAAGTACTTGCAACCAATAATGAGAGTGAAAATGTTGTTGTTCTACGTGGGGTTATTCGCATTATTTAGTCCTTAGCGTTGTGTTTGATTGAGTACATAAAATTCTTGTTCGACATTTTCTGGAAGCTTAACACCACCATTGACAATATCAATTAAAGAGCCGCGTGATAATGGAACACGAATGGATGCATCGACTCCTGTATAGTTTCGCCTGAAGTGCTTTGCTCTGTTGTTCCAGAAGGTGTACCACTTGCTCTTTGCATTTGGCGAATTTCTGAAAGACTGACTAATGTGTTGGCGTTTTCATTACCGGCTGTTGAAGCTAAAGTAATGCTTTCTCCTCCACGTACATAAGTCGTTGGTGGTGCATAGTTTGTTGTATGTTGTGGTGTAAATGTTTGAACTACACGAGGTTGTTCAACAGCCGTATTGTTGACAATCGCTGAGATGACAGAAGGTGGTGTTATAACTGGTGTTGATGGCGTTGATATCGTACCAGAAGATTGTCCAACTTGAGTAACAGCTTGGTTGAGCTCTGAAACAGGAGCTGCTGCGTAATACCATGTAACGCTACCTGTTTGCCCATTGGTTAAAGTTCCTAAGTTTAGATATAAGGCATAAGAGCTGTCCATAGGGCTTGAGGAATAGTCTGCCATATTATTGGGGTTAGCACCTAAGATATATTGCCATCTATAGCGATTTCCGACAATAGTATTGGTTCCATTTGTGGTTGAGTAAAAAAGTACAGCTGCACCATTATCACTATTAAGAGTGTTCTCTGAAACAATCAAAGCTTTGGATGTATCGGATGATTGATTTGTAACAGCAGTAAAACCATCAGAGTTGATATTACCCCTTGTTTTATAATTTGTATCATTTCCCGCTACAAAATCATCTTGTGTTCCAATCCATAATCTCGAATTATTAATTGCTGCTCCCGTTGTATTACGAATTGTTGTTATAGCTTTCATATAACGAGCTCCACTGTCTAGAGTATAAGATTGAGTAAGAGGCAAGACACCTGCACTTGTAGTCACATCCATGCTAACTTGAACAGTACCTGTCTTTTCATAGTATTTCGCTATATTAATTGAGAGATTTGATATGGCTGATGATAAACTTGAAGTAGTAATTCCATTATAATTAACACTTGCAGTTGAATATAAATTACCATCGTTATAACCACTACCATTGACACCAATAGCTAAATCTAAGGGGTAACTACTAAATGTAAGTTGATACCAGTTATTTCGACCATTTGTTACATTATCAAAATACCAAGGTTGCAATAATGACCCCATATTATCGATAGAAGCTTGACTTCCGTTGCCAAATCTTAATAATCCGTTATCTAACACTAAGTTTGTCACAGTTCCCGAAGAACCTTTTTTCCACGTAAAGGCACTAGCTGTTGGAATGAGGATATCCACGCCATCAGCAACGGTATAACGATTGCTGCCACCATTTGCAGAAGATTGTCCATAATAAAGGGCTAATGTCGCTGTGCCTGAAGCTATTAAATTTGCATTAAGAACGATATCGCCTCCAGAGTTAAGAGTAAGTTTATTAGCACTCCAAGAGACTACATCATTGACGGTAATTGTATTATCCGCTTGAATTTCAATGTTAGAGCTTAAAAGTCTTGTAGCAAGAGAAGCACCTGTTTCATTTCCTCCACTAGCAGCGATAAGATATGTTGCAGGGTCTATAAGCCAATTTCCCGTTTTTCCTTGCGTAGCGCTTGTTGTTACATATAAAGATTTCGCTAAATGAACAGTTTCACCGGATGTTTCAATGAAACCTCCATTACCAGAATTTGGAGCAGAAGCGTCAAGTGTACCATTTACATTAGCTGTACCACCGTGTGCATAAAGTTCTATCTTTCCTGTAACATCATCCAGCGTTTGGGCTTCAATGATGCCTGTATTATTGACAACACCTTTGAGGAGGTCATTCACTGCATTTGTGGTAAGGTAGATTTCTCCACCATTGGCAATCAGTGCTCCTTTATTTTCCACTAAAGCATCAAGCACACCTTTTGTGACGGTAAGATTGACTAGAGAGTTACCGTTGAGGTTGATATTGAAGGCGTCGCCTCCTACAAGCTCTATAGTTCCTTTTACAGCTTTGATAGTACCTTCGTTAGAAACTGTATTAGCAAGAAGTGCAGCGTAACCATTATTTGCAATGTCAATCGTTCCTAAGTTAATAATATTGGCTTTACTATCTCCTGTAAAGGTATAATTTCCTGCTTGGAAATCCGCATCACTCAGTGATTTTGTTGTAGCGAGAAGTCCCGAGGTATTAATTGAAGCATTTTTATTAAACAAAACACCGTTAGAATTTAATATCCAAACTTGACCATTTGCGTTTAATGCGCCATCAATGACGCTTTTTTCATTACCGACAACACGATTGAGAGTAATGGAGGATACATTAGGCTGATTAAAATTGACCGTTTCATTTGAGCCAATGGAAAATGTAGACCAATTAATAGAGGCTTTTTGAGTGGATTGATTGATATTTGTAATAGTTCCATTTTGTGTTATTGTTGCACTACCACTCATAACAGTACCATTGCTTGGCGATGCATGCAATAATGTGGTTCCTACTAAAAGTGCTGACACAATCAGAGATATTTTCACATTTGGGATACGAAGATATGAGTTATAATCCCATACTTGTGTATATGAATTTCGCATATATACCCTTTCTTTCGTTCAATTTTAATTTATTATAGCATTCAAATTGTTCTAAATCAGTTTAATTTATATGAAAAAGTAAAATACGCTGAGTGAAATGTAGAAATGAAGCAAAAGGTATAATTCTAACAATACTTATAATTATAAATTTGGACATCAAAAAGTACTGAGTAGGAATTGTGAAAATAGTTTGTATGATTTTGGATTTTAAAAATGAGTGGTGGCTGGAGACGGAATCGAACCGCCGACACGGAGATTTTCAGTCTCCTGCTCTACCGACTGAGCTATCCAGCCACGCTTTTGAAGAGTTGAAATTATAGCTTAAAAACTTTAAGCCTAGCTTATAACTAGGCTAAAGCTAATTCTTTAAAGCGATCGCCTCTGTGAGCATACGATTTGAATTGGTCCAAACTTGCTGCTGCAGGGGAAAGAAGAGCAACGCTTTGTGTGGTATGGACGGCATGAATTTGCTTCATCGCCTCTTCAATCACAAAACATTTATGAAGTTTAATGCCATCTTTTTGGGCAAAAGATGCAAGTCTTTCAGTGTTAGAACCTATGGCAAAGACCGTAACATGCAAAGGTTTCATAAAGTCAAAGAGCTCTTGCAGGTCAACACCTTTGTCATCACCGCCTAAAACAATAAGAATTTCATCGTCTTTATAACGTTTAAGAGCTTCTATTGTGGCATCGACATTGGTTCCTTTAGAGTCATCAACCCAAAGACGACCTTGTTTATCACGAAATTCTTCAATTTTATAATGGTCAATTTTAAATGTATTGATAAGATCATAGTCCACAGTATCTAAGAGAACTTTTTGCGCACTCATCGCAAGAATTGCATCCAGTAAAAATGGCGTTTTAAAATTTACTTTTGAAATATCAATACCCATTGTTTCTGCCAAATCATGTTCATTTTCATAGGAAATAACATGTGCGAGTGTTTTAACGTTTGCATGTGCTTTAGGAAGAATCGCAACGCTTCCTTCTCGCATACGAGAAAGTGGTGAAAGTTTCGCTTCAATGTACGCTTCCATACTTCCATGCCATGTTAAATGGTCAGGCTTGATAGGAAGCAGAAGGTATATATCGGGTGCTGTGACTTTTGTATAGTGAAACGTAAATGAGCTGGTCTCAAGTATCCAAATCGGTGCATTTTCACTTAGCTCTGCTAAGGGTGTACCGATATTTCCACCTGCAAGGGCACCTTGTTTTTGAAGGAGAAATTCACACATTTGTGTGGTAGTCGTTTTACCATTGGTTCCGCTGATCCAAATAGAAAAGGGCATTTGTTCTTTGAAAAAGTCATATTCACTTGTAACGTGCAATGCTTTTTGAATTAAAGGATGTTCTGTTGGAAAGCCAGGACTTGGGATCTCTACATCGCTTGTATTAGGATCGAATTCTGAAGGAGGTAATAAGAGATTACCAAACGCATCTGTCTCTTTTGTGACAAAATTATCATCAAAAATTTGGCATTGTCCTGCAAAACGCTTTGCAATAGCCTTAGTTGTTTTTCCGTGTCCAAATAGTGTTATCATCTGATTTTAAGTGCCGTAAGTGCTAAAAGATTTGACATGAGAGCGATAATCCAAAATCTCACGATAATCTTGTTTTCTGGCCAACCCTTCACTTCAAAGTGGTGATGAATTGGCGCCATAAGGAAGATACGTTTTTTACGTGTTTTAAAACTGCCCACCTGCAAAATAACTGAAACGGTTTCTAAAACAAATACAAAACCGATAAGCAATAATAGAATCTCATTTTTAGAGATGATCGCCATATAACCTATAAATGCCCCAATACTAAGGCTTCCGCTATCGCCCATAAAGATTTCTGCTGGGTAGCAGTTAAACCATAAAAAGCCGACGAGTGAGCCCATAACAGCTGTTGCTACGATGACCACTTCACCACTGCCTCCAACTTTTGGGAGGAGTAAATAACCGCTTAAGAAGGCATTGCCACCCACATAAACAAAAACAGCAAGTGAAAGAATAGAAAGTATCGCTGGAACCGTTGCAAGTCCATCAAGCCCATCGGTAAGGTTTACCGCATTACTCGCAGAGATCATGACTAAAACCCAAAAACCTAATGCTAAGAGCTGCATATCAAAGAGTGGAAATTTGTAAAATGGAACAAAAAAAGTAGTATCAAGATCAACAGCAATGTATAAAATCAACGCAACAATAGAAGAGGCTAGAATTTGTAAGCCTAGTTTGGCACGAGGTGTAAGACCTGCGGTGTTGCTTTTTCCTAAAATCTTAGCAAGATCATCTTTCATCCCAATAAGCCCAAACAATAAAATACACGCTAGTGCAGAGAGAACAAAAAGGTTATTCATACGTGCACATATTAAAATAGAAAGCGTTGCGGCACATAAAAAGACAATACCACCCATCGTTGGGGTTTTAGACTTTTGTTGATGTGTTTGAGGGGCTAGAGAGTAAATAGGTTGATTGGCATTGCGTGATTTTGCCCATTTGATAAATTTTGGCATCAAATAGATGGTTAAAAGGAAGGCTAAAAAGAAGGCGATTCCTGCACGAACGGTAATATATTGAAAAAGATTGATGGACATAAGTTTATAGAAAGAATATAGCATTAATAACGTTCCAAAGTTTTGGGATATATTTTTATAAAAGCAACATTTTAGTAAGATATTACTTATAAGCTTATAACAAAAGGTATCATTTTGAAACCAGAAGTTCAAAAAACATTACTGATTATTACTGATGGTATTGGTCACAACAGTAGCAATACCGCAAATGCGTTTGCACAAGCACATAAACCCACCTACGATAAGCTTTTTAAAGAGGTTCCGTACAATCTTATAGCAACCTCAGGCTTAAGCGTTGGGCTCCCTGATGGCCAGATGGGCAACAGTGAAGTGGGACATATGTGTATTGGCAGTGGGCGTATTTTGTACCAAAATTTGGTCAAAATTTCTTTGGCGGCACAAGATGGAACGCTCTCTTGCAATCCTGCATTGACACAACTTTTAGAGGTAAAAGGTGCTATTCACATCGTTGGTCTTGTAAGTGATGGTGGAGTTCATTCGCACATTGATCATATTATTGACCTTGCACGTATTGTTTCAACTAAGGGCAAAAAAGTCTATTTGCATGTCATTACAGATGGTAGAGATGTCTCTCCAACCTCTGGATTGGGCTTTGTTGAGCAGTTGTTACGTATCTGCAATGATACGATCTCAATAGCCTCTATTTCAGGGCGTTTCTTTAGTATGGATCGCGACAACAGATGGGAAAGAGTAGAACAAGGATATCGCGTGATGGTTGATGCGACACCAACAATCTCTTTATCTCCAAATGAATACATGCAGAGCATGTACGATAAAGGCATTACCGATGAGTTTATAGAACCTGTCGCATTTGAGCCTTTTGTAGGTATGAAGGCGGAAGATGGTGTTATTTTCGCAAACTTTAGAAATGATAGAATGCGAGAACTCTCCAAAGCGATTGGTTTTAGTGAATTTACGGAGTTTGCACGTACACTCAATGGTGTTGCGTGTATTACCATGACAGAATATGACAGTAGCTATCCATTTCCTATCATGTTTCAAGCCGATACACCACAAAATACATTGAGCGATGTCGTTGCACAAGCAGGGCTCTCTCAGTTTCATACGGCTGAGACAGAGAAATATGCGCATGTGACTTTCTTTTTTAATGGTGGGCTTGAAGAGCCAAAAGTAAATGAAACACGTTTACTTGTTCCAAGTCCAAAAGTGAAAACATATGATTTGGAGCCTCAAATGAGTGCCCCTTCTGTTGGTGATGCTGTTTTAAAAGCTATGGATGAAGCCTATGATTTTATTGTAGTCAATTTTGCCAATGGCGATATGGTAGGGCATACAGGAAGTTTAGATGCTGCTATTCAAGCGGTAGAAGCAGTCGATGCAGAGCTTGGAAGATTGTTTGCAAAAGCAAAAGAACTAGGTTATTCTATTATATTGACAAGTGATCATGGAAATTGTGAACAAATGTTTGATGAAGATGGCTCTAAACTGACAAATCATACAACGTTTGATGTGTATGGATTTGTTATGGATAAACGCGTGAACAAAGTGGAAAAGGGTGGATTGAACAATATTGCCCCAACGGTCTTAAAATTGATGGGACTTCCAATTCCTAGTGAAATGGATAAGCCGTTAGTCGAATTTTAAAATAACTCAAAAGGATTTTATAATGAAATTTAGTGGAAAAAATGTTTTAGTGACAGGTGCAGCAAGCGGTATTGGTAAAGAGTTAGCATTAACTTTGGCAGGTTATGGTCTTAAAGTATGGATTAACTATCGTTCTCGCCCTGAGGCGGCTGATGCGATTAAAGCTGAGATTGAAGCAAACGGTGGCGTTGCTGCTGTTATTGGCTTTGATGTAGCGGATGAAGAAGCATTTATTGAAGGGATTAAAACGATTGTGGATGCCGATGGTGAGCTTTCTTATCTTGTCAATAACGCGGGAATTACCAATGACAAACTTGCTATTCGTATGAAAAAAGAGGATTTTACCTCTGTCATTGATATTAATCTTACTTCAGCTTTTGTGGGGTGTCGTGAAGCACTTAAAATCATGAGCAAAAAACGTTTTGGCTCTGTTGTCAATATTGCTTCTATTGTCGGTGAAACAGGCAATGCAGGTCAAGTCAATTACAGCGCAAGCAAAGGTGGACTTATTGCCATGACAAAAAGCTTTGCACAAGAAGGAAGCGCAAGAGATGTTCGTTTTAATGCAGTAACACCTGGTTTTATTGCAACAGAAATGACGGATAAACTCAGTGATGAAATTAAAGAAAGTTATACATCCAAAATCCCACTTAAACGTTTTGGTAGTCCAAAAGATATTGCAGAATCGGTCGCTTTCTTATTAAGCGATAGCGCAAGTTATATCACAGGTGAAGTCTTGAAAGTGAATGGTGGTATGTACATGTAAACGGGAGTTTACGTGCATAAAATTCAAATTAAAGGTTTTTTTGATAAAATAGTGGAAATTTTTTAAAGGAGCTATTAAATGGCACTATTTGATGATGTAAAAGCGGTTGTTGTTGAACAATTAAATGTAAATCCTGACGAGGTAAAAGAAGATTCAAAATTCGTAGAAGATTTGGGTGCAGATTCTTTGGACGTTGTAGAACTCGTTATGGCTCTTGAAGAGAAATTTGACATTGAAATTCCAGACACTGACGCTGAGAAAATCGTCACTGTAAAAGATGCTATGTCTTACATTGAAGCACATAAATAATTTTATAACACATATAATAACCCGCCTTGGCGGGTTCTCCCTTTCCCACAAAAGATCACAAAAGAGGATAAAAATTTGAAAAGAGTCGTTGTTACTGGTATAGGAATGATTAATTCATTAGGTTTGGATAAAGAGAGTTCTTTTAAAGCTATCGTTGAAGGTCAATGTGGCATTAAAAGCATTAGTTCGTTTGACACAACCGAGCATTCTGTTACCATTGCTGGTGAAATCACTGACTTTGATCCAAATACGATTATGAACCCAAAAGAGGTTAAAAAAGCAGATCGTTTTATTCAATTAGGTCTTGCTGCCGCTAAAGAAGCGATGAATGACGCTAAGTTTGACGCATTTGAAGCTGATGAAACATTTGGCGTTAGCTCAGCTTCTGGTATTGGCGGTTTGATTGTTATTGAGAAAAACTCTGTGATTGTAAACAGTGCAGGTCCACGTAAAATTTCTCCATTTTTTATTCCTTCTGCACTTATCAATATGCTGGGTGGAATGGTATCAATTGAATATGGTTTAAAAGGACCAAATCTTTCATCTGTTACTGCATGTGCAGCAGGTACACACGCAATCAGTGATGCTACGAAAACAATCATGACAGGTGGCGCTAAAAAGATGCTTGTTGTTGGTGCAGAAGCAGCAATTTGTGCAGCAGGCATTGGTGGCTTCTCTGCGATGAAAGCACTTTCAACACGCAACGATGACCCTAAAAAAGCTTCTCGCCCATTTGATGCAGAGCGCGATGGATTTATTATGGGAGAAGGTGCAGGAGCTCTTGTACTTGAATTGTATGAAGATGCAGTTGCTCGTGGTGCTCATATTTACGGAGAAGTTGTTGGTTTTGGTGAGAGTGGTGACGCAAGTCATATTACAGCACCTAGCCTAGATGGTCCACTTCGTGCGATGAAAGCAGCGTATACAATGGCGGGTTTCCCTAAGATTGATTATATCAACGCACATGGTACAAGCACACCAGCAAACGATAAAAATGAAACAGCAGCTATTAAAGAAGTCTTTGGGGCAAATATTCCACCAGTAAGTTCTATCAAAGGTCAAATTGGTCACTGTTTAGGTGCGGCTGGCGCGATTGAAGCAGTTGTCTGTCTTATGGCAATGCGTGATGAAATTTTACCTCCAACCATTAACTATGAAAATCCAGATCCTGACTGTGATCTTGACTACATTCCAAATGTAGCGCGTAAATGCAAAGTAGAATATGCGATGAGTAACTCGTTTGGTTTTGGTGGAACGAATGGCTCAGTAATCTTCAAGCGTGTATAAGGAATTCTAGTGGCTACTTATTTGGATTTTGAGAATGGAATTAAACAAATTGATGAGGATATTTCTAACGCCAAAATCAAAGGCGATAGCCATGCTGTTGAGATTTTAGAGAAAACACTCTCTAAGGAAATTTCTAAAACCTATAAAAATCTAAGTGAATACCAGAAACTGCAACTTGCACGTCACCCTGATCGCCCGTATGCGTTGGATTATATTCGTGCTCTTTTAAAAGATAGTTACGAAATTCACGGTGATCGTAACTTTGCGGATGACGCTGCCATTGTTGCTTATATCGGGTATATTGGTGAACGCAAAGTACTTGTCATTGGTGAGCAAAAAGGTCGCGGTACAAAAAATAAGATTAAACGAAATTTTGGTATGCCTCATCCTGAAGGTTACCGTAAAGCACTTAGAATTGCTAAGATGGCAGAAAAATTTGATCTTCCTATCCTTTTCTTAATTGACACTCCAGGTGCTTATCCAGGAATTGCTGCAGAAGAGAGAGGTCAAAGTGAAGCGATTGCTAAAAACCTTTTTGAGTTAAGTCGTCTCAACACAAAAAGTGTTTCTGTTGTGATTGGTGAAGGTGGAAGTGGTGGAGCGCTCGCTATTGGTGTGAGTGATCGTGTCGCTATGATGCGTTACTCTGTCTTTTCTGTTATTTCTCCAGAGGGTTGTGCCGCTATTTTGTGGAATGATCCAAGTAAGCAAGAAAATGCTACTAAAGCGATGAAAATTACAGCTGAGGACTTACACCAGCTAAATCTAATTGATGCAATTATTGATGAGCCACTTATTGGAGCACATCGTGATAAAGAGAGTGCAGCCAAAGCACTTGGAGAGTATTTCTTAAAATCTTTGGAAGAACTTGATAAACTGAGTCCCGAAGAGCGAATGACAAAGCGTTATGAGAGAATTACTTCTATTGGAGCGTATGAGGAGCGCTAAGAGATTTTCTCTTAGCGTTTTAACTTCTTTTTCTAGGTAAACTTAACGTATTACCAACCACGAACAAGTGTATGACAATCTGTACAGGCATTTACCATATCTGAAAAGGCATTATGAGCTTTTTTCATCTGTTTCAATGCTAAATAACTCTTCATTTCATCTGCAGCATTTTCAATACGTTTTGATGTAATAAGTGCTAAATTCTCCATCTGTTTTTTATTTTCAGGCAAAATCGATTTTATTACTTCTCGATTATGATACGTTGCATTCTCTTTTTGAACAATATCAACTCCGCTTTTAATTAAATCAAGATTGTTGTATAAAAATCCTTTTTGAATGTTTGCCAAACCATTTTCCATATTGAGCATTACCATTGCGTTGACTTTTTCAGCCTCTGAGGCATGAAGTGCACTGCATAGAGCAAGAGAAGTGAGTAATAGTGTGTATTTTTTCATGAGATCCTCCTTTTTAAAAACCAATTTGAGACGAAATCGAATAAAAGGCGAGACTCTTAGGGGGATTTTCCTAAGAGTCTAAAAGAGGCAAGAAAGGCATTGAGTAGATCAGAAGTTCTTAGTGAACTTCTTTCCAGATTTTAACTTTCCAAGCATACGCTAGAAGGGTAAAGAGAACCATATAACCAATGAGTTTGTACCCAAGGTCTTCTCTTTCTGCTTTTTTACGATCACCCACTTTTTCCATATACGCAACAACTTGATTTTGAGCTTTTTCGCTCAAACCAACACGAGGCATAGACGTACCTGGAAGCTGTTTTTGTGGATTGTTGATAAAGGTTGAAAGATACTCTTTCCCTTTTGAACGAATCATCATTGAAAGATCTGGTGGTACTGTTCCCATATAGCTCATCAATGCTGCTTTATCTGTAGTACTCATCAATTTGTCATATTTCATATCATGACATCTTTGACATGCATCTGCATACACTTGTTTGTCATCCATTGGAGCAACCGGTGCAATACTTTGAAGATACGCAACAATGTCTGCTACTTCTTGATCGATATCTCCACCTAAACCAAAGAATGCAATCATTGGATGTGGACGACTTTCGTTGAATTTATGCTCTACTTTAAGTGCTTTTGTTGGCTCTTTAATCAGCGCAGCTAAATAGTTTTTATCATAGATCGCACCTGCACTGCTAAGATCAGGTGGTGTAACACCAAAGCTCGCAGAAGCACTTGCATTGTCCATAGGAGCAGCCATACCTTGAGAGCTTACACCATGACATCCTGTACAGCCAGCACTTAAAAAGGTTTCAGCACCTTTAGCGGCATCACCTTTCTTAGCAGATGCCCCAAGATCTTTAAATGTAAAATCAGCAGGTGCAACATGAGGATGCATTTGTGAATGAGCAAATGGCTCTACTCCCCAATACACAACAGCTGTAAAGAAGATTACAACCGCTAATATTTTTAACTCTCTCATTTGCAACCTCCATTACATTTAGCTTCCATTTTAGTGATAATTGGAAGAACAATAAACAATACGATAAAGGTAAGTGCTGCACCAAATCCAACCCATGCGTTTGCACCTGTTGGAGGAAGCTTTCCATAAACCGTTAAAACAATCATATCAATGAGCAATAACCAGAACCATACAAAGAATGCTGGACGTTTGTGTGCAGGTGCTGTATGCTCTGTGTTTCTATCAAGGAATGGAAGAAGCATAAAGATAACGTTTGCAAAACCAAATGCTGCAAGACCGATATCCATAGCGGCAATACCACCGACATCAAAGAAGAAACCACGTAACACTTCATAACTCCACAAGAAGTACCACTCAGGGTAGATGTGTGCTGGTGTTTTCATGTTGTTTGCAGGTTCAAAGTTAATTGGATCCATTGCAAAATCAAAGTGGAAACAAACAAGGTAGAAGAAAAGTGTTAATGCTACGCCTACAACAAAGAAATCTTTAGAGAGGAATACTGGCCAGAAAGGTACTACTTTAGATTCTACTTTTTTACCTTCTAAATATTTTTTCGCTTCAACATCGAAATCAAGCTCTTCTGATTCTTGGTTGTTGACGTGAGGAATTCTCAACGAGTAGAAGTGAATCGCAATTAAAAGAATAATGACTAATGGCAATAAGAGAACATGTAACATGAAGAAACGTGTCAATGTCGCATCAGCAACCAAGAAGTCACCTCTGATCCAAATAACAAGTGCCTCACCAATGAAAGGAATACCACCAAAAAGGTTGGTAATAACTTGTGCTGCCCAGTAGCTCATCTGTCCCCATGGAAGCATATAACCACTAAACGCTTCTGCTGAGAAGATACCAAAGAGTGCCATACCTGTAAGCCAGATCATTTCACGCCCTTTTTTATAAGAGCCGTAATAGATACCTGTAAACATATGGATATAAATGACAAGGAAAATAGCAGACGCTGCAACACCGTGCATATGTCTCCATAACCAGCCGTATTCTACCTCTTGCATAATCGTGTAGTTAACACTGTCAAACGCGAGTTTAATGTCTGGTTTGTAGTACATTAAAAGAAAAATACCTGAGATAATCAGGATTTTAAACAAAACAACAAGAACAACACCCATTGCCCAAAGGAAGTTGATGTTTTTAGGAATCCAATACTCTGTCATCAAGACTTTGGTCAATACTTTCACTGCCAAGCGTTGATCGAGCCAGTCGATAATGCCTTCTGCTTTTTTAATTTCTGCCATGGCTGCCTCCTTTACGCTTTCTTAGCTGTTAGCTTTTTATACTCAGGACCTTCTTCACCAAGGACAAGTTTCTCACCATCAATTTTAAATGGAGGAATATCCATAGGGCGTGGAGGAGGACCGAAAGTGTTTACGCCACTAGCGTCAAACTCGCCACCATGACAGGCGCATTTGAATTGCTTGGTCGCAGGTGTCCATGTTGGAATACATCCAAGGTGTGTGCAAAGACCAATGACAACGGTATAGCTGTTCTTACCCGCAACAACGTCACGTTTCTCATTCTTTTGCATATCTGCGCTTTTTCTCAAAATGAAAATAGGTTTGCCCCTCCATTGGATCGTTTGGACTTCCCCTTCTTTCATTGGAGAGAGGTCAACGGTGATGAATCCAGCAGATTGTACACTTGGAAGTGGATCCCAAGTCTTTTTCATAGCGCCAAGGGCTACTACGCCACCCGCCGCTGCAAAACCGCCGAATGCCATGCCGATAAAGTCTCTTCTGCTTTGTTCAACAGCCATTCTTTTTCCTTTCGTGTAGTTTAATTTGTGAGAGTTATAAATAATTCAGAAATACGAAATGTGAGAAAGTGATGGTGCTATAGCACCATCTCCTTATTTATACGAAGCGATTGTTGCAGAAACTGCTTTTAGGTCATCATCGCTTAATCCAACTGCAATGGGTTTCATAACACTTTTCATCGCGCCACCTTCACCATTTTTGTAGCCAGTAATTGAAGCTACGGTTTTAGCTGCATCCCAACCAGCAATGATTTGTGATTTGTTTAATGCAGATTTAGAAGCTTTTTCTCCATGGCAGGATAAACATTTACTTTTATAAATTGCTTCTCCATCTGCTGCCATCAAAGATACAGCCGCTACTGAAATGAGCATACACGCTACCTTCATCATCCTTAAATCCCTCCATTTGTTAATATTTTAATATATTTCTAATAATAGAGTGACATTTTATAATAGTGCGAGTTTCTTTTCAGTCGCTTAAAAAATAATTGGACTAATCTTTTATGGCATATCCAAGATTACCCACTGTTTTTATGACATCATTGGTGATTTTTTTGCGTAATTTAAAAACGAGGTTTTTAAGCGCCGAAGGAGGTGCTTCTTCATAAATATACAATTTATCTTCAAGAACTTGTCTTGTCACTAAATTGCCTTTATGTGCCAAGAGTATTTCTATAAATTCCACTTCTTTTTGCGTAAGAGTAATAGGAATGTTGTCTTGTAAGAATGTTTTATTGGTATAGTCATAAAAGCTAGTTGTATTAATTTTGACGATAGTTTTTGATTTTTCAAGTAGCAGAGCAGCACTGCTTTCCAAGAGTCTTGTGAGATCACCTTCTTTAATAGGCTTAACAACATAATCGACTAATGAGAGTTTAATGGAGTCTAATAAAAAATCTTTATCGGTATAGGCACTCGTCACAATAATGGGAATATCATGGTTCTCTTTTCGAATACGTTTAATGAGTTCAAGTCCATTAAGTTTTGGCATCTTCACATCAGTAATGACAATATCGGGACGATGTTCATTGTAAAGCATAAATGCCTCTTCTCCATCAGATGCCGTGTAGACTTTATCAACATATAAGAGTAAAACTTTCGCAAAACTATCTCTTAAGTTTTTTTCATCTTCGGCAAGCAATAATGAACTATTTTTTAAAATAATTTCATATTTATCTAACAAAAATATCCTCCATTTTGAATCTCACTTCCAGAAATTGTAACACTTTTTTCTCTAAAAGAAAGCTATAATTCTCATAGTGTACTGTGATATTACTGACTTGAAGGGATTTTTAAATGCTTGAAACGATTAATTTTACAAAGCGATATATCATTGCACTTTCTCTTATCGCACTCCTTTCAGTTCTCGCATATTACAATCTAAATCACCTTATTAGCAGTCAATCCAATGATGGAAAAATCATCAATATCAGTAGTAAACAAGGCATGCTTTCTCAACAAATTGCATTGTATGCTATTTACTATAAAACAGAAAATTTGCGAACCAATATCGCGTTGATGGAAGAAGCTCATAATTTACTGATCTCCTTTCCTATGTCAAGTGAATTGAAAAAAATTTATTTCGAAGAACCATTTTTCTTAGATAAAAACGTAAGAACGTATCTTTTTCATGCAAAGCGTTTTGAGGAAAATCGCGATGGAAGAAGTCTGACGTATATTCTTCAAAATTCTCAAAATCTTTTAGAAAACCTCGATTTGGCAACCTCTATTTATGTTGCCACCACAGAAGCTAATACCATCAAACTCAAAAATGTTGAGTTTTTTATTTTTATTTTTACACTTGTAACACTTTTTTTCGAGGCAATCTTCATCTTTAGACCAGCGACAAAAAAAATTACAGAAGTTACGAAAGAACTGATTAAACAGCATGATTATGCCAATACGATCATTGAGTCTAATACCAATGCCATCGTTACGCTTGATTCATCACTTAATATACAAACATACAATCATATGGCTGAAAAGATATTTGGATATACAAAACAAGAAATTATTGGAGAGCCTTTTTTCCCAAAAATTATCTCTAAAGAGTCTTTGCCTGTGGAGCAAGAAGGCATTTTAAATTTCAAAAAGATTCTAGAGATTGAAAATAAAGAGGAAGTGAGAGAAATCAAAGCTATCAATAAAAAAGGACAAATTTTCCCTATTCGTATTTCCTTTGGTATTAGTGGGGCAGAGAAAAATATGCTGATCATTAGTATGCAAGATATATCTAAAGAGATACTCAAAGATAAAATCATGATACAACAAGCAAAATTTGCAGCTCTTGGAGAGATGATCGCTATTATTGCGCATCAATGGAGACAACCATTGGCGCAACTTAATTTTAATTGTATGTACATTCGAAAAAAACTGACAGACCCAGAACTGATGGAAGAGACTGCTAAAAACGAAGAGATCATTCAATTTATGTCAGAAACCATCACCAATTTTGAGAATTTCTATAAACATGTTGATAACACCGTGTTTAATCCAATAGTATCGATCAAGCAAACGCTTGTCCTTCTTGAATCTTCATTAAAACTCTATCAAATCAAGCTCATTCAAAATATCAATTCAAAAATGAATATTTTTGGTAATTCGAACAGTCTGTCACAAGTTATTCTTTCTATCTTACAAAATACACTTGATATTATTAAAAGTTCAGAGATTAAAGATCCATTTATCCATATAACCCTTGAAGATTCCGATAAATTCGTTATTTTAAAAATAGCAGACAATGCAGGAGGTATTCAAACTCCTGTGATTAACGATATCTTCAAACCTTTCCATAGCAATAAACATAAACCTTCTACTGGTATTGGTCTTTATATGTCAAAACTCATCATAGAGAATCAATTCCATGGAATAATTAACGCTAAAAACATCAATAATGGCGCACAATTCAGTATCATTCTGCCTTCTTGCTGCGATAATTCATAGAATTATAATTCTTCGTATAATAAAAAAATTTACATCTAAAAACTTAGCGACTGAAAAGAAACTGACACTATTATAGAATTCCATAGTCAACTTAAAGTGTTAAATTAATGTTAAATAAAAAGAATAAAGAAGATACTGGCCATGTCAACTTTAGTAGAGTTATTTAGCATAAATCTTATGTTTTTAAAGGAGGAAATATGGAAAGAGGTTTCAAACTTCTTTCATCGCTTGTTCTCTCGAGTACTTTACTCACAACAGCATCTATCGCTGCTGGTGGAGATGGAGCTTTGGACAAAGTGATGAAAGCAAGAGGTCTTAGCGAAGCAGACGTTATTCGTGCAGCAAAGACCTATAATCCAACGGGCGTGCATGATAAATACTATATCTTTAGTTCCGGTGGTCAATCGGGACAGGTATTAGTTTATGGTGTTCCTTCTATGAGGCTATTAAAATACATCGCTGTATTTACCCCAGAACCATGGCAAGGTTATGGTTTTGATGAGGAGAGCAAAAAAGTTCTTGAGCAAGGTAAAATCAGAGGTAAAGATATTACTTGGGGCGATACTCACCATCCAGCTCTTTCTGAAACAGATGCGAAAGTCGATGGAAAATGGCTTATCATTAACGATAAAGCAAATCCAAGATTAGCGGTTATTGATTTGAGTGATTTTGAGACAAAACAAATCGTTGTTAACCCTGTTTTTAAATCTGAACACGGTGGTTCATTCTTTACACAAGATTCAGAATGGATTATTGAAGCGGCACAATATGCAGCTCCATTTGACAATAATTACCACCCGATTGAAGACTATAAAGAGAGTTACCGTGGTGGTGTAACTATGTGGAAATTCGATCCTAAAAAAGGTAGAGTTCAAGAAAAAGACTCTTATACCATTGAACTTCCTCCGTACATGCAAGATTTAAGTGATGCGGGTAAAAAAGTAAGTCACGGTTGGGGCTTTACAAACTCATTTAACTCAGAAATGTACACTGGCGGAATTGAAGTAGGTATGCCACCTAATGAAGCGGGTATGAGTAGAAATGACACTGACTATCTTCATGTGTACAATTGGCAAAAATTAGCGGAACTTGCAAAAGATCCAAAAAATGTCAAAGTAATTAATGGACATAGAGTTGTTCCTATGGATATTGCTGTCAAAAATGATGCTCTTTTCTTGATCCCAGAGCCAAAATCACCACACGGTGTCGATGTTGACCCTTCAGGTGAATATATCATCGTTTGTGGAAAGCTTGACACACACGCTTCTGTCTATAGTTTCTCAAAAATTCAGGCATTGATTAAAAATAAAGATTATGCGGGTAAAGATCCATTTGGTATTCCTATCCTCGATATGAAAAAAGCATTACATGGTCAGCTTGAATTAGGTCTTGGACCATTGCATAATCAATATTCAAATGTTGATGGTGAAGTCTATACTTCTTTATATGTAGATTCTCAAGTTGTTAAGTGGAATTTTAAAAACCTAAAAGTATTAGATCGTGTTAATGTTCACTACAACATCGGTCACTTGGCAGGTATGGAGAGTAATACTGCTGATCCACAAGGTGAGTATATTATTGCCCTTAATAAATTATCGATTGATAGATTTAGTAATGTAGGACCTCTACATCCACAAAATCACCAATTGATTGATATCAGTGGTAATAAAATGGATCTTCTTGTTGATATGCCTATTCCTCTTGGTGAGCCACATGACGCAGTTGCGATTCGTGCAAGTAAGCTAAATCCAAAAGTTCGCTATGAAATGGGTACCAACTCTAGAACAGAGCAAATCAGCGAAGGTAAAACACTTGCAGGTCAAGAGAGAATAGAGCGTAAAGGCAATGATGTTAAAGTCTATGCAACACTTGTTCGTTCTCACATCAATCCTGAGCGTATTACCGTGAACAAAGGTGACAACGTTACGATCTATATGACAAACCTTGAGCGTGCAGAAGATGAAACACATGGTTTTACCGTGGATAACTATAACGTTCATGCATCTGTTGAGCCTGGTAAAGTAGCGACTGTGAAATTTAAAGCAGATATGGAAGGTGTTTTCCCATACTACTGTACAGAATTCTGTTCAGCACTACACTTAGAAATGATGGGTTATTTAATGGTTAAAGACCCTAACAAAAAGTATGAGAGTGCGCAAAAACTCAAAATGGCAACTATGAGTAAAGAACAACTTAAAGCAGAATATGACAAAACCGTTGCAGTCAATAAAGCAACAGATGATGTCATTCAAAGTGTTGTGAAGTTCCTCAAAGAGAACCATTATGAGAAACACGATGTTGTGAAAAACCTTGTAACAGACGCGCTTGATCAGTACGGCAAAATTCCTGAGCAGAAAAAACTCTCAGATGCTGCTGTCAAAGAAGGCGATTTTGAAAAAGCAGTCTTATTTGAAAATATGATCTGGCAATACATGGTTAAAACAGCGGACGTTGGAATTAGAGCAAAAGACTTACTCGTTAAGTTCGTTGCAACCAAACAATCTCCAGAAGCGGCAAAGGGTGAAACTGCCTTTAACGAGGGTGGATGTTCAGGTTGTCACGTTATTGGTAAAGTAAGTTCAGGTCCGGATCTAACAGGTGTACTAGGACGTCATGAAAACGGTACAAAATGGGTAGCAGATTTTATCAAAAATCCAAAAGAGAAGTTTGATGACCCATATGTTAAAGCGATGATTGACTACTTCAATTTAAGAATGCCTGATCAACACATGAAAGATGAAGAGGTTAAAAATATAATCGAATATCTTAAATGGGTTGATAGTAACGCCAATTTATTCTAAGCATATTAGCCCACAAAGACTCAGTCTTTGTGGGTTGACACGTGTCATTGTTAAAAAGAAAAATTCGAGATACACTATTTTTATCTAAAAATTTAACTTTAGTTTTTAGCTGAGGATATTAAGGAGAAAGAATGAACCAAAGTTTAGTTAAATCAAAAATCTTTGCGGGTATAGCTCTTGTGATTATGACATTAGCATTTACCTTTCCTATGATTAGTTTTCATGGAGTGTTGAATAAAATTGATGCTGGTAAAAAAGAGGAGATTTCATCTTTTTCAAAGATGGTTTGGGGTGTATACAATCAAGGTAGATATAAAAGTACGACAACACCAAAAGATGCTCACAATAATTTAGACAAAATGATTACAAGTTCTTCTGAAATTGGTGTGGCGTCACTTCCTATTTGGTCGTGTTCGCTTGAAGCGCCAAACTATCCAAAAGAAGCATTTCCTGAGGGTATTCCTGTCTTTTTTCACTTTGACGGTTTTAGTGGAGAAGTGCATGAAATGAATACAATCAACCATTATATCGGCATGGATCCAATGTGGAGAGGTGGTATATTGGAGCGTGAGATTGGTATTTATGCGTTGTTGTTTTTGAGCTTAATTATGGTCTATTTTATTGCATATAATCATAAAGCCTTGAATTATTTCATGCTCATTCCAACCTCACTACCATTGCTGTTTATCGCAGATTATTCTTATTGGCTCTATTGGTTTGGGCATAACCTTCACGACTGGGGTGCTTTTAAAATCAAGCCTTTTATGCCTACTGTTTTTGGTGATGGAAAAGTTGCGCAGTTTACAACACATTCGTATCCATCTATTGGGTTTTACTGTTTAGTGCTTATTGGAATCTTTTCTTTGCTTGCTATCTTATCACGAGTTAAAGCGGCCAAAGAGAGCGGTGTAAGATAACGATTATGAAACAACTTCTTTTTCTAGCTCTTTTCACACTCTCATTACTCTATGGCAAGAGTGACTTTATATATGAAACAAGAGAAGAAGTCGTCCCCTATTCAGGTCCTATCAAAGAGACACGCAGAAGCTCTATTCAAGATGCTATAGATGGCGCTAAAGAAGGCTCAATCATCAAGCTTAAAGCAGGTGTTTATGAGGGCAATGTTGTTATTACAAAGCCTATTAGCATTATTGGTGTGGAAGAGGGTGTTATTTTAGATGGACTAGGCGCTGGAAGCGTAGTCACCGTTAAAAGTTCGTACGTGACGCTTAAAAATTTAACAATTCGCAATAGTGGTGAGCGTTCTGATGTATTGGATGCTGCTATTAATATGAATGGCGATACATCAACAGGTGCATTGGTTCAAAATGAAGTGAGTAATTGCAAAATCTTGGATTCCCTTTTGGGTATTAACATGGAAATTGTTAACAATTCACTGATTAAAAACAATTACATTACTTCAAAAAATTATGAACTTGGACTTAGAGGTGATGGAATTAGGTTGTGGTATAGCAATGACAATCTAATTCAAAAAAACCATCTTTACCGTTCGCGTGATATGGTCGTATGGTATTCACACGGAAATACTATTGAAGAAAATTTAGCAGAGTATGGAAGATATTCACTTCATTTTATGTATGCCGGTAAGAATTTTGTCCACAACAATACTTACCAATACAATTCTGTTGGTATCTTCTTTATGTACTCTAATGACACGATTGCAACAGGCAATGTTATAAAAAATTCTCAAGGTGCTACGGGTATTGGCATTGGGTTGAAAGATGCATCAAACTTCACTATAGAGAATAATACAATCGTTTATAGTGCACAAGGCATGTACATCGATCGATCGCCTTTTGAGCCAGATTCACACCTTTGGATTCGCAATAATAAATTCCTTTTCAACTCTGAAGCATTGCACTTTCACTCTTTGTGTGAAAATGGTATTTTTGAAGAGAATGTCATTAAGGGCAACATTGAAGATGTTGTCAACGATTCACGCAGCAGCGAGAATTTTAAAAATGAATTTACACGAAACTATTGGGACAATTATGAAGGTTTTGATACAAATATGGATGGGTATGGGGATAACCCTTATCGCGTTTATCAGTATGCTGATAAGTTATGGATGTACAACCCCTCTGTAAAATTCTTTTATGGCTCACCGGTCATGACGTTACTGAATTTTTTGTCGAAATTGGCTCCATTTTCAGAACCAATTTTTCTATTAGAAGACAAAACGCCTAAGTTTACAAATTAATTGGAGAAAAGATGGCATTACATGTAAAACAAGAAAGAAGGGAATTTATCCAATATTCGACCCTTGGTATTTTAGGCTTAGTCCTAGGTGCAGGTGTTGTTGGAAGCCCTTATTTAAAAGCAAGTGAGACACACCTCCGCCCACCTGGAGCCGTTGAAGAAGATAGATTTCTTTCGTTGTGTATTAAATGTGGACAATGTTTACAAGTGTGTCCGTATCATTCTATTAAGTTGGCTGATTTTGCAAAAGGTTATGGTATGGGTACACCTTACATTGAGGCGAGGGAGAGAGGATGCTACCTTTGTGGGGCATTGCCTTGTGTTTTAGCCTGTCCAACAGGAGCCCTTGATCATCATGCTGAAAAACCTGAAGATGTCAAAATGGGTATAGCTGTTTTTGCATTTCCAGAGACCTGTTTGGCAATGACAAGAACAATTGTTCCAAAAAATCAAATTGAGCGAATCTATAATCATCCGCATACACGAAGTTTAGAAGAAGACGTTTTGAAAAAACTTTCTGCATTTGAAGGTAAGAATTGTACGATTTGTGCGGATATGTGTCCTCTTCCTAATCCTTTAAGCGCTATTGAGATGATTGTAACAGAGGATGGAATTAAAAAACCGCAAATCAATAAAGGATGCGTTGGTTGTGGAGTATGTGAAGAACTTTGTCCAGCATCTTCGCCATCGATTGTTATTAAACCACGTACGACATATGAAGCAGAATATGAAAAGGATAAAAAATGAAAAAGTATTTTTTTCTTTGTTTTTTGATTTTACTTACGTTCAATGGCTGTTCAGATAAAAAAGAAGAAAAAAGCACTCAGACTGTTGAGAAAAACGTATCACAACAAGCTGGGAAAATCGAGGTTGTCGAAAATGACAATTATAAAGAGCAAAAAGTTGAAGTCAAAAAAGATGACAGTAATGAGAGTAAAAACTTTTATTACGATTATCACCAAGAGACAAAAGCACATGCCCAGCCTGAAGAAGAAAAAAACTATACACCTCTTGGCGCTGCTCTTAAAGTGAGAAGCCCGTATGAACATGTTGAGGTGAGCATCTTAGTGAGTAAATTAAGTAAAAATTTCATTGTGAAGTGTTCTGCATGTCATGATGACTATGCAAACGGCATTATTGGTCCATCGCTTCTTAGCAAAGACAGTGAATACATTTTTAAGACTATTTCTCAATATAAAACAGGAGAAAAGCAAAATGTTTTAATGAAAGAGCTTGTGACTCAGATGGATGATAAAGAGATCAAAGCGCTAGCGAATGAAATTTATACCTTTAATCAAGAAGTTAAAAAACTAAAAGAGAGACAAAAATGAAAAATAGTATTGTTGGAATAATCACTGTTGTGATTTTGGGAGCTATGGTTTATACCATTAGTCAAGGTACGGCATTTCAAGGTGGACATGCTGCTAAGATTATAGAAAATGTAGCACAAACACAAAATGTAAACTCTCAACAAAAGACTCAACCTATTGCAGAAAAAAGTGACAGAGATATTGAAGCAGAGAAAATTAAAGCGATTAAAGACAAGGCTGGTAATGCTTCATCGTTCAAAGTCAGTGAAAACTATAAACGAAAATGTGCATCGTGCCATGGTGTAACAGGAGAAGGTGCCGTTGGACTTCCTCTTTTTGGACAAAGTGCAGAACAAATTTATGCCAAGTTACTTGAGTTTAAAAGTGGAAAACGAGAAAACCCTATCATGAAAAATGCGATTTTAAATCTTAACGACAATGACTTTAAAGAACTTTCTACTGAAATTGGTGAATTTAAAGCAAGAGCCGAAGCAGCAAAATAACCAAAGGATATCATGTGAGTAGTAAATACGAGGAACGAAAAACCATTGCAAAAACATCATTTTTCTCGACATTTTTTGATGAAACAAGAGAGGGGAAAAAGAAGTTAAGTATCCGTGCTATCAGATGGCTTGTTATTATTAGTATTCATCTTCTGTTCTTTTTATCGTTTAAAATTGATATACAAATCCTTGAGGGGACACTCAACGGATCACGTTTTTTAGGGTTTCACTTGATTGATATTTTTACGACATTAGAAGTTTTTGCAGCAACGTATCATATGCCAGTTAATATGATTATTGGAACGGTTAGTATTTTAATTGTCTACTTACTTATCGGCGGAAGGACATATTGTTCATGGGTATGCCCATATGGATTACTTAGTGAAATAGGCGAAAAGTTACACAGCATTTTAGTTCAAAAGAAAATTATTCAAGAGAGAACGTTTGATTATCGTATCAAGTATATTTTCTGGGGAATTTTTTTAACCCTTGCTTTCACAAGCGGCTATCTGGTTTTTGAACTTTTTAACGTTGTAGGTATTTTAAGCCGTTTTATCGCTTATGGTTGGAGCGTGGCTTTAGCGTGGGTTGTGACGGTCTTTTTAATTGAAGTTTTTTTCGCACGAAGAGCATGGTGTAAGTATATTTGTCCTATTGGAACAACGTATGGATTTGTTGGTGTTGTGAGTGCATCAAGAGTTGAATGGAATGATAGTTGTGATCACTGTATGGTATGTCATGATGTCTGTTTTGAAAATCAAGTATTGGAAATCACAAAATCAAAGTACGATAAACAGCGCGAAGAATTAGGCATCAAAAAAGAGATTGTAGCCAGTGGTGATTGTACTTTATGCGGACGTTGTATCGATGTTTGTCATGCAGATGCATTGCATTATACTTTTAGATTAAAGAACCTCCTATGATAGAAATTCAAAACGTAAGCAAAAAATTCGGTAATGCTCTTTCGTTAGATAATCTGAGCTTAACATTCAAAAAAGATGATTGCGTTGCTCTTATGGGACCTAATGGTGCAGGTAAAACAACGCTTATTAGGCTCATTTTAGGATACTATCATCCTAGTAGCGGCACAGTGCTTGTCAATGGGCTTAACCCGATAAAAGAGCGAATAGACGTGTTACAAAATATTAGTTTTGTTCCACAACTTCCGCCACCCATTAAATTGAATTTGGATGAACTTATCAGTTATGCATGTAAAAGTACAAAAATTGAAAGAGAAGCCATTCTTCATTTTGCGAAAGAAATGGAGCTTGACATCGAGCCAAATTTAAACAAATCATTTTTTAAATTAAGTGGTGGCATGAAGCAAAAAATGCTCATAGCCATTAGCCTAGCACGACAAAGTGAGATTATTATTTACGATGAACCAACAGCCAACCTTGATCCAAAGGCACGTGATAATTTCCATCGTTTATTAAAAAATGAAGCACGTGCTAAAACAGCACTGTTTGTAACTCACCGCATTGATGAGATGAAAGAACTGGTTAATCGCCAAATTTATATGGACTTGGGAAAGGTACTCACAGATGAAATTATTTAAAACTTTTTTCTTTCTTTTTATGGCAATTTTTATAAGTGGCTGTGATACTAAAATTGACTTAAATCCTAAAAAAGTTCATTGGGATCGCGATATGTGTGAACGATGTAAAATGGTTTTGAGTGACCGCAAATTTTCAGCACAAGCCATTAATCCAGAGAATGGAAGAAACTATGTTTTTGATGATATTGGCTGTGTTATTTTATGGTTTAAAGAGAACAAAATCGCATGGAAAGATAACGCTGTTATTTGGGTAAATGATGCAAAAACAGGAGAATGGATAGATGCTAGAAAGGCATTTTACGATACGTTAAATATTACTCCTATGGCCTATGGCTTTGGCGCTCATGCAAAAAAAGAAGATATTAAAGCGGAGCAAGAAGTTATTGATTTTGAAGAAGTCGCAAGACGAGTGATTAAAATAGGTAAATAATGACAAAAGTCACTACGTACAGCGTTATTTTTAGCTGGTTAACACTGAGTATAATGCTAATGGGACAGTGTATATACTTTTCTTCGGCACACGCATTAAGCCCAGAAAAAATAACGCAAAAAGAGACCTTAAGTGCTCTTGTTGGCTTACCTGATCTAGCCCTTGTGAATGAAGCGCATTATGTACGTCACCGAAGCTTAAGTGGAGTGTTTGCCTACTTTAATGAATCTCCTGAACTGTTAGAATATTTTCCTTCCACT
>Ga0074197_1000914_pt1 | contig 30108 bp, 30 predicted proteins | sample EPASupsiteSAE305_FD_64526 | JGI IMG/M metagenome (GOLD analysis project Ga0074197, IMG submission 64526) | Bioremediated contaminated groundwater microbial communities from EPA Superfund site, New Mexico - SAE3-05 reassembly with SPADES | ecosystem: Environmental > Aquatic > Deep subsurface >...
ATTCAGAAAGACCACACAAGTCGCTAAATAAAATGACGCCAGAAGAATTTGCAGCAAAACACAACCAGAACCAAAAGACCGAAAAGCTAAGTAACTGCTGGTACTAACAGCGGGGGAACGTCAACTTAGTTTATACATAGCTAATGTTGTCTGCAAGGGATATTTAGTTGAGTGTAAGTTAAGATCCGCAGGTAAAACAAATCAAACAAAACTCAACGACAAACGATATGTTTTGTAGAAGCGCCTTCAAACCTTGTCTTATCAGCATCACCGGTATACGGTCCCTGCTTTACCTCAATCATCTCTATCTCTTCCAGAGCCTCAAAACCATGACCTCCTGATGCCAGCAAAATAGTATCACCCGCATCAAGAACTCGGCTTTCCAGATAGTTTCGTTCATCATCATAAAAATCTACCCGCAAACGCCCTCGCTTGAGGAAGAGAACCTCCTGAGTATAAAAAACCTCACGGTGAACAGGGTTATGAACATGTGGATCTATCAATTTACCGGCAGGGTGCTGCATATAGGCAAGTTGCTGGGAGAATGAATCGGGGGTAAGAAAATGAATGCCGGACTTGTTGAAATTACTGCGAATGATGATGGCCAACAGTTGGTTGGTATGAATTATTTGTTCTATCATCAATCAAAATCCTTTACGAGAGGGGTACATTCAACGTTTACAAAAACAATACGTTTGCGTGACGCACCCGAGTTTACTACCTTTGCCATTGGTCACCTCTGTCAGGGAGTGTAATCGCTTAACAGAGTGTCCCTCCAGCACGGGCAGGATCACTGCCCGGAAATGCCTGGAATAAGGGCTTTATCAGTCATATGCTACGCTCTTCTTCTCTGCAGAAAATCAATAATATTTTGTCCTTCTGTCGCTAACGCATCAATTGAAAAATGTTTTGTAACCAGTTTCCGGAGATTACTTCCTAGATGATCGGCCATTTGCGGGTTATTTATTACTTTGACAATCAAGTTCGCGAAATCTTCTGGAGTATCCGCAATCAAAATATCTTTGCCGTCAATTGCCGGAATACCTTCGGCTCCAAGAGTCGTAGATACTACCGGAATAGCGCAGGCCCCAGCTTCCAGGATTTTAAAACGTGTACCAGATTCAAAACGAAGCGGCACAACCGAAACGGTGGCATTTGTTAGATAGGGAAGAACAGAAGGAAGTTCGCCTGTAATAGTCACATTATCATCGTTTATATCAGCAAGAATAGTTTCTGAAGACCTACCGGCAATATAGAAGTGAATATCCTGAATTTCTCGTTTTACGAGTGGCAAAATTTCTCTCCGCATCCAGCGTGCGGCGTCCTCCATAGGACTGCCAGGCCAGAAGGTGCCCGCAAGGTATATACTGGGTGTTTTAAAGTTCAATGGTTTATCTGTATGAGCATAAAAACTGAGGTCAATGACATTAGAGAACAGGTGCACTCTTGTGGGATCTTTGCTCAAGTTTCTGTAATATTCGGCATCAATTTCAGAAACGCCTGTGGTCACATCCGCAAGATTTGTACCCCAGCACTCTTCTTCTTCTTTTGCCTTTCCGTCTGCTTCGATTTGTTCCCGTTCGGAATCATCTTTTGCATATGGAGTGCCGCGAAGCAAAAAACGGGACCAAACACTATCGGTATCAACAACAACAGGGATCCGTGAGTTTTCCTTAATATATTTAAGCAACGGGTACGAAATATTACCAAAGCCAAGCCAGATAACGTCCGCACCAATTAATTCAGCTTTTTCGATTACGTCTAAGTAGTCTGATTGTCCCTCTATTTTTAAAGAAGATGCAGGCAGCAATATATCCCGTCCAGCAATAGTTCTGGAAATCAGGTTGATTGCTCGAGGAATCATTGAAAATATGGTGGTGTGTTGGGTTGTACAGAATGGAGCAAAATAAATACTTTTGGCAAAGTGGCGAAGGTACTGGACGGCAGTATCCCCACCCATTTGTGAGAGAGGTACCCGGCAATACAGCGTAAGGTCCGAAACTTTTGCCAGAGCCTTGATAGAGTTTTCAATCCTCAGTTCAGGGCCACCTTTGGGCGGATGGCCAAGTATCGGGGTCACAAATAAAATATTCGGTTTATTGTTCATACCAATTAACTTTCCGCCGACCAGCGGTCTTCTGATACTATCGGCACCCCGGCAACGACACTGTCAACAATGTAATCAAAATGAGGTTTTCTTCCAGGGCGCATGTCATCAAGTGATGTTACTTTGAGACTCGGGGTTCCTCCCCATTTAAAGTCCATGATATCAATCTTGGAATAGTAGTGAAAATGCTGGAAGAGGATAAACTTGTACGCCAAATCAATTTGTTTATCCCTCTCCAGCGAAATTCCTCCATTTAACAATTTTTCAAGAGTTACGAAATATTCATCCCGTGTTGCAGGGTCCAGGGTAAAGCCAAATCCACGGTAGGGTGATCTAGCCGTGGTGATGACCGGTATTCCCCGTGCCGACATTTCAAACCCGACTGTTGTGGTATGCATAATTCCGACGTGAACCAGCGGTAGCAGTTGATATACAGTTACAGCTGATTTGGGGGTAAGCATGGCAACGTTGCCAGGTATGACGACACCGCGCTGCATAAGGGCTGTGGTGACACGCTCTACTGTTTCAGGAATTGAGGGATTCTGTTCAGCTGGATGTGGCTTCACTATCAGTTGATATTCCGGATGTGCTCCGAACCATGCAATCGTTTCGGCAATCCAGTCGATCATATCATCAAAGACAATCTGTTTGTTAAGTGCGGCCAAGTCCCATATGACGTTTGCCGCCAGAAGCGCAGTGGGCTTGTCTTCTATGATTTTTGAAAGATCCGCCTCCTCGTTGCAATGTGGTGCAAGTGATGCGGTGTCGATCAGCATTTCCTTACCCGAGAGCCGCCCCTCTAACCATTCATCAATCTTTACCCGCTTGTCATCGGTCAGCGGAATGGCAGAAAATACGGGCCATGCTTTGCCGTAATCCAGATTCATGGAAGCATCGTTATATGCATAGCACCAAGCTCCCGGTCGCGTCCCGCTCCAATGTGAATAGAACGGGATATTACGTCGTTTACACATGTTCTGCAGGATGGCCCACATGCCATAATAACTGTCGTTGCACACCACACGGTCAGGTTTGACTTCTACTAAAATTTTCTCGTAGGCGGTATAAACAACCAAAAGGTTTCGCAGATGCGTTCGCCCTAAATACTCATGTCCCTCTATGAGATGATAATCACCAACAACATAATTATTGATCAGAATGTCTTTTGCCCAATGCCCGAAGGGCATTTCTTTTTCAGAATATGACAGCCAGTCGCCATCAGGAAGCCTTTCAACGAGCTCCTCGATGCGCCTGATGTCATCAGCGACCAAATATTTGGAAAATGGCTTTGGGCTGAGTCCAACGTCTTTCCATAATTTTTGCGACGTTTTGTCACACTGTAGGCACTTTTCAGTGAAGCTGCCCCCAAGAACCCATACCCCGCCATAAACATTACATTCGGTATGCTGAACGCAGTCACAATAAATCGGGATTACATCAGCACCCCTTATCCTCAAGGCTGCTGTGAACAAAGCATCGTGAACGTAGCAGGGTGGATATATACTGAAACTGGGGCCGTAAAGGATCTTCAGGCGGCCTCCGGTCTTTTTAGAATCAGCAACCTTGGATACCTCACGACCAATCTTTCTCAGAATACGACTATACTCAGTTTTTTGCTCCACGCTGATGCTTTTGAATAATGTCTTTATTCTGTTAATTAACACGAATAATGCTCCTTATTACCACGCAAACAGCAGATACGGGCGCGCCGGGTAAAACCAGTTGTACATACCTCTAAACTCAATATGATAGGCGGGATTCGCCTGAAGGATGATATCTGAACACAATTTAGCATTATCGTAATCATGATAAACAGCCACGGCTAACTTCGGCTTTTGATTCCGTAGAAGTTGTGTACCACCTAGCAGGGCATCCATCTCCGCCCCTTCTACATCCATCTTTATCATCCCCCCCCCCCTCAGACAGTGGCGTTCGCCCAGTTCATCAAGTGTAACAAGTGTTACCTTTGTGCCTGTTTCGGTTGAGGCAACGGTTGCATCACAAGCGTGGCGCGGATCAAGATTGAGATACGCCGCGCCGGTTTCACTCCCAAGCGCACCCTCAAAAAGTTCAAAGCGCCCTTGATTGGCTTGTGCTTGAAAGGTTTTTCGTAAAGCATGCCATAAACGTTCAAGCGGTTCCACAGCGATAATACGTTGAGCTCCCCGTTCGAAAGCAAAAAGAGAGAAAAAACCTTCGCAGGCACCAGCATCAATGACCCAACTGGCACTTTGAACATTACAACGTGGATGGTCGTATGAAGATGGGTTCTCGTTCCACGGAGTGAAAACTTCTCCGAACAGCCAGCTCAAATCATCCGATGCCATTTCTTCTGGCCAGAAGATTCGCTTCCCCCCAATTTCAAGCTGATCAAACCCGTTATCCTGATGTGATTCAAGATTAAGCACAGGTCTCGTCATAGAAAAGCGCTCATTGAGATACAGGTACAGGTCGGTGAGGGAAAATGTGTAACCATTGTTGAGGAGAGAGATCAGATACGATTTAGCCGCTTTGCTTGTCTCAATTAAACGATGGATGCTTGTCATCGGTCCATAATTCCACTCGCCATATCAATATTGGCTTTTTCGTAATCTCCAATTTGGCCAATATCCATCCAGTACTCGATAATTGGAAAACTGACCACCCGCTTCCCTACCGCTATCAAATATTCCATCAGATCTGTCATATCATACCGTTTATTCTTGGGAATCAGTGCATGTACATGTGGTTCAAGCAAGTATATTCCTGCATTGATAAAAAAACATATGGTTGGCTTTTCTTTGATCGCAGTCACGAGCATGTTGCTACAATCAAGGACGCCATAGGGGACTTTCAGCGCATATTGCCTTACGCCCACAGTCAGATCAGCCTCATGTTCCCGATGAAATTCTACCATTGCACGGAAATCAACTTTGGTCATAATATCGCCGTTGATCACCAAAATTGGTTCATCGCTTGCTTCAACCAGCGCCAGAGAACCGGCTGTACCCAAAGGAGAATTCTCCTCAATATAATCGATTGACACACCAAAATAGTTGCCATTGCCAAAATGTGATTTGATTTTTTCAGGAAGGTAATGCGTGGCCACATTTACCTGAAAAATACCCGCATCCCTCAGTTGATCAATGATATGCTCCATCACCGGTCGATCACCCAGTGGCAGCATCGGCTTGGGGGTCTCCTCAGTCAGGGGACGCAAACGCGTGCCAAAGCCACCAGCCATAACAACCGCACGTACACCGAGCGCATCAATCTGCTGAAGATCGGAGCGGAGGAGCAGATCAACCAACCGCCCATTAGCATCAAGAATCGGGAGGTGATGTACTAGGAATGTTTTGCCATGATCCATAAGTTGGAGTGCATCACAGGCAGAAATGTTTTCGGGGGCGGTCAGGGGCGTTTTACCGGCAATCGTAATACATGGTTCATCCAATGATATTTTATTCATAAGTGCTCTGCGGATATCACCATCAGTCACTATGCCCAGCAACATGGAGTTTTCATCACAAACAGCTATAACTCCCAAGCCGGAACGATCAAGCTGGGGAATACATTCAGAGATCGCCATGTTTGGCAAAACCATAATCTGTAATAATTTTTCAGGGGTACGTACCATCATGTCCCTTGTCCTGTCAGGATTTTTGCCGGATTTCCAACCACGATACAACCATCTGGGACGTCCTTAACAACCACCGCACCTGCACCTACTATGGCGCACTTCCCGATCCGAATGCCCTGCCTGATCACCGAACCTACCCCGATAATAACTTCGTCACCTATTTTAACGCCACCGGCCAAGTGTGCGCCAGTAGCAACATGTACATGATTACCTACAGTGCAGTCATGTTCAACAATTGCACCGGTGTTAATTATGACATTATCGCCAATTACGGCTGCAGCATTGATGGTTGCAGCAGCCATGACAGTGACACCGTTACCAGTCAAAGCTCGCTTAGAAACATGCGAGGAGGCATGAATGATGTTAAGCGGACCAAGCCCTTTGTCACAGGCATACTCGTAAAGTTTCCTACGATGAGCGAGTGACTTCACTGCACCGACTCCCAGAAAAAAAGCAGTAATACCCTGCTCTGAGATAAGCTTATCAAGCTCAAAGTCATCCCCCAGGATCGGCACACCAAAAACAGTGGTGCCCCACCGCGCAGCATCATTGTCAAGAAGGCCTATGACAGAGCATTGATTTTGTTCCAATAAAATATCCAGTATGACTTTGGCGTGGCCACCCGCCCCAAATCCTATTGTTCTTATCTGACGACTCATTCCAGATCGCCCCATTCCAGTTCTTCATCAAATTTATAATCGCATTTCAATTTGCGCCCGACAACATACATAGCTTCATCTGGATTAATACCATTGCCGGGACGTTTGAAATCTAGATCCGACTCAGCAATCGTCTCACCTTTTTTCATGGCACGCATCAACACGGCTCTTCTACGGAATTTCAGTTTCTTTTTCATTTCTGTAGGCGATACGGTACGGACTGAGGAGCCGAGCGAATCAAAAACAGTTTTCGACTCTTTTACCAAAGCAGCAAGCTCCGGTGGATCGGCAGAAATACAGTGATCCCAGCCATCCATTTCCTTGTCTAGGGTAAAGTGCTTCTCGATAATACAAGCACCAAGTGCCACAGCTGCCAACGGCACAGAAGTCCCGATGGTGTGGTCGCTGAATCCCACCGGTACATCAAAGGTATTCTCCAGCATAGGTATATTCTTCAGGTGGATATCTCCTGCAGCCGGTGGGTAAATCGATATGCAGTGGAGCAGCGCAACCGGGCCTGAGCCGGCCAAACGCAGGGTGGCAAGAGCTCGTTCGATTTCACCCAGCGTCGACATGCCGGTCGAAAGGATGACTGGCCTCTGTTTACTGCCGATATAGCTCAGCAACTTAAGGTGGTTGATGTCCATCGAGGCGACCTTGAAGCAAGGGACATCAAGAGATTCCAGCAGTTCCACCTCCTCAAACGAGAAGGGAGTCGAAGTGAACACTATTCCAAGTACACGGCAGTAGGCCGACACCTCCCGGTGCTGGTCCGGAGTAAACTGATAGCGTTCCACCATTTCTTCAAGGGGACCGAAGTGCCGGTTTTTATCAGCATAGGTTGTGTTTCTGGCATATTCGGCGGCGCAGATCAGTGATGTTTTTGACCAGGACTGGAACTTGACGGCATCGGCTCCGCATCTGTGGGCCTCATTTATCATACGTTTGCACAAATCCATGTCGCCGTTATAATTAGCTCCGATTTCGGCAATTATATAAGGCTTGTGTCCGGGGCCAACGAGCTGGCCGTGAAGGTTTAACGGTTCCATATATTCTCCAGTGCAGGATGTGCCACGCTCAACCACCAGAGATGATGAGGCGATAAAAGATTGAGGGCTGTTACGTAGTCGTACAAAATATCCGGTGAGGCCAAAATTACTTCCCGGAATTTTTCGATTCGCACTGCCGATGTCTGCAATTTTTGACGTTGAAATATGGGAATGCCACTGTCATCTGCGGTAGCAAATTGGTAATGTGCTGTAACCACTTCGGTTGCGCGAATAATCTGTTCGGATGTAAATGGCGGTATCACACAGGCGGTATTTTTCCCGTGTTGGCGGTAGCGCATCCTGATGGTTCTGTCATACATAATCCTGGCACCACGCCCCCAGGCTCGTGTGGCGAGTAACCAATCCAGCGCAACGCACTGTTCCGGAGCCGGCAGACATGGCAGCAAAGCTTCAACACGCCAGGCAGTGTTGGAAAGCCCTAAAAAGTTATAGTGTGGCAATATTGTGTATGGGTCTTCATCCTCATCCAGACCAAAATATATTTCCATATCTTCTCCCGAATCGTTGATCAGGGCGAGTGCGCACCCATACAAATCGGAGCCCTCAAGGCCGCTGAGTGCCGCCGAAACACGTGACGGTTCTAGAATATCGTCACTGTCGGTAAAAATGATTGTCTCGTAATCAGCCGCAATCAGTGCCATAGCACGGCAGCGCAGCGATATCGGGGTATCTTCACCAGTTGTCATGACAAAGTGTACGGTAACGTTATTCCCAACGAGAGTGGATACGGCATCAGTTGACACGCCACCATCCACTCCGACCCAGACATCAAAATCACGGCGATCCTGAGCGTTGACGGATTTACACCAATCAGCGAGAAACCGCTCCATGCCGGGATAAATGGTTGTATAGAGAGCTGTCCGGTTCAAATCCGTTCGTATTGCTGGGCAAAGAGCGCTTCCGCCATTTTCCAGTCTTCTTCCGTATCAATGTCCACAGCATGCTGCCACGGCATAGCCCAACCGGTGTAATCAGGGACATAGAAGGTTCCATGAACACGCAGCACCTCTGCCTTTACCCACCAGATTGCGCCGGTGGGGCAAAAGAGGTGTGGCAAATCCTGGCTTCTTACCATCATTTGCTCCTTGAATACCGGAGTGAGGACATTCTGTTCGTTGCTGGTCATCGCCCACCAGGGGTTAAGCCATCCGTATTCCGTGACGGAAATCTGAGAGTTTGCGTTGCCGGTGATGAATTGGCCATAACTGGTACGAATATCATCAGCAGTACGGAGGGGACAATTGGCCATAAGTTGGGCAACGTTAGCGAATCGGTCACCGTCGGGGTCGACTTTTTTCAAGGCATCCACTGTTGCTGCTGATACTGGAGAAAAATCATCCGCAAGGCTTGCATCACGCATGAACGGAACTTCAGCACCGTATTTTATAGCTATTTCCGCGATCTCTACAGAATCAGTTGAAACAATTACGGAATCAAAAAGCTCGCTATGCCGCGCAACTTCAATTGCATAAGCAATTAGCGGCTTACCCTGTAGTAGTCTGATGTTTTTACCTGGAACCCTCTTAGAACCGCCCCGGCATGGAATAATGGCAAGATTATGTATAGAGCCTGGTGTCGCTGTCATACCAAACCTGCGCTACTCGGAATATTGATCAGCCGCCGCACCAAATTTTCTGAGGTCGTCAGGTTCATGTGTGGACAATAGGTAAACATCGGCAGACGATGCATCAATGTCCAAGCCGGACGTGTCGTAATTCCGGCAGAATTGGTCACCTCAAGTATTTCGTCGCGCATATTGCTGAACTCCTCATCAAGTATGATTGCGTTCAACCAGTAATTGCTGCGGCAGAATTCCGGCTCACGTATAAAGCGCACGCCCGGTACTTCGCGGAATGCCTGTGCATAACGGTCAGCCAGAGCCCGTTTGTTGTCCAGAAAGGCCGAAAGCTGTTCAAGCTGCGCACAGCCGATAGCCGCATTGATATTAGGTAGACGATAGTTATAGCCGATCATGTCGTGATTGAATTCCCAACGGTGCGGAACCTTGGCCGTGGTCGTCAGATGCTTTGCCAGACGTCCGAGTTCTTCATCACCTGTCAGAATTGCTCCACCGCCGCCAGTGGTCATAATCTTGTTGCCATTGAAACTTATGGCAGCCAATCGGCCGAATGTCCCGGTATGCCTGCCCTTGTAGAAGGATCCAAGCGATTCGGCGGCGTCTTCAACCAACTCGATCCGAAAGTCAGCGCAAATCTTGAGCAGAGGTTCAATATCTAGCGGATGCCCGAAGGCATGCATTGGAACTAACGTCTTGATGCGTCGTCCGGTTATGCGATTGTAGCAGCCGTCCTGACGATCTTCCGCAATATCTTCCAGATAGGCAGCCAACTTGCCCGGATCAACACCAAGAGTTTTTTCCTCGCTGTCAATAAAATGCGGTACAGCTCCACAGTAGGAAACCGCATTGGCAGTGGCGATGAATGTAAGCGCCGGAATCAGAACTTCATCACCAGGAACCACACCGGAAAGAATCAAACATACGTGCAGTGCAGCAGTTCCGTTGACTAAGGCAATGGCACGTTTTGCGCCGGTGTATGCAGCGAGGTCATCTTCAAAGCGATCCACGAACTTTCCGACCGAAGAAACCCAACCGATATCGAGACATTCCTTGACATAGGTCCATTCATTACCTGCAAATTTAGGTTCATGGAGAGCTACAAAGGTATTGTCAGATTGAGCTACCGACCGGATGGCTTCGAGAACCGCTTTTGGGCTAAATTCCCTGTTCATAGAGTATAGCGGTCAGTCTTATAAAAACTCAGATTTGAGGATTTATTAAACCATTCAATGGTTTCTGTCAGGCCTTGTTTAAATCCCTCCTTGCCCCCATAAAAAGGTTTCCAGCCCGTAAGTTCAAGCGCTTTACGGTTGTCCGCCCAGAGCCGTTCTACCTCGCTCTTGTCAGGCCGCAGCCTGATGTCATCGGTTTCAATATTTATGTTCACATTCATTAATTTTGCAATTTCCTGAACCGTATCACCGATTGATATTTCAAAATTGCTACCAATGTTTATGACCTCACCTACTGATCGCTCTGATTCGGCCACAGCGATAAAACCCTCGACAGTATCCTTGATGTAATTGAAGTCCCGTGTCGGATGTAGTGCCCCCAGTTTGATGGTTCGTGCGCCAGCAGCAATCTGTGTAATGATGGCAGGGATCACGGCACGGGCAGATTGCCGGGGGCCATAGGTATTAAAAGGGCGGACAATGGCAACCGGAGTGTCAAATGATGAGTGGAACGACATGGCGATCTGGTCTGCACCTATTTTGGAGGCGGAGTAGGGGGACTGCCCCTGAAGCGGGTGTTCCTCGGTGATGGGAACAAATTGTGCCGAACCGTAGACCTCGCTGGTTGACGTGTGCACCACCTTTTGCACGCCGAGTTCGCGAGCCGCCTGGACAATATTGAGTGTACCTTTTATGTTGGTATCAATGTAGGTGTCGGGAGAATGATATGAGTAAGGAATGGCGATCAGTGCTGCCAGATGCAGTACGATATCGCATCCCTTCATAGCGATCCTGACACCATATGGATCGCGTATATCACCGGCAAAGACATCCAGTGACGCTTTGATATCGGGGGGGCTTTGGTCAAGCCAGCCCCATGAATTGAATGAGTTGTAGTATATAAAGGCACGCACATCATGTCCGCGCCGAATCAGCTCTTCGATGAGATGCGAACCGATAAATCCGTCGGCACCGGTGACTAAAATTTTTCCCATATATTCCTCATCTCTGCACTAAAACAGGTTTTACCACGTCCATTTTTATTGCCAATGGCCCACCACCTACACCAAACTGCCTGTAAGCCGGACGCCAAGTTCCATCTACAGTAATTTCAAACGGAAACGGTTCCGGATGGTGAAAATAATTGGATGGACTGCCTGCTCCACAAGCAATAAAATAACGACCTGGCTTCAAAATATTGGCCGGAACTACCCATTCTCCGATCCATGTCCCCTCTTCCCGTTTTTCAAACAGCTCGGGATATTCCTCCCAATCCCCCATACTCCAGAGAGATGCTTGATCTCCAGTGGTTATGTTAATCGCCACAGAAACACCGGATAATTGTTGCTTTACCTGGTAAGTAATAAGCACACGAATATTCTCGTCACTACGAAAGCAGGTACGTGGTGCACCATCAGTGCCTGAAGTGCGTGCAGAAATGAAGCGGACTATTTCTTTCTCTCCACCAGTGAAAACAACGTCACCAGACTGGTTGGAAAATCCATCTGTTAAATATTGCTCAAGAACAGTCGAAGTCTCTCCTATTGCGGCTATAGCACCATGCTTAAGGTACACACACCGAGAGCAAAGACGACTGATTACCGCCATGTTATGGCTCACAAACAGCACAGTACGCCCTTCTCTGCCGACATCCTCCATTTTTCCCAGACATTTCTTCTGAAACTGAGCATCCCCCACTGCCAGGACTTCATCAACAATAAGTATCTCAGGTTCCAAGTGTGCCGCCACTGCAAAGGCCAGCCGCACATACATGCCGGATGAATAACGTTTTACCGGTGTATCCAGAAATTTTTCAATCTCAGCAAAGGCCACGATCTCATCAAATTTACGCCGACTCTCTTCTCGCCGCATCCCCAGAATAGCACCATTCAAGTAGATGTTTTCACGGCCGCTCAGCTCAGGATGAAAACCGGTGCCAACCTCCAGCAGACTTGCTACCCTACCCTTGATTCTGACACTGCCGGTGGTTGGATCAGTAATGCGGGAAAGAATTTTCAACAATGTGGATTTACCTGCACCGTTTCTGCCGATAATACCTATCCGATCACCCTGCTTTACTTCAAAGGAGACATCTTTCAAGGCCCAGAAATCCTCGTGATAATCAGACACGCGTGAAGAATGAAGGCTGAAGGGAGAAAGAAGCTTTTTACCAAAATTGGCAACTCCATTTGTGATAACTTCACGCAAGGAGGAACTATCCCCACGCTGTTGGTGGGAGATAATATACTTCTTGCTTAGGTTTTTCACGTTGATTACGGTGACCATCTGTTACTATTGCACCTGCATTATTACAACTTGACATACTTGGGCTAAAAGCAGTTCCGACTTGGCCAACATATCAGCTATATCGTGAAGATTATCAAACATTTCTTCTAGTAAATGTTGGGCTACCATGTAAAACCTCGCTCTATTCCGATCCGTCACGCCTTGCTTACTCAAGACACAAAGAGGCAAAGAAACTTATGGATATAATGACGTTGCGTGAGCCAATCATATCACATCGGCAAGAACACGCTCAGTTTTCCTGAAGAACCCAAAACCTGTAAGCAGCAGCAACAACGACAACAAAGTTGAAAGTAGCACCCCTGGCCAGTATAATTCAACAGAGCCACGCAAAAGCGCCCATCTGAAACCATCTATTACCCCCACCATAGGGTTAAGGGCATACAGTAACCGCCACTTTTCAGGCACAATACTGCTGGCAAAACCGACCGGTGAGACATATAGGCCAAATTGAAGCACAAACGGAATAATGTATTTAAAATCACGATATTTTACATTCAGCGCTGCAAACCAGAGGCAGAAACCTGCCAACGGAAGGAACGCCAAAACCAGAAACAAGGGAAGCGTAACACCCCGCCAATCAGGCAGATAGCCATACCAGATCAATATTCCGGCCATAATAGCCAATGAGATAGCAAAATCTATCAAACCAACAATAATACTACTGACAGGAATAATAATACGGGGGAAATATACTTTGGTCAGCAGATTGGCGTTACCGACTAAAGAACCTGAACTTTCAGAAAGTGCGTTGGAAAAGAAGTTCCAGGGCAACATGGCGGTAAATACCAACAATGGATACGGCAGGCCGCTGGACGGCAGTTTTGCAAGCATACCAAAGACCACGGTGAAGACGATCATGGTTACCAATGGCCGGATAACACTCCAGGCCACCCCAATTATGGTCTGCTTGTACCGTACCAGAATATCCCGCCAGACAAGGAACCAGAACAGTTCGCGATAGCTCCAGACATCACGCCAGTAATGCAACACCGGCCGATTCGGCTCTATCAGAAGTTCCGGTTGTATGGCTTCTTCTCTAATCATTCGTTTCTTTCTGCTTTAATAGTCTGAAACGGTCTCAACCGTTTCAGAGAAGGCACAATTCGCATAACATAATAGCCTGCAAATGCTAGAGACGCCCATAACAAACCAAAGTTTCTGTAAATGACCTTTAAAGATTCCGAAAAACACTGATGATCACTGACACCATCAGGACGTGCATAGCCGATAAGCTCTGGTGAAAAGACAAAATTTGCACTGTTCTTCATAAGTCGTTGATTGAAATCAAAGTCAGCGTATAGCCGGAAACAGCAGCAAAAAGGAGGTTCAGAATGAAACGTCTTATTAACCAAGAGCGCCTGATGATGCAGTGTATTATACAATTTCAGGTGGAAATCAGCCCTGGGATTGAAGATTGTGTTTTCACCCATCATAACAGTCCCGTATACCACATTAAACGGACTGTAGCAGCCCATTGATTCCGGTAGTGAGATGACCCTATCACCTGCGCCAAGAAAAAGAATAAAACTATCATTCGCAGCAACTGACCAGCCCTTGTTCATAGCATCATAGATACCGCTATCCGGTTCGCTGACCCAGTATGCAAGCTGCTCTGCATACTGCTGTATGATCTCCAACGTGCCATCTGTAGAGCCACCATCAATAATCAAATAGTCAATGGCATGTTGCTTCTTCTGCTTAAGTACGCTGAGTATGGTTTCTTCCAGACAACAGCCACCATTCTTTACTACTGTGATGATTGATATCTTGGCAGATGAACTCATAGTGTTGCCTGGTTACTTAAGCCACGCGTCATCAGCCTCATGATCATGATTACCCGCCCAAACCTGCCGCATACCAGGCGCAGCAGAATTTCAAGTAGCAGCACAAGGTAGATAGTCGGCAAGGTATAAGGATAATATCGCCAAGCAAATAGGATACGATTGCGGATATTATAATAATCGCACAGCTCGCTTTTTAGGGCTGGATTGCTGCTGGTTCCGATGCTGGCCCCGACTTTGTGATATACCAGACTTTTAGGGGCATAGCCCAAACTGAAACGCCCCTGTGCCCTGATTACCCAGTCAAGCTCCTCAAAATACAGAAAATAACCCTCATCCATCAGGCCAATTTGTTCTAAAAACTGGCGTGAGACCAGCATCGAGGCACCTTCAACATAGTTCATTCTGGACTCAGCCTTCTGGTGATTGATCTGTTCTTTGTTGGACTGCGTAAAACGGCCGGAATGCCAAGGTAGTCCAAGCCAATGGTAGTAATACCCGCCTCCTAGGGCCTGCACTCTGGCATGGTCATGGTACAGACGGATGGTTGAGCCACAGATACCGACCTGCAAATCTTCCTGCATCCTCGCTACCAAATACGTCAAGGCATCCGGTTCAACCACGGTGTCATTATTTAACAGCCAGTAATAGCCAAAATCACCTCTTGCCAGAGCATAGCGTAGACCAACATTGTTGCCACCAGCAAAGCCCAGATTTTCACTGTTACAAACCATGGTAAGCAGTGGATCAACACCGGTTGTCCCGCCTGATTCAGCCTCGCACCGCTGGTACTGGACATTCGGTACCGCATGATGAGCCGCCCAACTTCTGATCTGATCCAGCGAGTCATCACTGGAGCCATTATCACAGACCACAATCCTGAAATCAGGATAATCCAAAAGTAGTAGGCTTCCCAGACACTCAATCGTATCACGCCAGCCATTCCAGTTAACCAGAATAATCAGAACGCGGTTCACCAGTAGATGCTCCAGACCACCATCAGAAGCCAGGCTAGGCTGACCACAAACAGCGACCTGTCCTTAAGCAGAGCATCTGTCGGGTCACCGCCTTTCCCTGCATTAACCCTCATGGTATAGCGCAGCAACCCAAACAGGCAGAGCGGCACTGTGTAGAGTAAGCGTGGTTTATGCAAGGCATACATGGCATAGGTTACCAGCACAGCGCTACCGGTCATATACATGGTTCCAGCCAGAAAACCAGGCGGATAACAGGCCAGACTGGCACGATGTTTACCGGCACAGTCACCCAATGTTTGAGACTCGTTTAAGCGTTTGCCGGTACTGAGAAAAACTGCCAGTAAAAAAACAGTCAGAAATAGCCAGGGGGAAATGGGAATCTGGAACAGCTCGCCACCGGCCTGAAGGCGAATCAGAAAACCGGCAGCAATACAGAACAGATCAATTACCGGCTGGGACTTAAGCCAGAATGTGTACAGCAATGAGATAAAACCGTAAAACAGCAGCAGCAAGGCAACAGTGCCGGAAACGAGAATGGCTAGAATCAACCCGGACACCAGTAATGCCACCGCCAGGACCAGTGCCTTACGAACAGATACCTTGCCCGAAGGTACTGCACGGGAACGCTTGTCTGGATGAAGACAGTCACACTTACGATCACGCAGATCGTTAAAAACATACCCAGCGCTTGAAACCAAACAAAAGGCACAAAACAGAACCAATCCCTTGCCTGCACTATCAGGTGTCAACAGATGCCCTGAAAGAAACAGTGGAAAGAACAGCATCAGATTTTTCAACCACTGGGTTGGGCGAAGCATGGCAAGGTATGTTGTAATCATTTGTTCTGGTGCAACCTGTCCAACTGTTTTTGGGCTGCTCCTCTATAATGGGCATCAACTGGCGCCTGCCTGTAGGCACGCTGAAAGAAATCTGTTGCACGAGCTGTGTCGTCAGCCATCAGTGCATACCTGCCACTTTGGTACAACCAGAACGGATCCGGTTTTTTCGTGTTAAGCAGAGCAAGTGTTTCAATCAGGTCAGCAGCCAACATTGCTTTATCCTTATCTGAAAGCTGCTCAAGTCTTTTGGAATCAGCCTTATAGAGCAGCTCAAGAAAATCTGCAGGAGCATCAGACTTGAGTCTAAACAACTGGTTAAAATATATTTTTACCCCAAGATACTGATCTTTGGCAAGCATGACACCCATAATAGCGGCCTTTATCGGGTACCTCATTGACTCACGCGTATTCAACTGTTCAGCAGTGGCAAACGCTTCATCGGCCTTAGCTATGTCACCGTTTTTAAAGAGTAAGCCACCCAGCGAATAATAGACCGATCCAAAGCGGGGTGATTTGGCTACCGCATCCTGAAAAAAAGCCAGTTTATCAGCCCAAAGTATGTTCCTTTGAAGGGTAACTGAAGCAAAGAAGAGCGTGACCACTACAGCAGCAAAGAAAAAGTATTTTTTACGGCACACCCAAACCTTTGAAACCGTAATAGAGATGCCCAGTAGAAAAAAGGCCAAGGGGAGATACAGATAACGTTCTGCAAAGGATGTCCAGGCAACCTGTTTAATGGCAATCAGGACTGCAGGCATAGCACATAACGCTGCAGAGACAAAAAACACACCAGCAATCTGGTCCTTTTTTATTGCCCACCATAACAAGGGAAACAGAGCAATACCAGGCAGAGCATACAGAGGCTGTACATCATAGATGGCAAAATTAAGCGGAAACGGGAAAAATAGTTTTTTTGCATAAAAACCTGTGGCTGTTAATCCATCACAAAAAGCCTGCCAATAAGAGATATCCGTTAAAGAAAGAAACCTGCTCAACCCGCTGCTGCCTCTTTTAAAGACAAGGGAGATAATCAGTAGTGTAACAACAGGCAGAAGCATAGCTGCCACAACTGACGAGCGCTGTCTTTTAGTGGCAGATCCAGGCTGGACAACAGCTACAAGCAGTATTACAGGGGCAAAGGCCAACCCGGTTTCCTTTGTCAGCAATGCTGCTGTAAACAAGATCAAGGCGGGAAGCATATCCTTCCAGTTAGGAGCCACAATCCAGCGTAGCCAGAAAAACAGTGAGAAGAGCACAAAAAATGTGAGTAGCAGGTCTGTTCGCCCTGCTATCCAGGATACCGCCTCAACAGGTAAAGGATGCATGGCAAACAATGCAGCGGTTAACAACGGAACTGCTGTAACCCCTTCCGAAAAGGACAGCTTACGGGCCAGCACATAGATCAAAAGCGTGTTGGCGCAATGCACCAGAATGCTTTCCAGGTGCATGGTGCGCGGCTCCATCCCCCACAGCAGGTTATCAAGCCAGAAGGAGAGTTCAACAAATGGGCGATAATAATAGCTACTACCAGGCAGCAGGACTTTTAACAAAGGAGGAGAAACTGAATAGAGCGAAAATATACCGGGATCATCTATGGGGTGGGTACCGCTGAACAGGGCCGGATAATAGACCGCCAGTATCATGGCAACCAGCAGTACCGGCCCAAACAACGGGTGGAGCAGCGGGTTGTTACCGAGCCACGATCTCAAGGAAGAACGCCTCCATATCCTTGCGACGTGGTTGAATCTTTTCTATCAGGCACTGATTACTGGTTGCCCGCTGAATAAAGATCTGTAGATCAGACTTTGTAACAAAACTCTCTTCACGAAGTCCGGTAGCAGTAGTTATATTAACGATATAACCTTCAATTCCTTGCTGCAGAATATGATCAACACTATCCAATGCCAGCAACTGCCCTTTATTGATCACACCAACCCGGTCACAGACCTTCTCAACGTCATCGGTGATGTGGGTGCTAAAAAAAACACTCTTACCCCGTTTTTTCAGATCAATAATAATATTCTTTACCAGGGCACGGCCAAGGGGATCCAGACCACTCATCGGCTCATCCAGAATATACAGATCAGGATCATGCAGCAACACCTGTGCCAGGCCAACCCGCTGCACCATCCCCTTGCTGTAGCCGCGCATTGGACGTTTGCGGGCATCCCACAGTTCAAGCAACTTCAACATCTCTTCGGTTCTCCGTGCCAGCAAGGCTGCTGGCATCTTGAATATCCCGCCGACAAACAGCAGATACTCTTCCGCTGAAAGATAATCATAAAATGCAGGGTTTTCAGGCAAAAATCCTACCTTCATCCGTGAAGCAACACTGCCGATTGGCTCACCCATGATGGTAGCGGTGCCATAGGTAGGCTTGATCAGCCCCATCAGGCACTTGATGGTGGTACTTTTTCCAGCCCCGTTTGGCCCCAGAAAACCAAACACTTCCCCCTGTCCTATAGAAAGATTCAATCCTTGCAGGGCTTCAACAATCTGGCGCTTCTTGCCTTTAAAACTTTTTCCCATACCCTGAATATCAAGCGCAAACATCGTTAATCCTCACTTGTTCTTTGTAGCAAAGGCAAACTTGCTTGTGGTAGCCACCTTGCCGGATGGCTCCAGATAGAACCGTCCACCATATGGATCAACCGGCACCGGCTTCAGGTACCCCTGTTGCAGAAGCTGTTCAACCGAGCCGGGCAATCCTCCACGCTCTGCTTTAAATTGGTCACGGGCCTGCTCGATCCGTAACACCTCCTGAAAGGCTTTCAAGCGGGTCTGATAGGTCTGCCTGACAGCCTGATTATTTGCATTTCTTAGCATGCCGTTCAGATACCTGATCGCCAATTCTGTCTGGCCAGACTCCTGCAAGTAACGGCCTGCAAGGTTTTTATACATATCATAACCGCTCAGCTCTCCAGCCCTTTTATAGTACTCAGCCGCCTTGGCATACTCCTTCAGAAAAAAAGCATGGTTAAACCCAGCAAAGTAGGGAAGCTGCCAGTCCCAATCCCGATATTTCATGCCATAGTCAAGCAGGTCATTGGCAACCTTAAATTGCCGGGCATCCCAGGTTAAAAAACCCTGGGCAAAATAGTAAGCATCCATGTTATAGGGGTCAAGCCTTACTGCATTATGCAGCAGTCGAGACATCCCCTGTAAATCAGGCTGCTGCTCAATCAATGTTCCCTGTTCTGCCTTGCTCACCAGACCACCAAAATACATCATCACCTTAAACACCAGCGAAGCAGCGGTCAGCTCTTTCTGGTCTGCGCTAAGCGGTTTTAGCAACTTGATGCTGGGCACATACCCAAGCTTTTCCTCAATCGGCTTGTTACGCATATATGAAGCGAAAGGACTGATAAGCAGACAGTACAGTAACAGCCCGCTGAGACATAAAAGAGGTGGTGGGGTCAAGAATTTATTATGCTTCATCCTATTTGGCCTTTGACTGAAAATACTGGTTTCTCAACTATACACCCCGATAAAGACTTTCGGGGACAGACTTTGGGAATGGCAACTATTTCGATTATACTGCATAATTACAGAAAAAGCTCACCAGATGGTGATCAATCCAGGCACATCCTTCAAATAATTATCAGAGGTAATAAGCAGTACAACATGGTGCAGGGCAGTGGCTGCAGTGATGCGATCACACAGTTTTTTATGTGAGCAACAATATTTCCACGGGAAGTAAGCGCCAATTCTTCGCCAGGCTTAAATCTGTCAAAATATACGGGAAGGTGATTTATAAACTCAGTTATATTCGCACTTAGCATACTCACCTCCGACTCTTTGCGTACATCTCAAATGTACATTCCCCCCCTCACACTGCCAACGAAACCAAAGTCATCATTTCATCTCTCTATGCCCAAATATTAGCGTTGCTCCACCCATAAGAATCGCTGTATAGGCTACAAAGTACACAACCGTAAGCAACAGGCCTGATTGATCAGGCGCTATACTATAAATAGCATTTACGTTCAGATCAAAACCGGCCAGATTTGGCAGCAGATAGTAGAGCAGCGTAACTGTTGGCTTAAGGAACGGAGATACCACCTGTAACGCAATAGGAGAATTGACATATTCATACACCTGTTGAGTAACACCGCTGGCCAGAAAAACGCAAATGGTGCCAAAAACAGGCAGGAAGAACGAGGTGCTGACCGTTGACAGTAAGAGCGCCACCCCCACCAGAAGAATGTATTTGAGGGTTGCAAAGCCGATTGCCAGCACCAGATACCCCCACACAACCGGACGATCAGGAGGATAGATGCTGGAGCAAATCTTGATCACCAGACACCCCGCAGCGCCAAGTATTACCGAGGTAAGAACAATAAACAACGCCAAGCCAAAGAAACGGCCCAGCAGATAGGAACTACGGCTGATCGGCAGACTTACAACGCTAAAGGTATAACGCCGCTCCATGTCCTTCCAGAGTGATGTAGCACCAAGAAAAACCGAAAGCAGCAGGAGAATAAAGGAAATAAGAGACAGAGACAAGGTAATGGACAGCTCTGTTACCTGACGCATGGAAAGCGACGCTGCCGAGGGGATGAACAAAAATAACACAGCCAAGACCATTATTCCCTGAAAAACCCGGTCACGAAAGATACCCTTCAACGTAATCTGGATGATAGCAAACATGATGCAAACTCCTTAAGCATCGTTAACTTGACCTGTAACTCACCGCAAATAAATAAAAAAAACGGGATGTAAAACATCCCGCTCTTTAAAAACATGCTAATTAAATCAGTATCAATATGCAGTCCAGCCAGCAGTAAAGTTGGCATTACTATCAACAGTGCCACAATCACCAACCGCAAGGTAAGGAGCCGCTGCTGCTGCAGGGCTTGCCTTCCAGTAAACATTGGTGGAATCATTTGCAGTTCCAAAGATCTTTGAGCCTTTAGTGTGCTTGGTAAAAATTGCGTACGACGAACTAAGGTTAGCTGCAGCAGTAAAATTGACCACGCCCCACACTCCAGTTGACATTCTGGCCAATGGATTGGTTGCATTTGTAGCTTCAGCCGCAGTTGTTCCGCCGTATATCGCGAGACCAGCGTTACCGGGCAGGGTGTTTGTTGCTAATGCAGCAGCAAAAGACACAGAACTATAGGCAAGTATAACTAGAGCTAAAAAAATAATTTTTTTCATAATTTCCTCCTAATCTGAGTAGTAATTAATTACTTTGGTTATCTTGCATCATAAGCTGCTGGGAATGTCTGGAAATCTGCATTGAATGCTTCCTGACCAGTCTTCCAGTTTTTCAAATCGGAGTTTGATGCACTGTTGTATGCCTTCTCACGATAAGCAGCAAACTGGGGAATGGCAATGGCTGCCAGAATACCGATGATCGCAACAACGATCAGCAGCTCAATTAGGGTAAAACCTTTTCTGTTCCGAATCTTGTTTAACATAGATTCTTCTCCTTTCGGGTTGTGTCCTGCTAGATTGCAGGGAGCTAAAAACAACTTATGATGGGATACAGCTGAATGTGTCATCATGAAATGCAAAAACAGGACCAAAAAACCAAGCAAACCGTAACCTACAGATATCAAAAAACACTCTTTACAAACAGCATAAAAACAGGGTAGCAGCATAAGCCAGTTTGTCAAGCACCACTGTCATTTTTTGTCACATCGCAAGAAACTACACTTGCTTCAAAACCCTCTGCGTGGGGCTTCATGCAGTTCAACAAACTCTCGATAGCCAATCAATACCTCTGCTCCAGCTTGGGCACATACCATTTAATCAGGTTATGCCCAATCCCAGCTGGGGCAGGTTCTATACCGCGAATTCGAGATGAAACTACCGGCAGGGAGTCCGGTACATAGAGGAAGGTGTAGGGCTGTTCTTCGGCCAGAATATCCTGAATCCGGTAGTAGGCCTTTTTTCGTTTCTCAATATCAAAGGTGCTACGTCCCTCTTCCAGCAGATGGTCTACCTCCGGGTTGTTATACCCAATAAAGTTCAGCTCCCCCGGTTTAGTTTTGCTAGAGTGCCAGATATCGTACATATCCGGGTCCTGTGAGGTTAGCCAGGCCAGCAACACCACCTCAAAGTTCCCCTTGTCAATGAACTCCTTTAAAAACGCAGCCCACTCCACAATCCTGATCCGCACATCAACCCCCACCTGCTTCAGGCGTTGCTGGATGATCTGGGCGGTCATCAGGCGTTGTTGGTTGCCCTGATTGGTCAGGATGGTAAAGCGCAACGGTTTACCGTCTTTCTGCAGAAAACCGTCTTCCCCCGGCTTCCAGCCTGCTTCAGCCAATAGTTGCTTGGCATAGGACGGGTTAAAGGGGATATCTTTTACATTGGGATTATGGGCCCATCGCCCAGGGATCATCGGGCCATTGGCCTTTTGCCCCATGCCAAACAGGACCCCCTGGATCAGTTCATCCTTGTTGATGGCAGCGGTCATGGCGCGACGGACACGGACATCCTTAAACAAGGGATGCCGCAGATTATAGCCAAGGTAGAGATAGCCGTTGGATGGGTAGCGATATTTATTAAAGGCTGCCTTAAAGCGGGGGGTGTCGGTCTGTCGGGCAAACTGCACCGGGGTCAGCCCCATCTGATCAATACCACCAGCTTTCAGCTCCATGTACATGGTTGAGGTATCAGGAATCAGGCGAAAAACGTATCGATCAAGATAGGGACGCCCCTCAAAATAGTTCTTATTGGCTTCTAACACCATCTTCTGACCAGCTACCCACTCTGCAAAACGGAACGGACCCGTGCCAACCGGCTTACGGGCAAGGGGACTTTTGGTGATATCCTGCCCCTCCAGCAGATGACTGGGCAATATGGCAACTCCCCATGACGCTAAGGCAGGCGCGTAAGGTTTTGCATAACGCACCACGACGGTATGAAGGTCAGGTGTCGTAACCGCTGCAACCTGCTTAAAATCTTCGGAATAAGCAGTAGGAGTCTTGGGGTCAATAATCACCCGATAGGTGTAGAGTACATCACGTGACGTAAACGGTTTGCCATCATGCCAACTTACAGTACGTCGCAGTTTAAAGGTAATAGTCAGGCCGTCAGGGGAGATCAGAAATGATTCAGCCAGATCACCAACAATCTTAAGGTCTTTGTCATATTTAATCAGGCCATTATAGATAAGCCCCGCCACGCTATGTGAGGCACTGTCAGAGGCAAGAATCGGAATCAGCGTCGATGCTTCGCCTATGGTACCCTCCACCAGGGTATCACCGTAGACTGGTGGAGCTGCAGATGAGCTGATACGGGGTGTCGGCGTTTCTCCTGTACTACACGCAGCGCAGAGCAGGCAGATCATCCCTGCAATGCCGTAACGTCGCCAGCGCAGGATACCGTGCCAGACAATCATTTTTCTTCCAGTTCTCCCCGGATGATACGCCGCATCTTTTCATCCAGCTCCTTTTTTTTGGGATCAAGAGATTTGGCCTTTTTATAGTACTTTAGAGCCTGTTTGTTTTCCTTGCGGGCATGATGGGCATCCCCCAGATGTTCAAGGATGGTAGGGTCATCAGGGACCAGTTCTGTTGCTTGCTCCAGATAACGAACCGCATCATCGTAGCGCTTCATCTGGTAGTAGACCCACCCCAGACTGTCGATAAAGAAGCCGTCGTCAGGCCTGATTTCCAGGGCCTTCTTGATATGGCTTAAAGCTTCATTCAGGTTGATTCCCATTTCTGCATAGGTGTAGCCAAGAAAGTTGTGGGCCTGAGCATCTTTAGGATTCAGCTCAACCACCTTTTTCATCCGCTCAATGGACTCGGGACGCTTACCCAGCTTGTCATACAGTATCCCTACCCTGAACTGAAATTTGGAGTCGCCGGAAAAGCGTGCTTCAACGCCTTGCAACAGTTTCAGCCCCTCAGCGGGTTGATGCAGAGAATCATGAAGCGTTGCCAGAGAAAGATACAGTTCAAGTTTATCCTGATTGGCAGCAATAGCCCGCTCCAGCACCGCTACGGCCTCTTTCCCCTTGCCCTGCTCTTTGTAAATAAACGCCAGATGACCTACCGCTTCAGGATAGACGGCAGCATCTGCTGGTATTTTCTGAAATTCTATGACAGCACGATCAAGGTCACTTTTTTCTTCATAGGCACTGCCAAGATACAGGCGCATCTGATGGGCGTCTGGATCAGACTCAAGCATCTTGGAGAAGATCTTGATCGCTTCGTCATAGCGTTCAAGTTCAAGGTAGATCAAACCGATTTTCCGATTGGTTTCAGTTGTTGCCAGACCCATCTCATCCAGTTTTTTCAGATAGACCAGGGCATCTTCATAACGACGGTTCTGGATAAACAGCTGAATCAGGTGTTGGATAAGTGGAGCGCGATTTTCAGCATCATCCAGGGCCTTTTTGTAGGCAGCAATCGCCTTGTCATACTCACCCAAAGCTTCATGGGAAATGGCCATATCAACGGTTGCCTGGACCAGTTCAGGCCGCAGCTCAAGTGCCCGCTGATAGTAGCTGATTGCCTCACGATACAGCTTCATCTGGCTGTACACCTTGGCAAGATAGTAATTACCCACAGCAGATTCCGGCTTCTCTTTGATCAGTCCCTTAAGAACTGCAACCGACTCTTCGTATTCAAAAAGTTGCATCAGATTTGTTGTCAGATGCAGAACTGCGTCTTCTTTGCCCGGTTCAAGCCTGACAGCATGGCGCAGGTAAGAAACAGCCTCCTTCGTCTTGCCCAGGGAAGACATGATACTACCCCCCAGCAGATATGCCGGACGATAATCAGGAGCAACCTTAACGGCCCGGTCTATGGCAGAGAGCGAGTCCTGAATCCTGCCTGACTTAAGCAGAATTTCAGCTTCAAGCATAATGGGATACGGAGTGGTTACGTCGGCCACCTGCGCCTGACGCGCCAATGCCAGTGCCCGGTCTACATCACCTTCATTCCAGGCAATACGAGCCTGCGCATAGGCGCCAAGACCGGTGTGTGAAAAAACCGGGCCAGCATCAGGAGAATCTGCCGGGCGCACAGAGCTACAGGCTGCAAGCAGACACAGACCGATACAACAGAGTACATAGCGTAACATGGGACACCATCCGAAATTCAGCAAGTTGCGGAAATATACAGGCTACTGACGCTACCATACAAGCTGGCGAGCGTCAAACGATTCCGCTGGCGCAATAATTATCTGCCCTCTGGTTGCACAGCGCAGGGATCAATGGTAAAAGTTGATCAGCCAACCTGAAACAAAGAAAGGGGACGTATCCCCCATGTGGCGCTCAAATCTACAACGATTTCTTAAACGACTGCATCTGCGGGAATCCTGGGTAATTTTCTTTGTGTTGGGAAACGTCATGCTGAACTTCCCTTTTTTAAAAATCTTCAACCAGCCAACCACCATCCTGGGTTTCCCGCTGATGTATCTTTATTTTACCCTTGGTTGGGCCATTTCAATCGGCGTTATCTACCTTTTTGCCAGCGCAGCCGAGCCGGATCAAACAGAGTATCACCCTGAAGAACAGGCGCCCCAGTGACCCTGAATATTTATTATGTTACTGCTATTGCTGTAGGGTATGCCGGATTGCTGTTTCTGGTGGCCTGGTATGCACGCCGTCGCTCAGAGCAGGGACGCAGTCTGGTCAATAACCCTTATGTCTACAGCCTCTCCATAGCGGTCTACTGTACCTCATGGACCTTTTACGGAAGCGTTGGCAAGGCTGCCACCAGTGGCATTGATTTTTTGATGATCTACCTGGGCCCCTCGCTGGTGGCATTTTCCTGGTTTTACATCCTGCGCAGGATCATTAGAATCAGCAAGGAAAACAACGTTTCTTCCATTGCTGACTTCATCAGCCTGCGCTATGGCAACTCCCAGCTGCTGGGGTCACTGGTCACACTGATTGCAGTTCTGGGAATCATGCCGTACATTGCCCTGCAGATTAAGGCGGTGGTCACCTCCTTTGCCCTGATCAGTGGCGTTACCCACCGCACCATCACCCTGCCCGGCGCGGACGCCGCCGTATCATTTCCCACCAGCCTGAGCCTGGCTCTGATCCTGTCCCTGTTCGGCGTAATATTTGGCGCTCGACGTCTTCCTTCTGCTGAACGCCATGAAGGTTTGATTGCAGCTGTGGCCTTTGAATCTATAGTCAAGCTGGTCAGCTTGATCAGTGTAGGAGTCTTTGTAACCTGGTTCATGTTTGACGGTTTTGGAGACATCCTGTCCCGCTTTAACCACCAGTTTCCAGAACTGTTTAATCGCCTGTTCACCCTGCACCCAACGGAAGGTCAGGGTTTCATCCCCTCCTCCACCATGCTGTTTCTTTCCATGGGGGCCATCATTCTGTTACCCCGCCAGTTTCACGTCATGGTCATAGAAAACGCTGATCTTCACCATGTCAGCAAGGCGATGTGGCTCTTTCCCACCTACCTGTTTCTAATTAATCTATTCATCATGCCGATTGCCCTGGGAGGCATCCTACAGTACGGCGGCAATGCCGGAGCAGACTATTTTGTGATCAGTCTGCCCTTGGCAGCAGGCAGCAGCTCCATGGCATTACTGGCCTTTCTGGGAGGTCTTTCCGCAGCTGCAGGCATGGTGATGGTAGAGTCAGTGGCCATCTCAACCATGCTGCTCAACAATCTGTTTATGCCAATTATTGTCAGGATCACCCCCAAGCAGTGGTTTCCAGTCCTGCTGATTAACCTGAAGCGTCTGGCTATCTTCCTGGTGGTTTTTCTTGGCTACTTCTATTATCAGGCAGTGGGCGACTCATTCATGCTGGTCAACATGGGTCTGATCTCCTTCCTGGCCGCCCTGCAGTTCCTACCGGCCCTGCTGGGAGGACTGTATTGGCCCAGAGGCAACAAGATCGGCGCTATTTCTGGCATGTCCCTGGGGTTCCTGGTCTGGTGTTATACCCTGCTGATCCCCTCTTTCCATGCAGCCACACCGGACAGCAGCATCATGCTGCACGGGCTGTTCGGCCAGTCTTTATTGAAACCGACCGCTCTGTTTGGCCTCACCGGCATGGATATGTGGAGTCATGCACTATTCTGGAGCATGCTGTTCAATGTGGGGGCCTATCTGGTCTGTTCCTTGCTGATCTCCCAGAATGATGTCGAAAAAGAGCAGGTACGCCGTTTCATCGGCAAGTTTGAAACGGAACGGCGTCAGGTTAAAAGCGCCGTAAAACGGCTTTCAAAGCCGGTAACCATCCCGCAATTCATCGCCTTAATGGGAAAATTCATTGGCCCCGATGAGGCAACCCGGGCCATGAACAGCTACCTTAAAGGACGTATGATTGATGGCGAGGCATCAGTTCCTGAATTTGAGTTACCCGCCATGAAGCGTTTTGTTGAACGGACGCTGGCAGGTTCTGTAGGGGCTGCCGCAGCCGGCGCCATTATGGACAGTTACCTTTCTGATATGGGCAGCCGGATGGAATCGGTTTACGACATCTTCAGTACCGTCAGGGCCTCCCTTGACCAGAGCCGTGAAGCACTGTACGTGCGGCTTAAGGCATCAGAGATCATCAACCGCACCCTTGACCTGCAGACCATCATGAACGAACTGCTCCAGCTGCTTTTGAAGGAGTTCAGACTTGATGTGGCACTGATTCAGATCCGCAGCAGCAGTGACGTGCCTCTGACCGTCCAGAGTTACCAAGGCTGCGACCGCCGCCCGATCACCCCTGAACATTGGTTTCAGGAAAGTGATCCCTACATCAAAATGGCGATGATTGATCAGACAACACACTTCGTCAATGACATCAAAAACCTGCAGGATATCATCACTATGCCCAAAACGGAGGCTGAAGGATTTGTCTCATTTGCCCATATCCCGATCTATCGCGAGGGAGAGGAAAGCCTGGGGGTCCTGTCGGTTTACTCAAAATCCATCATTGGGCTGTTTACTGAAGAGTTTATCAACCTGCTAACCAGCCTGACCGGGCAGTTGGCTCAGGCTGCACGACTGGCCAGCGAGATGCAGGCCAAAGAGCGGGAGCGTCGGGAAAAAGAACAGGCATTGCTGGCTAATGCCAGAGTCAAGCGAGATATGGAGATTGCGGAGCAGATCCAGCTTTCGTTACTGCCGGACAAACCACCGGTACTGTTTGGGGTTGAACTTGCCGGACGTTGCTATCCAGCTGCCCATGTGGGCGGCGATTACTACGACTATTTCAAACGGGATGACCATACGGTTGACCTCTTGATCGCCGATGTTTCAGGTCACAGTGTTGGTGCCGCACTGATCATGGCCGAGGTGCGCACCCTGTTGCGGGCCCAGTCCAGTCGTGCGGTCAGCCCCAGCAGTATTCTGGGCGCCCTGAACAGCCAACTGTATGATGACCTGACCAGGGCCGAACTGTTCATCACCATGTTCTATGCCCGCTACAGCGCCGCTACTGGACGGCTTTCCTATGCCAACGCCGGCCACAACAAACCATTGATACACCGACAGGGTCAACAGAGCTGCATTGAACTGGATGCCGACGGTTTGATTCTGGGCATTAAGCCATCCATGGTGTTTGAAGAATGCTCCATAACCCTGCAGGCCGGCGACACTCTGTTGTTCTATACTGACGGCATCCCGGAGGCAACCAGCCAGACTGGTGAACTGATGGGCACCGGCCAGGTCTGTCAGCACCTGGCACAACAAAGCACCTTGACGGTGGACGAAATTGCCGACTCTTTCTTTGAACTGGTCAAAGAGTTTAGTCAGAGCACAACCCTGCAGGATGATGTCTCAATGGTGGTCATGAAAATTGTTTCCTAACTGAAAGGAGTGACAGCAATGAATCTTAAACTCGAAGACAATGGTCAGGTGGTATTGGTACAGGTCAAGGAAGAGCGTCTTGACGCCCACAACTCAGAGCAGCTCAAACAGGAACTGGGTAGGTTATTTGAAGAAGGCAAGACCAAAGTGGTTGTTGATCTGAAAGAGGTCCGTTTTATCGACAGCTCTGGACTGGGCGCGCTGGTATCAGGCTTTAAAAACGCCTCATCCCGTCAGGCCGGCCTGAAGCTATCAAGCCTGCAAAGTCAGGTAAAATCAATGTTTGAATTAACCAGACTGCACAGAGTGTTTGATATTTACACCACTGTTGATGAGGCAATTGAGGCCTTCTGATTTGGTCACGCGGAGAGCAGCAATGAAAAAAACGCAGATTGAACTGCAGATCAAGGTACCCAATCAGACCCGCTACCTGAGCCTGATCGGACGGATCAGCGAAGAACTTGCCAAACAGCTGCAAAACTACAATGGTGATCGTGAGGCCTTGGCCAACCATATTAATGTGGTGCTGACCGAGGCCCTGGTCAACGCAATCCGTCATGCCAATGCCAATGATCCTGATGAAGAAGTGGAAATAAGGATTACGGTCACAGATGAAGAGTTATTATTGCAGGTCTTTGACCACGGCAGGGGATTTAATCTGGAAAACATTTCGTCTACAGCCGAAGATTCTCAGCATGAGTTGGAGGATCATGGCCGGGGTTTGTTCATCATGCGATCACTGATGGATTCCGTAACATATCATCCGGTTGAAGGCGGCAATGTACTGGAGATGCGTAAACAGTTCCGGTAGTTTGTCTCAAACAGGGTCGGTATACCTGACCCATTCGCCGCTACAGGTCTGGACCTGCCAGCCATAGCCATCTCTACACAGGCTATCTGGCAGGACCGGCACCTTTCCCTTCCCGCCTGGCAGGTCTATCACAAAATGGGGGATAGCCAGTCCAGAGACCTTTCCCCTCAGCGATCCTATTAACTCTCTCCCCTGCTCAAGCGGCGTACGAAAGTGGGCCGTGCCCCGTACCAGATCCATCTGATGCAGATAATAGGGCCGCACACGCAGCCGCAACAGACCGGTTAGAAGTTTTTGCAAGGTCAGACTGTCATCATTAACCCCTTTCAAAAGAACCGTCTGGTTTCCCAGCTGAATCCCTGCATCTGCCAACAGGCTACAGGCCCGGGCAGCTTCAGGGGTCAACTCCTGCGGATGATTAAAATGGGTATTCAGGTAGAGCGGAT
>Ga0074197_1000915_pt1 | contig 30099 bp, 28 predicted proteins | sample EPASupsiteSAE305_FD_64526 | JGI IMG/M metagenome (GOLD analysis project Ga0074197, IMG submission 64526) | Bioremediated contaminated groundwater microbial communities from EPA Superfund site, New Mexico - SAE3-05 reassembly with SPADES | ecosystem: Environmental > Aquatic > Deep subsurface >...
GATAGTGTCAAAGAGGCGCGCAAAGAAAAAACTATGGCGCTGCTTGCCGATCTGACGTCCAAAAGGCAAAGGAGACATATTGGCAATACTTTGCTCGTTGTCACGGAAGGGCAGGTCGAAGGCGAAGCGGGACTTTATTATGGTCGCTCGCAATACCATGCGCCGGAAGTCGATGGCGTAGTCTATTTTCGGGCCGATCATGCCGAAGTTGGGGGATTTTTAGAAGTAAAAATAACTGACAGCGATGTCTATGATTTAATAGGAGAGCGTGTATGAACCTGGCTAATAAAATAACACTGTTTAGAATTTTACTGGTGCCTGTTTTTCTGGTTATTGCTTTGTTGCAGATACCGGGCTATGGTGATTTTCTGGCGGCTTGTGTTTTCGCTTTGGCAGCGGCTACTGACGGTGTAGACGGACATATTGCCCGCAGCCGTAACCAGATAACTGTTTTTGGTAAGTTTATGGACCCGCTGGCCGATAAGCTCTTGGTCTGTTCGGCTTTGGTAGCTTTGGTGCAAATGGGTAGGCTTGATGCTTGGATACCAATAGTGGTCATCAGCCGTGAATTTGCCGTAATGGGTTTGCGGGCGATTGCTGCAGCCCAGGGAGAAGTCATTGCCGCCTCCAAGCTGGGAAAATTTAAGACAGTTGCGCAGATAGTCGCGGTCTTGGCGCTTTTCCTCCAGTATACGTCCTTTTTCAATACATCTGTTTTTCATATCTTAGCGCAAGTCTTTGTCTATGCTTCAGTATTTTTCACTGTTTATTCGGGAGTAGATTATCTGGCCAAGGGCTGGGTCTTTCTTTTCCCTAAAGATAAGCAATAACAAGTAGCTTAAAAATAATAAGGCCTGCTTTGAGGCAGGTTTTTTTGCGAAGGGAGGTTTGCCCGGATGAATGCAGGACAATTGGTAGAGTTATTAAAAAAAAGACAAATGTCTGTGACGACTGCCGAATCCTGTACGGGTGGCGGTATTGCCGCCGCGATTACCGATATTCCGGGCAGCTCCGAAATTTTTGCCTATGGTATTGTCAGCTACAGCAATGAGGCAAAAGAAAGATTGCTGGAAGTTCCGCATATGCTTTTAGCGGAGCATGGCGCGGTGAGTTCAGAGGTAGCTTACTCCATGGCGGAAGGCGCGAGGAAGCTTTCTGGAGCCGATATAGCCATTGCGGTAACAGGGATAGCCGGACCATCGGGTGGCGGCGCCGAGAAGCCTGTAGGGCTTGTTTATATCGCTGTATCCGGCGCCAAGGGGACAGTTGTATCCCGCTTTCTTTTTGCCGGTGATAGGCAAGATGTAAGGAAACAGACCGAAGAAGCGGCGCTATTGATGGCGCTGGAATATCTGCAAGAAGCATAAGAGAGTACAAATGAAAATATTTGCAGGGAGGCTTTTAAGATGAAAAGTGGGAATATTAGAAAAATAAAAGTTTGGCAACAAATAGGTGTTTTGCTTTCTTTGTTGCTGTTATTACCGCTTTTGGCAGCATGCACTTCCGCAGAGGAAGAAACTCAAACGCTAGCTTCCCTTAATCCCACGACTTATACCCATCAGTCGGGTTATTCTATCTCCATTCCCCAAGGTTGGGAAAAAACTCAAGAATCTTTGGCGGAAGCGACTTTTGTTTCTTCAGCAGATGCAGTTTCCTTAAATATCATTTCGGAGCTTGGCGGCATGGATTATTTTTCCTTAACGGAAGATTATGATGCCGTAATTTCTATGTTAGGCAAAAAAATCAGCAATATTGAAGTCGTAGAAGAGCCGGTGACAAGTGATGCGACAAAGCAATTACGCCGGGTGATTAAAGGAAATACTGAGGATGGCAATAGCGTCATCGTTGACATTTGGCTTACTGAACCGATGGAAAGTGTCCGCTATTATTTGCTTTTTAGCGCCGGAGGGGATGACTATAACCAGTTCAGGCCGGTCATAGATGAAATAATTGCTAGCTTTACCGTTGTTAAAAGTCAAGATGAGATATATAGCCTCTTAGACGATGCCCGGGAAATGGTCAATGAAACAATCAAAGAAGAAGAGAAAAGAACTAATCAAGATACACAAACAGAGCAAGATAAGTCTACGCAGGATAAAACTTCAGCTGAATAATATCTAGGGTCAATAACCTCTAACCCCTAAAAATAGGCGTATTTTATGTGTGAAATATTGTCTTTGCCTAAAAGAATAAAAAAGTTTTTTTAACCTTTAATTAAGATATTGACAAGATGCTATACATTGGCTATAATAAAAAAGCTGTTTGTTCATACACTTTAAGATTTTTTAAAAATGGCTTTGACAATCTGCCGAAAATTGTGTTATACTATGGCTTGTCGCAAGGGTGATTAGCTCAGCTGGGAGAGCGCCTGCCTTACAAGCAGGATGTCGGCAGTTCGATCCTGTCATCGCCCACCAATACGGAACTGTGGTGTAGCGGTTAACATGCCGGCCTGTCACGCCGGAGACCGCGGGTTCAATTCCCGTCAGTTCCGCCAAAATTGCCTTGGTAGCTCAGTCGGTAGAGCAGAGGACTGAAAATCCTCGTGTCGGTGGTTCAATTCCGCCCCAAGGCACCATAAGCGGGCATAACTCAGTGGTAGAGTGCGACCTTGCCAAGGTCGAAGTCGAGGGTCCGAATCCCTTTGCCCGCTCCACCAGATAACCCCTTCTATCAGAATTGATGGAGGGGGCTATTTTTTTTGTCTAAGCACCTATTTGTATGCTATTATGTAAATGTATTACTTATAAAAGAATAGCTTTTATTCGGAGGGATATAAATGGAATCTTCTATGATCGCTCCTTGTGGTATGAATTGCTCCTTATGCTTAGCTCAGTTAAGAGAAAAGAAAAAATGTTTGGGCTGCAATAGTGATGAAGGATATAAAGCCAATTCTTGCGCCAATTGTATAATCAGAAATTGCCAGGTAATAAAAGAGAACAAATCCGGCTTTTGTTATGAATGTGATAGATTCCCTTGCCCAAGATTAAAGCAATTAGATAAACGCTATAGACTAAAATATCATATGAGCATGATAGAAAATTTGCTGCAAATCAAGGATCAAGGTATGTCTAGTTTTCTGGATGGTCAAACAAGCAAATGGACTTGTAAGGACTGTGGTGGCGTTATTTGCGTTCATAGAGGATATTGTCTAAATTGCAATCCCAAGCCTAAAAAATAAATGTCTATAAGGGGTATGTTTATGAAATTTTGTGTGATCCATGGAAGCAACAGAAGGGGCAATACAGATAAGACGCTTGAGATCATCAAAGAGCATTTAAATAAAAAAGGGGAAAATTCTTTTACTGATTTTTATTTGCCCAAGGATATGCCTTATTTTTGCAATGGTTGTTTTTCCTGTATTACTGGCGGCGAATATGGTGGGCAGAATTGTCCCCATAAGGAATATACTCATCCTATTTTGCAAGCTATGCTAGAGGCCGACGGGATTATATTTGCCTCACCTGTCTATGCCTTATCCGAGACTGCCCAGATGAAAGCATTACTTGACCACTATGCCTGTATCTATTATAATCACCGGCCCCATGAGGGGATGTTTGATAAGGTTGCGCTTGTAGTTTCTACTGCCGCAGGTGCCGGTACAGGAAGGGTTGTAAGTACGATAAGCAGAAGCCTGCTGTTTTGGGGTGTAAAAAGGATAGTAAAATGCAAGATCAATATGTGGGCGATGGATTGGGAGGGGATGCCCCTTAAAAAACGTCGGATAGCGGATAGAGCTTTAGAGAATAAAGTCAATAAATTTTATTATTTGACGAAGAACAGGTGCAAGTTACATGAAGGTATTTCGGGAGGATTTATTCGTCTGATGTGCAAGAAATTAATCAAAATTTTAGATGATACTTCTCCAGATAAGATTTATTGGAAAACTAAAGGGTGGATTTAGTTAAAGGGCGGTAAAATGAAGAGTTTGATTCTATATTGGAGCACGGAAAAGTTTTTCTCAATAAAAATACTTTGAGACTATTGAGTAAATAAAATAAAGCTAAAAAAGAGACCGTTTTTTAAACGGTCTCTTTTTTGTATAGAAAGGCCATATTTCTCATAAAATGATAAGAAATACAACTATAGTATTAAGGACGTAGAAAAATGGCCAATAGTGATTGGATGACAAAGATTAATTTATATTTAAAGATTTTAACAATAATTCTATTTTTTACCTTGGTTACCTATCAAACAGCCTCTTATTTTAATTTATCAAAAGAAAGTAACCTGAAAACACAGGGTCAGACAATACCTGTTACCAGAGATGAGGAAGGACTGTTCGGTAATATATATATCGAAACAGAGGACTTGCTCAGTTTGCCACAGGCTAAGCTCCTGATTAATAATCTTGTGGCAGGAAATTTTTCTGACGGCTTCCTTCTGTTTAGGGTATATGAAGGGGATATTGTGCAGATCGATACTACATCATATGCGGAGGATATCAGCTTCTATATTACGCGTATCTCTTCTAATATTGATAACCAAAATATCTCTACGGATATTATAAGCAGGGATGGAAAAGCCTTAATCGGGACGATAAAATTTAAGTAAAAGTTGTCAGGGCCCTCTTGCACTGTTATAATAAAACAATAAAGTATTATCTCCTCGCAATATGGTTAATAACAAGCGTATTGCTTGCAGAATAGGCGTTTTTTATTTTGCCAGGGAAAGTAAGGAAGGATGGTTGTAGTATGGAACATGTCTCTATAGCTAGTAGCAAAAAAGTTGCTTATGCAGCAGTCAGGATGGCTCTTTCCGAAAACAGGGAGGAAGAAAGAGAGCTCAAAGCCAGCTATTCTTTGCAAGAATTACGTGCAGCAGCAGTTGACTTTGGCGGTGAAGCTCTGGTTGTTATTCCCAAAGTTATTGAACGCGCAGTGGTTGCCGCTAAGCGTGAAGGAGTTATAATTGATTCGCATGCCGAGGAGGGAGCCGTGGCAGGGGCTACACATGAAGTTATGGTGCAGCTGATCCCTAAGGCAATCGGCTTGAATGTAGGCGGCAAGATCGGTATTGCCCGCCAAGGAGAGCATTTATGTGTGGCAGTCTTTTTTGCCATCGGCATGATCCATTTGGATGATGTGGCTATTGGAATAGCCCACCGGGCTGTTTTATAAGATAAACATAAAGAACATAAAAAAGGATGTGTGGCATGACGGCAAAAGCGATTGCCATTGATGGCCCTGCAGGGGCCGGTAAAAGCACTGTTGCTAAATTAGTCGCTAAAAAATTAGGATATCTCTATATAGATACGGGAGCTATGTATCGTACTGTAGCTTATCGAGCAATAGCTGCAGGCATCGCTTTTGATGATGATGAGGCTTTATCTGAGCTTACTAACCGCATCAAGATCGAGCTTGCTAATACGCCTGATGGTTATAAAGTTTTCTGTGATGGAGAGGATGTTTCCGAAGCCATACGTACGCCCGAAGTTAGCGCGGCATCAAGTCCTGTTTCTGCTACCTCCGGCGTTCGCAAAGCGCTTGTTGCGCAACAAAGGAGAATGGCCGAGCAGGGCAGTGTGGTCATGGATGGGCGGGATATTGGCACCAATGTATTGCCTAATGCCGATTGTAAGATTTTCCTTACCGCCTCTATCGATGAGAGGGCTAAAAGACGCACCAAAGATCTGGAAGCCAAGGGAATAGCTGCCGACATTCGTCAAGTGGCAGCCGATATCTTGGAACGCGACCAGCGTGATTCTACCAGAGCCAATGCGCCACTGGCTTGCGCGTCGGATGCATTTACTTTGGATACTAGTGATCTCTCCATCGATCAGGTAGTAGAGACCATTTTGAGTTTAGCAGAAAAAACAGAGTTGAGTAAATAAATTAAAATTGCCATAAAGGAGAAGCGGATGCAACCTTTATATCGTTTTGGATGGACCATATTTCGCATATGGTCCGTATTAACCGGCGTTAAGGTGATTGGCCGGGAAAACATACCAAAAGACCAAGAAGTGGTGATTGTCGGCAATCACACTTCTTATATGGACCCTCTCTTGGTCGGGATGGCTTTTCCATATGAAATGCATTTCTTAACAAAAAGTGAATTTTCCCATAATAATTTTACGAAAAATCTTTTTCTGGCTTTGGGCGTCATTTTTCTCAAAAGAGAAGAATCGGACCTAGTAGCAATGAAAAAAGCAGTTAATATGCTCCATAAAAAAGAGGCTGTCTGTGTTTTTGCGGAGGGAAGGCGTAATTTAGATGATCAATTAGGCAATTTTAAACAAGGCGCGGTTTTTATTGCTTATAAGGCGCAAGCGCCAATTCTCCCGGTGGCAGTGCTCAATTCTACTAACTTTTTCCGGTTTTGGAAAAGAGGCGTTGTGGTTAAAATAGGTAAGCTTATTACTATACCTAAAGACCAAAAGCCTTCGCGGGAAATGTTAGATGAATATACTAACATTTTACATCAGCAAATTAATTCCTTATTAGGTGCTCCTCAATTAAAGAGTGCCCCTGAAAAATAATTTTTCAAAAAGGCTTGTATTACCAGAAAATACTTCAAAAATATGGCAGGAATAAATTATAATCCAGCGAAGTTATAATAATTAAAATATTTTATCATTAAATAGGGAGGAGTTGCCTTGCAGCTTTTTGTTGCTGAAGATAGTGGGTTTTGTTTTGGAGTGCGCCGTACCTTGCATATTGCAGAGAGCGCTGCTAAAAAGCATGGCCTTGTCTATTCTTTAGGGCCTCTCATCCATAATCCCCAAGAAGTACAAAGGCTTAAAAAAAAAATATTATTCCTCTAAATAACGCCGATGAGGCGCAAGGCTCCTATTTACTGGTATGTTCTCATGGGATGGCTCCACAGCCTTTGGCTGATTTGATAGCCAAGGGATTTTCTATTATTGACGCAACTTGTCCTTTTGTCAAAAAAGCCCAAACCATTGCCGCATCACTTTATAAAGATGGTTACCAGGTGATTATTCTTGGTGACCGTAATCATCCGGAAGTTAAAGGTATCCTGGGCTGGACAGGAAATGACGCTCTGGTTGTGGAAAATGTAGATGAGGCGAAAAATCTTCCTTTATTTCCGAAGATTGGTTTTTTAGCTCAGACCACTCAGACGAAAAGTAATTTTACGCAGGTAGAAGAAGTATTAAAGAGCAAAACTAGTGATTTAAAATGTGTGAATACTATTTGTGAAGCAACCAAGCGGCATCAGGAATCAGCTTTGGAATTAGCAAAAAAAGTTGATTTGATGCTGGTAATCGGAGGCAAAAATAGTTCCAATACCAAAAAATTAGCCCAAATTTGCAGTTCCGGCGGCGTTCCCACATATCACCTGGAAACAGCCGATGATTTAATAAAAGATATATTTAAAGGCGTGGAAAAGGTAGGGATAACAGCCGGAGCTTCCACACCAGATTGGATTATTGAGGAGGTAGTAGGGAAAATGGCAGAGTTTGAAAAACAGGAAGATCAAGTTTTGGAAGCGCAGGAGCAGGTATTATCAGAAGCTACGGAGGCTGCAGAGCCAGTGGCTGATAATGCGGAAAATACAGCGCAAGAGCCGCAAGATGCAAGCAATATCATAGAAGCGCAAGAGGTTGACTCGGCTGATGTCGAGACTGCTTCTGCACAGCAGGAGGAAGAAGCGTCTAGCGAGCAAGCCAAAGACTCTGTCCAGCAAGAATCTTCTTTTGCCGAACAATATCATTTAAATATCAAGGACGTCCGCCGTGGTGCAAGAGTGAAAGGTACGGTTGTCCAGGTAAAGGATAGCGAAGTTCTCGTGGATATCGGAGGAAAGTCGGAAGGTATTTTACCGGCTTCGGAACTTACTGCTGAAGAAGCAGCCAATATTCCGGAAAAATTCCATGTCGGCGATGAAATAGAGGTAGTCATTCTCAGAAAGGAAAATCAGGAAGGTTATCCTGTACTTTCCAAAAAGAGAATCGATCAGGAAATAGCTTGGGATAAATTGCTGCAGGTGAAAAATGAAGGCCAGATCATCACCGGTAAAGTCCTGGATGTAGTCAAGGGTGGTTTATTAGTCGATGTAGGACTTAGGGGCTTTGTTCCGGCTTCTTTGGTTGGCTTGGGCTATACCGAAAATCTTGCCACTTATGTAGGCAAAGATATACAAGTGAAGATCATTGAATGTGAAAAGAATAATAATAAACTGGTTCTTTCAGCTAAGGCTGTTTTAAAAGAAGCTACCCAGAAACAAAAAGAAGAAACTTGGGCAACTATAGCCGAAGGTCAGGTTAAAAAAGGTGTCGTTCGCCGCTTAACTAATTTTGGCGCCTTTATTGATATTGGCGGTGTTGATGGCTTGCTGCATGTTTCGGAAATGGCCTGGCATAGAGTCAATCAGGCATCTGATGTTTTGCAACAGGGCGACGAAGTGGAAGTTTATGTTTTGAGCGTAGATCCTGCTAATGAAAAGATTTCTTTGAGTTTAAAAAAATTAATTCCTAATCCTTGGGTCGTTGCCAAAGAAAAATACCCTCAAGGAAGTGTCATCAAAGCCAAAGTTATGCGTACAGCTCCTTTTGGTGCATTCCTGGAAGTTGAACCAGGCGTAGAAGGCTTAGTCCATATCTCGCAAATGGCCCATGAAAGAGTGGGGAAAACTGAGGATGTGGTAAAGCCTGGCGACATCGTGGAAGTCCAAGTACTTTCGGTAGATTCGCAAGCAAAGAGAATGAGCCTCAGCATCAAGGCTGTCCTTCCTAAAGAAGAAAAAGCTGCTAATGAAGCCGTTACTGAAGCCGTTGAAGCCACTGATGCTCCTGATGCTGCTGAAACAGAAGAAATTACCCCTGAGGCTCCTGCCGAAAACTAATAACTTTTAGTTTCAATCTAGATAATAAAATAATAAAAGAGTCGGGAAACCGGCTCTTTTTTATTGTTTTGTATGCTAAAGCTTAAAAAAGGGAAAATATAAAGCAGTAAGCTAAGTAACAAATAAAAAAAGCGGGTGAAAAAATGCTTTATAATCTTCCCTTAGGTATTTTCTTTTTACTTTTATTGGCTGTTTTGGTCTATGCTGGTTACGGCAAAATATTTTTGCAAGAAGCCGCGCTATCACGTCTAGGAGGTCTGGCCCTAATCTTTTGTCTTCTTGCGGGTAGCTTTCTCTCTTTCCCAATTACTTTTATAGAAAGAGAAATCTATATCAATATTGGCGGTTCGCTTATCCCTTTGGCTTTTTCCATCTATCTTTTTAGCTCTTTAGAAAAAGCCGGGAAAATCCGTTTTTTGATCACTTTTATAATTGTATTTATCTATTCTTTTACTCTTTTTTGCGGTTCCTTTTGGCGTATCGGCGAATATATACCCAATTATACTTTCTTTATGCTGGTTCTTTTAGGCGTGTGTGCCGCCGTCTTCGCAGGCAGTTTCGCTCCTGCTTTTTGTGCGTTGTTTTCTGGAATGGTCTTAGCCCAGGCGGCTTCACTAATCTTCTATAGGACGATTGTTGAAACAGCAATAGGCAGTCCCTCTTTCCTTAATTCAATGGTCTTGGTTGTTTTATGGACTGCTTGTATTTTATATGGATATAAAGCTTTTGTCTTTCGCTGGGAGGCCAAAAAAGTTTTCGGACATCTGATCAATCGCCGGGATTAGAAGTCTTTTGTCAGCTTATCCCTTGACGAATCAGGAGGGATAAAGGATAATATATAGATAAGCATTATTAGCTTGAGTAAGAACATCGTGAAGAGGTGGGTTTTTTGGCCGGTTTGATTTCCGGAGTGGTCGAAGGTAGTATCGGTGAAGAATTAGGAATAGAAGCCGGCGATAAGCTTTTATCAATCAATGATTGCCAGGTAGAAGATATTATCGACTACCGCTTCTGGTCAGCCGACGAGGAACTGGAGCTAAAAGTAGAAAAGTTCGATGGCCGGGTTGAGATTATTGATTTGGAAAAGGATTCCGACGAAGATTTAGGGATCATTTTTTCCGCAAATGTTTTTGATGGCATCAGACATTGTCAAAACCATTGTCTTTTTTGTTTTGTCGACCAATTGCCGCCTCATCCCAGAAAGACTCTTTTACTCAAAGATGATGATTACCGGATGTCTTTTTTAGAAGGCAATTATATTACTGGCACTAATTTAAGCCCCAAAGAGATAGAGCGTATTGAGAGGCTGCGCATCAGCCCTCTTTACATATCTGTCCATGCGACTAATCCCGAACTGCGTAGCCGCCTCCTGGGCCACCCACAAGCGGGTCAGATTATGCCTTTATTACGCCGCCTGAGTGAAGCGAAAATAGATATCCATACCCAGATTGTCCTTTGCCCAGGCCTCAATGATGGTAAAGAGTTAGAACGCACTATAGAAGATTTAGTTTCTTTGTATCCACAGGTTTGTTCTTGTGCTATTGTTCCAGTGGGTCTGACCAAATATCAAAAAAATAAAGAGTTGCGTTTGCTTTCCCCCAAGGAAGCTGGCGCACTAATAGACTATATCGGAAAAAAACAGGAATATTTCCGTAAAACTTTAGGCACGTCATTTGTTTTTTTTGCTGATGAGATATATCTTAATGCAGGTTTGTCTTTCCCTGATGCCGAACACTATGAAGATTTTTGCCAATTGGAAAACGGTGTAGGCATGGCAGCATTATTCCTGCAAGATTGGCGGGGATTGGTTTGCGATCTGCCCCCAAAAGTTGCGCCACGGGAATTTGCCATTATCACAGGTAAAAGCGGCGAGCAGGTGTTAAAGCATATTATGAGTGACCTGGAAAGAGTGGAAGGTTTGCAGGTGAAACTTATTGGCGTGGCGAATGTCTTTTTTGGGGAAAGCGTCACAGTCACTGGTCTTGTGACAGGAGTCTGTTTGCTAGAAGCATTAGGTGAAAAAGGTAAGGAAGTAGAAGAATTCGCAGCATATAAGCATCTTTTGCTACCTTCTTGCATGCTGAAATTTGGAGAAGAACTTTTTTTAGATTCGATGAGCGTAAGTCAGTTAGAAAAAATACTTGGTCGGAAAATCACTATCGTAGAACCAGATGCGCAGGGGCTTTTTGACGCATTATTTTACGACTTAGATATGGAGTGAGATATGAAACCTATTGTGGCTATTGTGGGTCGGCCTAATGTCGGCAAATCGACCCTTTTTAATCGTTTAGCCGGTGGCCGCCACGCTATCGTGGAGGATACCCCCGGCGTGACCAGAGACAGGCTGTATCGCGATGCTGAGTGGTTGGATAAAGAATTTACTGTCATTGATACCGGAGGCATTGAATTTCATAAAAGCGAGGGAATCATTCCCGATCTGGTCAAAGAGCAGGCCGCTTTGGCGATAGAAGAAGCGCATGTGATCGTTTTTGTAGTCGATGTCAAAAATGGTATGACTGCCGATGATGAAGAAGTGGCTGCTATCCTGCGCCGGTCCGGCAAGCCGGTAGTCCTGGCCGTAAATAAGATGGATAATTTTAATGATATTACACCATTATATGAATTTTATTCCCTTGGCCTTGGCGAACCGATTGGAGTATCGGCTATCCACTCGATGAATATCGGCGATCTCCTAGATGAGATAGTCGCCCATTTTCCTGAAGATGCGCATGGGGAAGACGAGGGAGACAGGGTGCATATTGCCTTGGTCGGCCGCCCTAATGTAGGAAAATCCTCTCTGGTTAACCGCCTTTTAGGTGAGCAAAGGGTTATCGTTTCCGATATCCCAGGGACTACCAGGGATGCTATAGATACCTATCTGGAAAAAGATGGCAAGGAATATGTGATCATCGATACGGCGGGGATGCGGCGCAAGGGGAAGATAGATGAGACTACTGAGCGTTATAGCGTGGCGCGTAGCCTCAATGCTATTGACCACTGCGATGTTGTGCTCTTGATTCTCGATGCCCAAGCGGGTATCATGGATCAAGATACCAAGATTGCTTCTTATGCCCATGAGGCAGGCAAAGGCCTGCTGGTCGTGGTCAATAAATGGGATTTGCCAGAAAAAGATGATAAGAGCATGAAGCGCTTTGAACAGGAAATTCACGATGCTTTTCCTTTTGCCCATTATGCGCTGACCCTTTTTGTTTCAGCCAAGACTGGACAAAGGGTAGATAAGATACTTCCTCTGGCCGATTTTATTTCCGAGCAATATACTCGCCGTATTCCTACTTCTGTGCTTAATGAGGTTTTGCGGGATGCCTTGGCTTATAATCCCCCGCCCAATGATAAAGGGCGTCGTGTGAAGATTTTATATGCTACACAAGTAGGTGTGCGGCCACCTAAAATAGTTATTTTTGCTAGCGATCCGGAGTTGGTCCATTTTTCCTATGCTCGTTACCTGGAAAATCAATTCCGTGAAAATTTTGGTTTTTCGGGGACGCCTATTCATCTGCTTTGGCGTAAGCGTGAAAAAGAAAAAGAATAACAGGCGGTGAGTTTTTTGGATTTAGTAATGGGTATAATTTTTATAGTTTTTTCTTATTTTTTAGGATCTATCCCGACCGCTTATTTAGTAGGTAAGGTGACTAAAGGTATAGATATCAGACAAGAGGGCAGCGGCAATGTCGGCAGCACCAATGCTTTGCGCGTTATCGGTATCAAAGGCGCTCTTTTTGTCGGTGTGGTAGATTTTCTAAAAGGATTTATTCCCGCCTGTGTGGGATTAAGACTTTTTGGTTCGGATATTGCGCTTGTGTCTATGGCTGCCGCTGTGGGCGGGCATATTTTCCCGGTGTGGCTGAAATTTCGCGGAGGTAAGGGTGCGGCCACTGGTATCGGTGCCGTTATTGGCTATACTCCCTTTTTTGCTATTCCCATTATGGCTGTTTGGGGGGTAGTATTTTTACTTACGGGATATGTTTCGCTAGCTACTATTCTAGCTACGGTAGTTGCAGCTCTGCTACCGATCTTTGCAGGACAGAGCCTCTTTTGTATACTTATCTACGTAGGTTTTTGTTCTGTGGTTTTGTTTAAACATCGTAAGAATATACATAGACTAATCAAAGGCGAAGAACATAAATTCAATATTAAGAAACGAAGCAATAGGGGGCTAAAATAATGCGTATAAAGGTGCTAGGAGCAGGCAGTTGGGGAACGGCTTTGGCTTTACTGCTTTATGGAAATGGTCATAATGTCGTTTTATGGTCCTGGGATCAGCAGCATGTAGAAAAATTATTAGCGGAAGGGGAAAATAAGGCCTTTCTGCCGGGAGTCAGCCTGCCTCCGGATATGCCGATCACCAATCATATTTCTGGGGTTTCTAACGCCGATATGGTCGTGATCTCCGTTCCTTCCCATGCAGTACATCAAGTTACCGAGCAGATCAAAGATTATATCAATCCCAATACGATCATCGTCAATACTGCCAAAGGTTTTTATTCTGAAGGACAATTGCGCCTTTCAGAAGTGATAAAGCGTGATCTGCCAAATAATCCTTTAGTGGTGCTTTCCGGTCCTTCCCATGCGGAAGAAGTGGCGCGTAATTTGCCTACGGCCATAGTTGTAGCCGGTGACGACGACAAAATCTTAAACAAGGTTCAGGATGTATTTATGAACAACTTTTTCCGCGTCTATACCAACCATGATGTGATTGGTGTAGAAATCGGCGGTGCTGTTAAAAATATTATTGCTTTAGGCGTGGGCATAGCCGAAGGCCTGCAAATAGGAGATAATGCCGAAGCCGCTTTGATCACCCGTGGTCTTGCTGAAATAACCCGTTTAGGTGAAGCTATGGGAGCAAAAAGGGATACTTTTTCTGGCTTAGCCGGTTTAGGTGATTTGGTAGTTACCTGTAATAGCGATCATAGCCGCAATAGACGCGCCGGTATCGAAATCGGCAAAGGCCGCCCATGGAATCAGGTTTTGGAGGATATGGGCATGGTTGTAGAAGGCGTATATGCTACGGAAAACGTTTATAAGCTGGCCCAGCGTTATGATGTAGAAATGCCGATTACGGAACAGATGTATGCTTTGCTTTATGAAGGACGTTCTCCACAGGAGGTAATTTGGTTTTTAATGACTCGCTCCAAAACAAAAGAGTCCTCTGAATATTAAAAAGGGAAAAGTTTTTAGCTTAAAGACTCATAAATTTAATATCTCAAACATAAAAAGTATGGAAAGCTTCCATACTTTTTTCTTTTGCCAAAATGGCGGGGGGAAAAGTAAAAATAGTAAGGGAGGGAAAATTTTTGGAAAACTTTGATATACTCAAAGACATTGCCGAGCGTACTGGAGGGGATATCTACTTAGGCGTTGTGGGGCCGGTTCGTACCGGGAAGTCAACATTCATCAAGCGCTTTATGGAACTATTAGTCCTTCCCAATATTCTTGATTTCCATGAGCGGGAGAGAGCCCAGGACGAAATGCCCCAAAGCGCTGCCGGACGTACTGTTATGACCAGCGAACCCAAATTCGTTCCGGCAGAAGCGGTACAGGTATCAGTGGAGCCTGGTTTGGATGTTAATGTACGACTAGTCGATTGTGTGGGCTATGCCGTGCCAGGCGCTTTAGGCTTTGAAGAAGAAGATGGGCCCAGGATGGTCAATACGCCTTGGTCTGATGAACCGATGCCTTTTCAGGATGCTGCAGAATTGGGTACCCGTAAAGTCATCGCCGATCATTCGACGATCGGCTTGGTGGTCACTCCGGATAATGGTACCACCGATCTGCCCAGAGAAAATTATTTGGAGGCAGAGGAAAGAGTCGTTAATGAGCTGCAGGATCTGGGTAAACCTTTTGTGATTATCCTGAACAGCTTAAATCCCAGCGGGGCTTTGGCGCAAGGGTTGGCAAATGAGCTTGCCGAAAAATATCAGGCGGCTGTTGTACCCCTAAATGCCGCCAATATGAGCTATGATGATATCATGATGGTCTTAAAAGAAGCTCTCTATGAATTCCCGGTAACGGAAATCAATATCAGTCTACCACGCTGGGCGGAAGAGCTGGAAGAAGGGCATTGGCTGCGCAGAGAATTAGAGGACAGTGTGGCAGTTGCTGCGCAAGAAGTGCATAAGGTCAGAGATATCAATAAAATGGTTGATATGATTGGTGCTGGCGAAAATGTGGAAGATGTCGAGCTCAAAGAAATGCAGATGGGTAATGGTTCTGCCAATATCAATGTAGCCGTACCGCAGGAACTTTTCAACCGTATCCTGAGCGAATATGCAGGTAAGGAAATTGAGGGTGACCATACGCTTTTACAGATTGTCAGGGATTTCTCTAAGGCTCATAAGGAATGGCAGAAGATTGCTACAGCCATGGACGATGTGCGCGATATCGGTTATGGGGTTGTAACGCCGGTAATGGATGAAATGTATTTGGAAGAGCCGGAATTAATCAAACAAGGCGGTCGTTTTGGCGTAAAATTACGGGCCAGCGCCCCCAGTTTCCATATTATCCGTGCCAATATCACAACAGAGATAACCCCTTTGATCGGTACGGAAAAGCAATGCGAAGAGCTGGTACGTTATCTTCTGAACGAATTTGAAGATGATCCGCAAAAGATTTGGAATACCAATATTTTTGGTAAGTCCTTACATGAATTAGTGCAGGAAGGCATCCAAGGAAAATTGTATCGTATGCCGGAAAATGCCCAGGGAAAACTCCAGGAAACGCTGCAGAGAATAGTCAATGAAGGCGGCGGCGGTCTGATTTGCATTATTATTTGAAACTAAAGTTTTAAGATGTAAAAAATAAAGCTAGCAAAAAACCTTTTTCTCATGAGGAAGGTTTTTTGTTTATTAAAAAATATTATTAATATTTAGATTTATTGACATGTTTTTTTATATATGTTAACATTGACATGAAATTTCATAGTCCATAAGGTCCGCCTTTGGGCAATGAAAAAATAAATTATTATAACCTGACGAAAAAGTGCAAACTAATTCGCAAGGAAGTAACTTATAGCATGAGCTTGTTCTCAGCGCTTATTTTGCTATTTAGCCTTCCTGTGCGGAAGGCTTTTATTTTTTTAATCAAGGAGGATCAATCATGCAAAGGATAGCGGTTATTTCAGCCATTTTAGAATGTCCCGATAGTTGTCAACAGAAATTTAATGATATTGTTGCCGATTTTAAGGGAAGTATTAAAGGCAGGATGGGTATACCGATGCCAGAGTATGGCCTCTCGGTGGTCTCGATTACCATCATCGGTGAATTGGATGAGATCAATAGCCTCACCGGTAAACTGGGCAATATTGAGCATGTTAATGTCAAAACCTCTATAGCAAAAAAAGAGATTTAAGTAGTCCGTTCATAAATTGCGCCATACGGCGTTGTCGGGACATTCAGTGTTGGTCACGTGCGTTTTAGTACGCTCCCTGGCCGTCTGTTCCTCCGCCTTGTCTGGCTTGTTTTTGAACAACCTGATCTGCAGCGGAGTTTTCGGACAGTTTAGATTATGTTTTAATGCGCCTGTTCTCACTCGTTTCTCAGTCCGCTGCCCACTCTTTTGAAAATTTCTAAGCGTTTATTCAAGAAGAAAGGGGTTTTCCCTATGGTTTCTTCCGATATCAATAAATCACCCCGCGGAGTGCGTTTACATATTGCCTTTTTTGGCAAAAGCAATGTCGGCAAATCAAGCCTGATTAATTCCCTTACAGGACAGGACCTGGCTATCGTTTCTTCTATCCCCGGTACGACTACCGACCCTGTTTATAAATCGATGGAGATATTGCCTCTCGGTCCCTGCGAATTGATCGATACGGCCGGTCTTGACGATCATAGCGAATTGGGGCATTTTCGGATCAAAAAATCGTTGCAGGTCCTGCGCAAGACTGACATTGCCGTCTTTGTTACCGATGCTACGCAACCCATAGATGCCGAAGATGAACGAATCATTGATTCTATCCGCAGCCAAAAGATACCGCTTATCATTGCCGTCAATAAAGCAGACCAAAATATGCCGCCTGTTGCTGAATTGGCGAAACGCTTTGCCCTTAAAGTCATGCCTGTATCAGCCATGACTTCCGAGGGAGTGAGGGATTTGATTATTGCCATTTCCGAGTCGGTGGAAGACAGTGAAGATCGCTTTCGGGTGATAGGCGATCTGGTCGAACCGGGTGATTGTGTTGTTTTAGTAACGCCAATTGACGCCTCCGCTCCCAAAGGAAGAATGATCTTACCGCAACAGCATGTGATCCGCGACTTGCTCGATGCCGGAGCGATGGCCTTTGTAACCCGGGAGCATGAATTAGCGCAAACTCTTTCACAGCTCAAAACCCCGCCGAAAATGGTGGTAACAGATTCTCAAGCTTTTGCTATAGTTGATAAATTGACTCCTCCGGATGTGCCTCTAACTTCCTTTTCCATTCTCTTTGCCCGCTTGAAGGGTGATCTGATGGGGATGGTTGAGGGAGCCAGGGCCATCGAAAAGCTGCAAGATGGAGATAAGATATTAATCGCAGAGGCATGTACCCATCATTTGCAAGATGACGATATCGGCAGGGTGAAGATTCCCCGCTGGTTAAAGCAGAAGACGGGTAAGGAGCTTACTTTTGAATATGTTGCGGGGAATTCTTTTGGAGAAAATATCGCCGATTATGCTTTAGTCATCCATTGCGGCGCTTGCATGATCAACCGTGCGGAGATGCTCTATCGCATCAATAAGTCTAAGAGCCAGGGTGTGCCGGTGATCAATTATGGCATTTTGATTGCTTATGTGCATGGTATCTTAGATCGGACTCTTGGCCCTTTCCCTGCCGAAAAACTGGCCTGGAATCAAGGCAAAAATAATGAGGTGTCTGCCTGCGAGGGGTGCCGCTGATGATTGACTATTATGCACTACTTAATATGAATAAAGCAGAGCTTGCTGCTTTTATCAAGTTGATGGATAAGAGCGGCGAGACCACGGAGCTTTTTGCAGATGCCAGAGCTTGCCGCGACAAATATTATGGCAAAAGTGTTTATACCCGTGGCTTGATCGAATTTACCAATCATTGTCGCAACAATTGTTATTATTGTGGGCTGCGGCGGGACAATAAAAAAATCGAGCGTTACCGCCTTACAAAAGAGCAAATTATTGATTGTTGCGACAAGGGTTATGCTTTAGGCTTCCGGACTTTTGTTCTCCAGGGGGGAGAAGACCCCTATTATATTGACCGGATATTAGCAGATATCGTGCAGACGATCAAAGAACGCTATCCTGACTCTGCCGTGACCCTTTCGCTAGGAGAGCGTTCACCCGCTTCCTATAAGCTACTTAAAGAGGCAGGAGCGGACAGATACCTACTTAGGCATGAGACTGCTAGCGAAGAACATTACCAAATGCTACACCCCAATGATATGAATCTGACTAACCGTAAAAACTGCCTCTATGAGTTAAAAAAGCTTGGTTATCAGGTAGGTGCAGGATTTATGGTCGGTTCGCCTTATCAGACATATGAGGATATTGCTGAAGACCTGATATTTTTAAGGGAACTACTGCCAGAGATGGTGGGCATAGGGCCTTTCATTCCGCAAAAGGATACCCCTTTTGCCCATGAAAAGGCGGGTAGTATTGATCTGACTTTGATTTTGCTGGCCATGGTCCGTTTACTTTTACCATCCGCACTGATACCGGCGACTACAGCAATTGGCACTCTCGATTCGCTGGGCAGGGAAAAGGCGCTAGCGGCGGGGGCCAATGTGGTGATGCCAAATCTCTCACCTATAGCGGTACGTGAGAAATATTTGCTTTATGATAACAAAATATGTACAGGCGAAGAGGCTTCTGAGTGCTGTGCATGTTTAGAAAAGAGAATCAAAAGCGCCGGATTTGAGATGGATTATGCCCGCGGCGATCACAAAAATTGGAGGAATTAAAATGTTTATTGATCATGCATACATCGAAGAGTTATTACAAAAAGCAGCAAAGTGCACGAAAGAAGAACAAGACTCAGTTATCGCCAAAGCCGAAAGAGGCGAAAAGCTGGATTATTATGATATAGCCGTTTTATTGCAGGTGGAAGATGATGTGCAAATGACCAGGATATATGCTTTGGCTGGGGACATCAAGAAAAAGATCTATGGCAACAGGATAGTGCTTTTTGCGCCGCTTTATGTATCAAATTATTGTGTTAATAATTGCGTTTACTGCGGCTACCGCAATTGTAGCGGTATGCAACGCGTTAAGCTTACCCGGGAGCAGATACAGGAAGAAGTTAAAGCATTAGAAAAAATGGGTCATAAAAGGTTGGCTATGGAAGCAGGCGAAGACCCGGTCAATTGTCCTATCGAATATATCCTGGATTGTTTGGATGCCGTCTATGAAACCAAGCTGGATAACGGCAGCATTCGCCGGGTTAATGTCAATATCGCCGCCACGACGGTGGAAAATTACCGCAAGCTCCAGGAAAAAGGAATCGGTACATATATCCTCTTCCAGGAAACATATCATCAGCCGACTTATGAAAAAATGCATCCTAAATCCTTAAAAGGTGATTATGAATACCATCTGACTGCCTTTGACCGGGCTATGGAAGGAGGCATTGATGATGTGGGAGCGGGTGCGCTTTTCGGCCTTTATGAACCTAAATTTGAGGTCATTGCCCTGATGATGCATAACGCGCATCTGGAAGAACGTTTTAATTGTGGTTTCCATACTATCTCCATGCCCCGTCTAAGGAAAGCGGAAAGCATAGACCCTGGCGCTTTTCCTTACTCGGTTGACGATGCTACTTTCAAAAAGCTGGTTGCCATCATCAGGATAGCAGTGCCTTTTACGGGGATTATCATGTCTACCAGAGAATCGGCTGCTATGCGTAAGGAATTGCTTCATTATGGTGTTTCGCAGGTTAGCGCCGGTTCTTGTACTGGTGTCGGCGGTTATAAAGATGAAAATATCCATACCCCCACCGATCAATTCCAGGTCATCGATGAGAGGAAGCCTTTGGAAGTCATCAAATCTTTGATTGATGATGGCTATATTCCCAGCTATTGCACAGCCTGCTACCGTATGGGCAGGACAGGTGACCGTTTTATGGAACTGGCTAAATCCGGCAATATCCATAATGTCTGTACACCCAATGCTTTGATGACACTGATGGAATATATTCTCGATTATGGTGATCCTGAGTTGATGGAAAAAGGTATGCGGCTGATCGATAATGAGATTGCAAAACTTGAAAATGACAATGTGAGAAATACTGCTATACGTAATATCGAGAAAATGCGCCAGGGGCAAAGAGACCTCTTCTTTTAAATTATTTGACTGCATCCCCCTTAATATATCCGTTTGAAGCAAAAAAAGGAGCGCTTGAACGCTCCTTTTTTTGCCGTGTAAGAATTATTTATATAGTTTATCAAGTAGCATCATAATAAGCTATCATTCCATCCCAATTACCACGGCCATAATAATCGTTATACAGCATACTTGCTTCATCAGGCATCGGCCAACTGGCTAATTGTTTGGCTTCACTGCCTTCAGTATTTATCAACCATAAGCTCATTTCATTTGTCTCATTATTGATGCGTCCGAAAAACAAATGAGTGTTATCATTGAGCAAATGGGGCGCTTCACAGCGGTAGGTAGTATCATTGGTCAAAGCTTTGATTTCTTCCCTTGAATAGGCGTACAATTGCCGCTGAAGGGGATATTCATAAGCGGGTACGGAAGAAGCAAGCGGGTCCTGGCCGGTAAAGGCAGCAAAATAAAGCTTTTGCCCATCTTTAGATAAGTTAGGCATAGCGGGAATTAAATTTTCGGTTGGGATACCTTTCGCATCCAGGGAAGAGGCAGTATAATTTATGATTTGAAGATATTTGGTTTCATACATCATCCGGCTCGTGCCTGCCAGCAGAGCAAATGAACCCACTTGGGAAAAGCTGACGTTTTCATTATAAGCAAGCGCCTGAGAGGGAGTGCTTTCATCTAAAGAAGAAGAGGGAGTCAATTTTTTGGTGGCAAGATCATAGAGGCCATAAGGCACGCCATCTGCCGAAATCGAGGCAGAAGCAGGTCTAAGCCATACAAAGAGAGTCTTGCCGTCTGGTGAGAATTTGCTGGGTTGGGGGTCGGTACCAATTTCTGATTCAGTACTTTTTTTACCCTCAACTGCCAGGGAAAATTCTCCCGTTGCCGTGTCCATGACCCAGGTGCCGCCGCTATAGGCCATATCTCCATTGCGGATATAGATATTAAAAGCTAAGCGACTAAAATCAGGGGAAGGGGTCAGATTATTGTATTCCAGGTAGCTTCCTTCCTCGATGTCGAAAGAGGGGAAAGTGCTTTTGGATGCTTGTGATTGGTCTTCCGTAGCTCCGGAAGTAGTTAGTAAAACGGTCTTTTTTGTGCCCATATCTTCGATCAAGAGCAGTCCTTCTGTAGGAGAAGAGGCATAAAAGGATGAACTGGCTCCCGCGCAATAGCTATTGGCTCCAGCTAATAATAAAACAGTTTTATCGGTATTAAAATCATAGGCATAGAGGTCTTTGTCGGCTAAATAAGCTAGAGCAGTGCCATTACCGGAAAAAAGAGGAAAGCTAAGGTTATTACCGGCTACTAATTGCTGTGCATTTTCTCCTTCCATATTGCTAGCGTAAAGACCATCAGCTCCGATATAGGCGATATGACTATCTGCTAGGCTAGATGCCTCGCCGGGATTATCTTTTGCACAACCAGCACTTATAGCCACGGTTAAGCAAACACCTAAAATTAATAAAAAGTGGTAAAACTTCTTTTGAACCATATTACTTCATCCTTTCTATGATATAAAAGAAATAAAAAAGCAAAAGCGATTAAGGGCTTTTTGCTTTTTATGTTTTCATATTGATAGAGTAGTTTGCTGCTGACGATGTTCCCTCTTGATAAAAATGGAAGCATTATCTATCAAGTTTAAAAAAGCGCAGGCGCAGAGCATTGGAAACGACAGAAACTGAGCTTAAAGCCATAGCTGCCCCGGCAAACATGGGATTTAAAAGCGGTCCGCCAAAAATATAAAAAACTCCTGCGGCAAAAGGGATGCCCACCAGATTATAAAAGAAGGCCCAGAAAAGATTTTGCTTGATATTACGTATCGTAGCGCGACTTAGCGCAATAGCTATAGCTACCTCATTTAGATCGCCGCGCATCAGCACGATATCGGCGGATTCCACAGCTACATCTGTCCCTGTGCCGATAGCCATGCCAATATCGGCCTGCGCTAGAGCGGGAGCGTCATTGATGCCATCGCCTACCATAGCTACTTTATGCCCCGCGGCTTGGATATTTGCTACTTCACTCGCTTTATTTTGGGGTAAAACTTCTGACAGAACTTTTTTGATACCTACTTCATCAGCAATGGCCTGGGCGGTACTTTGATTATCGCCGGTGATCATAATTACTTCCAGCCCCAGCCCTTGCAAACGAGCCACAGCCTCTTTGCTACTTGTTTTGACGGTATCAGCAGCTGCCATAAGTGCTCCGAGGCTGCCGTCGATGGCTATATACATCAGCGTTTTTCCGGCTCCTGACAGTGCTTCTGCATCATTTTGGGCTGCAGTTAGCCCGATCTGATTTTCGTCCATCAGCTTACGGTTGCCCGCTAAAATTTCATGCCCCTGAACTATTGCATAGATTCCTCGACCGGGTCGATTATTGAATTCTTCCGGTGGAGAAGACTCAAGGCCCCTTTTTTGCGCCTCTTCTACAATACTGCGGGCGATGGGGTGCTCTGAGCCCCATTCGGCACTGGCGCTAAGGCCTAAGGCTGTATTTTCATCTATATTTCCATAAGTTTTAATATCGGTCATATGTGGTTTTCCTTCGGTTATAGTTCCGGTTTTGTCCAGGACCACTGTTTGTATCTTATGGGCTGTTTCCAGAGCTTCTCCGCCTTTGATCAAAATGCCTAGGTCTGCACCGCGTCCCGTACCGACCATAATAGCTGTAGGAGTTGCTAAGCCCAAAGCGCAAGGGCAGGCAATAACTAAAACAGAAACGAAGATAGTTAGAACAAAATCAAAACTCTGTCCCGATATAGCCCAAAGCACAGCGGCAATAATAGCAATAACAATTACCGTTGGTACGAAATAGCCGGATACAACATCTGCGAGCTTAGCAATAGGGGCCTTTTTGTTCTGCGCGTCTTCCACTAGTTTGATGATCTTGGATAGAGCGGTATCTTCGCCGACACGTTCAACGATAAATTTTAACAGTCCTTCGCCGTTGATACTACCGCCGGTAACTTTGCTTTGAGGATGTTTTTCTACCGGCAGGCTTTCGCCGGTGAGCATCGATTCATCGACTGAAGAAATGCCTTCGAGCACCTCACCATCCAGCGGAATAACTGTTCCGGGGCGTACCATGACTGTATCCCCGACTATGACTTCTTCTATGGGTAGCTCCAATTCTTGTCCTTCGCGTATCACGAGGGCAGTCTTGGGCCTCAACTTCATCAATTTACTGATGGCATCGGATGTCTTGCCCTGGCTGACCGCTTCCAGATATTTTCCCAGCATTACCAGGGTAATGACCACGGCTGCCGATTCGAAATAAAGAGAATGGACGAAGTGGGGCATACCTGAGAGAATCTTAAAAAAGGAAAAGGCGCTGTAAATAAAAGCGCTACCTGTACCTATCGCTACCAGCGTATCCATATTAGGAGCTCTGTGCCAGAGGGTTTTGAAGCCTTTGGAAAAGAAACGGCTACCGGCAAAAAGTACCGGTATACAAAGCGCTAATTGTAATCCCGCATAGGTCAAAGGGTGCATGTCGGGATGGAGAAATTCCGGCAGAGGTAGACCGATCATATGACCCATGGCGATATAGAGCAGAGGAGCGGCAAAGACGATGGACACGATCAGTCGTGTTTTCATATTGTGTAATTTTTTATCGCGGTCACTAAGCCACTTTTCCCGGGCATTGCTGACTTCGATATCTTTAGGTATAAAACCGGCCTCGGTGATGACTTCTTTGATTTTTGAGAGCTTTAGTAGAGAAGGGTCATATTCAAAAACGCCATGACCAGTAGTCAAATTTACTGAAGCCGAGTTGACGCCTTCCAACCTTTTGACAGCTTTTTCCACGGAGGCGGAGCAGGCAGCACAAGTCATGCCTTCAATCAGCAGCTCAGCTTTTTGCAAAGATTGTTCCTCTTCCATATTAAAACCTGCATCCTGAACGGCCTTTTGCAGTTTAGCAAAATTAAGTTTATTTTCATCATAAACGACCCTGGCTTTTTCGGTAACTAAATTGACCTCGCATTCCTGCACCCCGTCAAGCCTTAATAAAGCTTTTTGCGAAGCGGCAGCGCACGAAGCACAGGACATGCCGGTGAGATGAAAAGTTTTTTCTTGCATTTACAGCCCTCCTTTTAGTTTGGGCCAAAATGGGTAAAATATATTAATATAAAGTCTATTATGTATTATATAAGTTATTTTAATTAAAAAACATTGAAGTGACCTTATGAATATCATATAATAAATTGAGCTAAAAACAAGAAGTTTTTACCAGTTTGCTAACTTTTGAAGTTAAAATAAATGATTAGGGGCTGAGAACATGACAAATGAAGACCGGGCTTGTGATGATAAAACTTGCAATAAATCCTGTGCCAGCTGCGATAAGAATACTAAGAACCGTGACCCCAAGGAATTATTGCTCAAGCCCCATGAATTAAATTCGATCAAAAATGTCATTGGTGTGGTCAGCGGCAAAGGTGGCGTGGGCAAATCCATGGTAACTGCCACGATGGCCGAGCTAATGAATAGGAAAGGCTATAAAGTAGGTATCATGGATGCCGATATCACGGGGCCGTCAATTCCCAAAATGCTGGGGCTCAATCAGCGAGCTGAATCCAATGAACTAGGCATTATGGCCGTGGAGAGTAAAAGCGGTATCAAAGTTATGTCTATCAATTTATTGATCGACGAAGAAAGGCCTGTCATTTGGCGTGGTCCGATGATTACCGGCGTAGTCAAGCAGTTCTGGACTGATATCATTTGGGGAGAATTAGACTTTTTATTTATCGATATGCCACCCGGAACCGGCGATGTGCCCCTAACCGTATTCCAATCTATACCGCTTGACGGATTGATCATCGTCACATCTCCGCAGGAACTGGTCTCAATGATCGTCAAAAAAGCCTACAATATGGCCCAGCAGATGAATATTCCTATCTTGGGTATCGTGGAAAATATGTCTTATGTCAAATGTCCTGATTGTGGACGGGAAATAGATGTTTTTGGAAAAAGCAAGCTGGATGAAAAAGCCAAATCTATGGGAATAGAGATTCTAGGCCGGATTCCTATCGACCCAGAATTATCAATGCTTTCCGATGAAGGCAGATTTACCGAATTCAAAAGTGATTACCTGCAGAGTGCCGCTGACAAAGTTGAGAAAATACTCAAATAAAAAAAAGCACGCCAAAAGGCGTGCTTTTTTTTGTATGTACTTAGTTTTTATTATTTACCGAGCTCATAAGCCCGCTTGATGCATTTATCACAGGCTTCTTCAATGATCGAGCAAAGCTCTCTTTGATCAAAAACCTTGATGGCTTCGATAGTCGTACCACCAGGGGAGCAGACATCTTTTATCAGCTGCGCGGTATCTTTATTGGAGCGCAAGAGCATTTCAGCCGAACCGGCAAAAGTTTTGCAGATCAGGGGAAGGGCGGTTTCCCGGGAAATACCGGCCTTTTCCATGCTTTGGGCCATGCAATCGATAAAATAATATACCAGAGCCGGAGCACTGCCATTAGCGGGAATGATGTCATTCATCTTATTTTCGGGTAGAACGGCGGTAACGCCGATGGAATCAAATATTTGTTGTATAATGAAAAATTCTTCAGGTGAGATATTATCCGAAGGGGAGAGAGCGCTCGCGCCCATGCCGATCATGGCAGGGGTATTAGGCATTACGCGCACCACTTTGGTTTCTTTGCCCAGGCGTTCCTGGATATAGGGGATAGAGATACCGGCGGCGATGGAGATAATGATAGTATCGGGGCTGCCGGTGCCTTTGATCTTTGCTAAAAGTGCTTCGAAATTTTGCGGTTTTACGGCCAGCATCAGGATAGATGATTCGGCATAAGCCTGCTTTTCGTCGGCAAAAATGGTATAGCCTTTGGATTTGGCGGTTTGATTTTTTTCGGCAAGGACATCAAAGCCTCCCACCTCGCTGCTTTGAAAAAGACCATTTTTGACTGCGCCGTCCATAATGGCCAGGCCCATATTTCCCAGGCCGATTGTCGTAAAACTAATCATTTCTCTGCTCCTTTCCAATTGCTTATAGCAAGTTTTAAACTCTCGGATTGCTTCTTTTAAGGCGCTGCGTATTATTCAAAATTTGTTTGCGCAAGCGTAAATTTTTAGGGGTTACTTCCAAAAGCTCATCATCAGAGAGAAATTCGATACATTGTTCCAGGCTCATTTTCATCGGTGGTACCAGGCGCAAGGCTTCGTCGGCGCTGGAAGAGCGCGTATTAGTTGCTTGCTTGCGTTTGCAGACATTGATGGCCAGGTCTTCCCCTTTGGGATTTTTGCCGACCACCATGCCTTCATAGACATCAACACCGGGGCCGATGAAGAGAATGCCTCTGTCCTGGGCATTGAAAAGACCATAAGCGACTGAAGTGCCTGTCTCAAAAGCAATCAGAGAGCCGGCGCTTCTTTTAATGATATCGCCGCGGTATTCCTGATATTCGAGGAAAACGGCGCCGAGGATGCCTTCGCCTTTAGTGTCGGTAAGGAATTCATTACGATAACCAAAAAGGCCACGGGAAGGGACGGTAAATTCCAGCTTCATCCGATTGCCTTGCGGGGCCATCTGCGTCATTATTCCTTTGCGGTAGCCCATCTTTTCCATAACGGCACCAACATATTCTTCCGGCACATCGATATGCAGCCTTTCGATAGGCTCATAAGTCTTGCCGTTCTTCTCTTTGAAAAGCGCCCGCGGCGGCGAAACCGCAAATTCATAGCCCTCACGGCGCATTGTTTCGATAAGGATAGACAGATGCATTTCACCTCTGCCCAAAACTCGGAAAGAATCTGTGGTCTCAGTTTCAAAGACTTTCAAGGAAACGTCTTTGAGCAATTCATTGAAAAGCCTGGCGCGTAGCTGGCGGGAGGTAACATATTTACCCTCACGTCCCGCAAAAGGACTGTCATTGATGGAAAAAGTCATTTCCACAGTCGGCTCGCTGACTTGCACAAAGGGCAGGGCGGCGGGGAAACCAACGGCACAGACTGTATCCCCGATATTGATATTCTCAATGCCCGAGAAGCAAACGATATCGCCTGCGCTGGCTTTTTCGATGGAAATGCGCTTTAGGCCTTCGATAGTGATAAGAGAAACGATTTTTCCTGGATAGGGGGTCATATCGCTTTCAAAATTAGTGATTACTACTTCCTGTCCTGTTGTGATCTCTCCACGCTCTATGCGTCCGATGCCGATGCGTCCGACATAATCATTATAGTCTACCGAAGAGACCAGGAGCTGCAAAGGCTGATCCGGCTCGGCTTCAGGGGCAGGTACATGATCAAGTATCATTTCAAAAAGCGGAATAAGGTCGGTGCCTTGAACATTAGGGTCCAAAGAAGCAGTACCGGCCCTGCCGGAACAATAGATGATGGGGCTGTTAAATTGTTCTTCAGTAGCCGAAAGCTCTGTTAAAAGCTCTAAGACTTCTACTGCCACATCTTCTGGACGGGCTTCGGGGCGGTCGGTCTTATTGACTACAATGATGATCTTATGATTGAGTTCCAGTGCTTTTTGCAGCACAAATCTTGTTTGGGGCATGGTGCCTTCAAAAGAATCTACCAAAAGCAAAACCCCATTAACCATTTTCAGTATCCGTTCCACTTCGCCGGAAAAATCGGCGTGGCCGGGAGTGTCAACGATATTGATCTTGGTGTCTTTATAATTGATAGAAGTATTTTTGGCGAGGATAGTAATACCTTTTTCTCTTTCTAAGGTATTGTTATCCATCACTCTTTCGGCGACGACCTGATTTTCACGAAAAGCGCCACCTTGCCGCAGCATTTGGTCGACTAAAGTAGTTTTGCCATGATCGACATGAGCAATGATGGCGATATTACGAATATGGGAAATTAACAAATGATTACACCTCTTTATAATTATGTGATCGCATGAATGACTTTTATTATAATATAATATAAATGCCATGCTTTTTAGGAATATATCCTTCTTATTTTACCACTTGAGCGTGTTATCTTCAAGGGCAGGATAAAACTCAAGTGTAAAATAAGCATTGGGTTGTTTTTTTATTGAGAAAATATGATATAATTATAAAGATTTTAAATCTAAGGAGTGAGAACGATATGGCTAAACGGTTGCCCAGAGTGGCTGCCGTGCATGATATTTCCGGCTATGGAAAATGTGCGCTGACTGTTGCAATACCGGTTATTTCCGCTGCGGGCATTGAAGTTTGTCCGATACCTACCGCCTTACTTTCCACTAATACATCGATTGAAGGTTTTACTTTTTTTGATTTTACGCCCCATATAGATAAATATATCGACCATTGGCATAAGCTTGGTCTAAAGTTTGATTGTGTTTATAGCGGTTTTTTAGGCTCCAAAGAACAGATCAATACCGTGATACGGGTTATTAAAGAATTTGATAGCGGTATCAGTGTTGTTGACCCGGTCATGGGAGATCATGGCCGTTTGTTCAAGACCTATACGCCAGAGATGTGCCGGGAATTGGTGCGTTTAATTACCATTGCCGATTATATTACCCCTAACGTCACGGAAGGCTGTATCATTACAGGACGGGAGTGGCAAGGACCGGAACTGGCGGAAAAAGAGTCCAAATCTATTTGTGAAGAAATCAGGGCATTGGGTACAAAAAATGTTGTTTTAACCGGTGTCATCCGTAAAGATAAATTATTTAACTGCGGAATTGATAAAGAAAAAGGCTATTTTGAAGAAGAGATCGACCGCCTGCCTTATAATATGAGCGGTACTGGAGATCTTTTTACCAGTGTTATGGTAGCCGGATTGGTAAGAGGTTATTCATTGCAGGAAAGCGTGGCCTCTGCCGCCCATTTTGTCCTAGATGCCATGACCTACAGTAATGATATCGAAGATGCTTTTGCGCGGGGAGTAGCTTTTGAACCGTTGGCTTATAAATTAGGAGAAGGTATCTATCGCCCTTAAATATTTTTATATGATATTAACAAAAAAGGTACAGATATAAAATTTTAAAATTTTTTAGATGTAAAAGCCTGTAAAAACAAGACTACCAATTGGTAGTCTTGTTTTTATTTATATATATTAACATCAAAAAACCACATAAATAGATAATTTACGGATTTATGAATAGAGTACTTCCCTTTACAAGTGGAATAAAAAACATATTTTTTATGTTTAATATCTGCAAAAAAATAGTTGCTAAATTTAAAAAATATGATATAATCAAATCATAGTTTGAAAAGAGCAAATAGCATTTGACAATATCAAACTAATGTTGACCGGGTGGTGTTTGTCGCGACAACTTATTGCCCCTGGAATTAGTAGAAACAGTTTATAAAAACAAAGCAAAGTAGTCAAGGTATAAGACGTACTTTATGCCTGCCGTAATGTAAAGAAATGATCGATCAATAATTAAATTGGGGGAGAGAAGTTAATCAAAATTTTTATCCAAAATTGAAAAGGGTGGAGGGAAACAAATGAATCTATTATTAGCCTTAGGATTGAGTATTGGTATCCTCGCGGGTTTGTGGGCACAAGTAAGCTCAGCATTAGCATTAGTAACTTGGGTAGGTTTTGTAGCTTGGGCATCATTTTATGCAGCAGGTGGTAAAAAAGAAGGGTTACTTAAAGCAGTTGCTTCAAATTTATCCGGAGTATTGTGGGGATTTGTCATCAGTCTATTATTAGCTGCGTTTGGCGGTATGCCGCTTGCTCTAGGGATCGCGATAGCAATAGGTTGCTTTATTATGGTAATTCAAGCAAACTTTAAGTATTTATCTTTTATTCCTGGTGCTTTTGCTGGTTGTGCTTCCTATTTTGGAACAGGTGGCGACTGGAAAGGTGCAGTAATAGCCCTTATTGCTGGAGCAGTGCTTGGTTATCTTTCTGAAGTAATCGGTGTTGCATTATCAAATCTCCATAAAAAAACAACCGATACTGTTTTTTGCAAGTACTTTTTGCAGAAAGTTGCAAGTTAAAAATACAGAATGTTGCATTATGGAAAATCCATAGTTTTGCAAGCTAAAATGCGAAGCAATTTCATGAGCAATCTAAGCATTGC
>Ga0074197_1000917_pt1 | contig 30077 bp, 21 predicted proteins | sample EPASupsiteSAE305_FD_64526 | JGI IMG/M metagenome (GOLD analysis project Ga0074197, IMG submission 64526) | Bioremediated contaminated groundwater microbial communities from EPA Superfund site, New Mexico - SAE3-05 reassembly with SPADES | ecosystem: Environmental > Aquatic > Deep subsurface >...
GAGCTCTTCCTGCTCATCCTCGCTGATGATACCCACAGTACCCAAAACCTGGCCGGCAAGTATCCCCTGCGGGTAATAGCGCATCGGTTCCTCAGTAATCAAAACACCGGGCAGCTCTTCGCGCATTTCCTCAAGTTCTGTAATTATAGGCAAACCTTCATCATAAGGTATCCTTTTGATGATCACAGGCTCATACTGGCGGTAATGTGTATTTAATATTTCTACGATACTGGCGGTAGTGATCTCCGGATCATGGAGGATAGCCGCTAGCTTACTAGCCACTGCGTCTTTATCATCTATCTCCGCACTGGCAAGGGAAATAGCAAAAACAGCCTTACTGGTTGCCAGTTCTTCCATATTGGCATCATAAATATTTCCACGACGAGCCTCAATCGAAAGGATACGGATGCGGTTCTGTTCGGATAAAGTGGCGTATTCTTCATCATTTATCACTTGCATGTAAAAAAGACGCGAAGTCAAGAGCACAAAAATAGCCACTACCAGAATCCCCAACAAAACGACCCTCGACATCCAAGGTTGCTTTTTTTTCATACCACCGCCTCCTTTCCTTAGATATTGCTATAAATTATAAGCCTAAAGAATCTTTAGTTTTATCCTTTTTCATTACAGCATTGCGGTCTACAAAAAACATATAAACAGGAATATAAATAAGAGGTGCTACCACCGCACTATAAATGGCATTTGGCAAAACCAGGTGCCATAGGCTATACCAAAAAGGCAGGTCCAAGGCAATAAATTGCGAAAAGAATACATAGCAAAATCCAGCAACGCAGCCTCCCGCAAAAACAGTGGCTGCGGGGATGATATAATTATCCTTATAAAATTGACCACCGAAATAAGCTACGAGATAACCGGTTATCATATATGAGAGGATATGTAAACCGATATACTTACCGATTAAAAGATCAGCTATAATGCCTACCACAGCCCCGGCACCCAATCCCCAAACCGGTTTTTTAAATATCCCGATAAAAACAACAAAATAAAGCAGCAAATCCGGTTGCGCGCCACCAATGGCAATAGCAGGCATCCAGGTTTCCTGCAGGGTGAGAGCTAAGATAAATAATATCCCTACAGCAATATAACGAACAATCATTTATTTTCCATCCGCTTCACCTGCTGGGCAGGTTTTTTTGCTTCTTATACCTATTACAAGACTGTTTCTTTACTTAGCTTCTACTCCGGTAGAACTATTGCTAGCAGAAGCAGAAAACTTAGTCAGAACAAAAACATTCTCCAGTCTTTCAAAATCTACAAAAGGAGTCAAGGTTGCTTTAAGCATCAAGCCACCGTTATAAGACTCCACATTAGTAACATAACCGATACGCAAACCTGCCGGGAAAATACTGCCCAGACCGGAAGTAATCACGACCTGGTCATTTTCCACTTGCGCTTCATAAGGAATATGTATCATATAAAGGATATTCCCGGCGCTAGTCGTTCCTTCGACAACACCGGGCGTTCCGGTAAGCTGCATCTTGGCCCCGACTGCACCTTCTTTATCTACAATCAACAATACTTCCGCGGTATGTTCCGTAACGGAGAGGATACGCCCGACCAGGCCTTCGGTGGCTACGACCGGCATTCCTACCGCAAAGCCTTTATTAATACCACCTTTGATGGTAATGGTGCTATACCAGGAATCAGGGCTACGGGCAATAACCGTGGTCGCTACCGGACCCCAGTTTTTGACCTCCTGCTCCATACCAAGCATTTGCTTGAGCTCAACATTTTCTACATTGACTTCACTTAAATTACTAACTTCATTTTCTAACCTTGCTACTTCAATCTTTAATTGCTGATTTTCGGCCATTAGAGAGTCCATACCAACAAAAAATTGTGGTATGCGGGCAAATTGATCCTTGACGACCATTGCTCCACTCTTGAGAGGAGCTAAACCATCACGTAAACCGCTTTCCGCCGAAGAAAGGTGAGTCCTTTCCATAGCGGTAGCAGAAGCCAAGATCAAAGCTGCAATAATAAAGAGCGCCACGAGAGCGATCTTCCCTTTCTTGTGACTCTTCAGCAAACAAAACACACCTTTTTATTAGTTTTATAGGCAACGCAATTCTTAACCAATAGAAGTTTATAAAACTTTTTATCTAAGCCTTCTGGGAGAAACCAGTACTCTCTTTAAACCATTCAAGTTTTCTAAAATGCTACCAGTACCTAAAGCCACAGCAGATAGTGGCTCCTCAGCTAAATGCGCCGCAATCGATGTTTCCCGGGTTACCAGCTTTTGCAGACCATAGAGCAGCGAACCGCCGCCTACCATCATAATACCACGGTCCATAATATCAGCCGCTAATTCCGGCGGAGCTTTTTCTAAACAAAGCTTGATTGATTCAACGATGCTGTTGACGGAATCCGTAAGGGCTATATTGATCTCTTTGGCGGTTACGGTTACCGTACGTGGCAGACCGCTGATCGTATCCCGACCACGGACATCCATACTCTTTTTAATATAGACATCATCCAAATAGGCATTACCAAGTTCAATCTTGATATCTTCAGCGGTACGATCACCAATGATCAAATTATAGGTGCGGCGAACATGGTTAACGATCGCTGCATCCATTGCATCACCCGCTACCCGAATAGAGCGAACTGTAACGATACCGCCTAAAGAAATGATCGCTACTTCCGTAGTACCACCACCAATATCCACGATCATATTTCCTACCGGCTCATAAACAGATAATCCTGCACCGATAGCCGCGGCCATTGGTTCCTCAACCAAATGGGCTTCGCTGGCTCCAGAGGCTAAAGCTGCCTCTCTTACCGCTCTTTCTTCCACGGCAGTAACACCAGATGGAATACAAATGACCACTCTGGTTTTACTAAACAGACTTTTGCCTTTTACAGCTTTAGTTATAAAATATTTAAGCATGCTCTGGGTATAATCGAAATCAGCTATCACGCCATCTTTGACCGGACGGATAGCGGAAATATTCCCAGGCGTACGTCCGATCATATTTTTGGCTTCTGCTCCCACCGACACCACCTGGCCGGTAGTATTATCTACAGCTACAACCGAAGGTTCTCTGATGACGATACCTTTACCCCGAACATAAACTAAGATATTCGCAGTACCTAAATCAATACCAATATCTCTATTAAGATTCATATATTTCCCTTCTTTGTTAAATCCTATATTTTTACTTCCTAAATATTTATTATAAGACAAATATCACTACAATACAACAAATGCCGATTTCCAATTTCATCTTCATAAGCAAATTTTCCAGTAAAATCCATAACTGCAAAATAGACATATTTTAAGATAAATAAGTTGCATAATTAAAAAATATTTTTGCCTAAACGGGTAAATAGATCTGCCAAAAGCGGTAAAGACAAACCTACTACTGTACTATAATCACCAGTGATACTTTCAATAAAAATCGCTCCTTTACTCTGAATACCATAAGCACCTGCTTTATCCAAAGGTTCTCCAGTGGCAATATAAGCATTTATTGTTTCATCGGTCAGTTCTCGGAATTGCACGCGCGTACTGCGCCAGCCAACTTCTTCCAAATAAGTTGCAGAGTCAACGACAGCCAGTCCGCTATAAACGATATGCTCAGCCCCGGAAAGTGAACGTAGCATGGCTGCCGCAGCGCTTTCATCTTCTGGCTTACCATATACTTTTCCATCTTTCACTACTATTGTATCTGCACCGATGATTAAAGATGCTGGATATTTGCCGGCAAAATAACGGGCCTTGGTAAGAGCATTAGCCACCACGATATTCTCTGGAGAAGCCGCACTTTCTATTTCCTGAATATCCGCTACCATCACTTGCGGATCAAGGCCAACGCTTTGTAAAAGCTCCAAACGGCGGGGACTGGCGCTAGCTAAAATCAAGCATGGTGCGAGATTAGAGGGATCGACTTTTTCCGAATTCATTAGCATTCCTCCTTCTTCTGCGATAGAATGTTGAAAACTCCGCCGCTAATCAGGCTGTTCAGAAGCAAGCCAGACCAGGCAGAGGGACGGACAGCTAGGAGCGCACCCAAAACGTATGCAACCGACGCTGGATGTCTCGACAACGCCGTAGCCGTTAGTTTATGGACGGCCTGGCGAGAACCAATTGCGGGCTGGTGCCGCCAGGTATAAAGAACCGCAGACCACGATCAGGTCATCCGGCCCCGCCAAATCCCAGGCTAGCTGAAAGGCTTTTGCCATATTCTCTTCCACTTGAGCTTTATAGCCCAATTGAAGAGCAATATGTAAAAGCTCCTCACAATCTCCTGCACGCTCAGCGGGGGGAGTAGTAAATATCAACTCGTCCATATAAGGCAAAATCATGGACAAGGCACTCTCTTTGTCCTTATCTGCCAACATGCCAATTATACCTAGCATGCGTTTTTGCGGCCAATAATATTTCAAAGCATAGGCTAATGCCTCCATACCATGGGGATTATGCGCGCCGTCGATCAAGACTTGTGGCTTTGTATCTATCAACTCCAAACGGGCGGGCCAATAAGTTTTAGCTAGGCCCTTGCGAATAGATTCTTCATCCGCTCCCGCTTCCCCAGCAGCAGCTACAGCTAAAGTGGCATTGGCTTGCTGATGTCTACCCAAAAGCGGCAGATAAAGATGATCATAAGTGGCATGATGAGTAACGATACGCATTATTTGCCCTTCCGGACTGTCTTCTATAGGATAGCAAAAAAGCTGTTCCTGCCAGACATCAAGAATTGCATCCTCTTGCCCTGCTTTTTGCCTGATGATATCCAAAGCCACACCCTGCGCCGCCGTAAAAACATGGGCGCCTTTTTTGATGATGCCAGCCTTGACCCTTGCAATGTCTTCAATAGTATCGCCAAGATATTTCATGTGGTCAAAGGCTACATTGGTAAGCACAGCAATTTTGGCATCTACGATATTTGTTGAATCAATAGCACCACCCATGCCCGCCTCCAGCACCACCCAATCTGCCTTTTCCTGCACAAAGTAAAACAAGGCTAGCGCTGTACAGACTTCGAATTCTGTCGGAGATTCAAAGCCCTCTTTTTGCATATCCTTAATATGCCCCAAAATGCCGCTAAGTAAAGCAGCAAATTTTTCTTCTTTGATATCTTGGCCATCGAGACGAAAACGCTCGCAATAGCTATCCAGATGCGGAGAGGAGAAAAAACCTGTCTTTTTACCGGAAGATGTAAGGATAGAAGAGATCATCGCCCCGGTTGACCCTTTGCCATTGGTCCCCGCAATATGGATAAAGGACAAACTTTTCTGGGGGTTGCCCAGACGGCGTAGAAGCTCCTCTATCCGCCCCAGACCCAAATTGATGCCAAATTTACTTAGTTCCTGCATAGTAGTCAAACTCTGCTGATAATCCATAATTTTCTCCCATTTATACTAAACTAGCGTCGAAAGGGAAGCAACGCCATAAGGCCGCTAGCTTCCCCTTTTATCTTTTATTATCACACAGTCTTATATTATATCCCACTTCTTTTATCTTAATGTTTAAAAAGATTCAAGCGCTCTTGGAGAGCCTTTTTCTTTTCTGCATACTGCAGTCCTTTGGCTTTTTCTTTTTCCACTACCGCCGCCGGTGCTTTATCTATAAATTGTTTATTATTTAATTTTCCTTCTAAACGGTTAAGCTCTTCATCTACAGAGGCGATTTCTTTTTCCAGGCGGGCGACTTCTTTATCAAAATCAATCAGCCCCTTGAGCAATACATAAATATCAACGCCCCTCACATGGGCCGCTGCCGCGGCATCAGGCACCTCTGTATCCCGCCCAGAGAGGGTTATCTCTGCTCCATGAGCCAGCGAAGCGATATAGCCATCACCATGACGTAAGATAGATGCCTGAGCTTCATCTGCCAACAGGACGATATCGGCTTTCTTACCCTGAGGAACATTCATCTCGGCGCGGATATTACGGATCGCGCGGATAACATCCATGATCAGGAGCATGTCTTGTGCTTCCTGCTCATAGGATTGGCCTTCTCTACCATCGGGATATTTAGCAAGCATCACCGTTTCCCCCTCATGGGGCAGGTGTTGCCATAATTCTTCGGTGATAAAGGGGATGAAAGGATGCAGAAGTTGCATCGTCTGGGTCAAGACTGTGTGAAGGACGAATTGAGCGCTATGGCGTTCCTGCGGAGTACCTTTATAAAGACGTATCTTGGAAAGCTCCACATACCAGTCACAGAATTCATCCCAGGAGAAATCATAAAGAGCACGGGCAGCTTCACCCAGTTCATATTTTTCCAGGTTATCATTGGCTATTTTAGAAACCTGGCGTAATCTTTGCAAAATCCATTTATCAGCTAAAATAAGATCTACCGGATAAGCGCCTTCCTGATAATCATTCAGATTGAGCATAGCAAAACGGCAGGCATTCCACAATTTATTGATGAAATTGCGCGAGGCTTCCAGCTGTTCATCCTGGAAGCGCAAGTCGTTGCCGGGAGTATTGCCGGTCACCAACATAAAGCGCAGAGCGTCGGCACCATAGGCTTCTACGACTTCCAAGGGATCGATACCGTTACCCAGCGATTTGGACATCTTTCTGCCCTGCTCGTCCCGGACAATACCATGGATGAAAACATCTTTAAAGGGAATCTCTTTCATCTGTTCCAGGCCTGAGAAAATCATCCTTGCTACCCAGAAGAAAATAATATCATATGCCGTCACCAGCACACTGGTGGGATAAAAGTCTTTTAGATCTGCTGTCTTTTCCGGCCAACCCAAAGTGGAAAAAGGCCAGAGCGCGGAGGAGAACCAGGTGTCCAAAACATCAGGGTCCTGATCCAACTTGGTGCTACCGCAATGTGGACAAACAGTTGGGTCTTCTTTCTCGCAGATGACCTCGCCACAATCTGCACAGTACCAAACAGGGATGCGGTGACCCCACCATAACTGGCGGGAAATACACCAATCACGGATATTTTCCATCCAGCCCAAATAGGTCTTGGCAAAACGCTCCGGCACAAAACGCAAGCTGCCATCATTTACCACCGCTATAGCCGGTTCGGCCAGCGGTTTCATTTTCACAAACCATTGGGGAGATACCAGTGGTTCGACTACTGTGCCGCAGCGGTAGCATTCACCTACCGCATGCTCATGGTCATCCACTTTTATCAACAAGCCCAGCTCATCAAATTCTTGGACCAGAGCTTTGCGGCAAGCTAAGCTATCCATGCCGGCATATTTGCCAGCCGCCGCAGTCATCTTGCCGTCCCTGCCGATGACTTCAACTTGCGGCAGATGATGGCGCAAGCCGACTTCAAAGTCATTAGGGTCATGCGAAGGAGTGATCTTCACCGCACCGGTACCAAAAGCGGGGTCAACATATTCATCAGCAATCAAGGGAATCTCTCTATTTGCTACAGGCAAGATCAGCATTTTGCCAACCAGTCCCTGGTAGCGTTCATCCTCAGGATGAACAGCAACTGCCGTATCGCCCAAAAGTGTTTCTGGACGAGTGGTGGCAATGGTTATATAGCCGCTACCATCAACAAAAGGATAGCGCAAATGCCACAGATGGCCTTGGCGAAGATTGTGCTCAACTTCGATATCGGAGATGGTAGTCTGACACTTGCTGCACCAATTAACGATATAGCTACCCCGGTAAATTAGGTCTTTTTTATATAGATTAATGAAAACCTCACGTACGGCTTTCGAGCAACCTTCATCAAGAGTAAAACGTTCATGTTGCCAATCACAGGAAACACCAAGCGTACGCAATTGGCGGGTAATGCGTTCATGATAAAGCTCTTTCCAGTCCCAAACCTTTTCTAGAAAAGCCTCTCGGCCTAAGTCATATTTGCTGATACCTTTTTTTGCCAGGTCTTCTTCAACTTTAGCCTGAGTAGCGATACCGGCATGGTCGGTACCGGGGACCCATAAAACACGCCGTCCCTGCATCCTGCGCCAACGTGAAAGGATGTCCTGAATAGCATTATCCAGGGCATGTCCCATATGCAGTTGCCCGGTCACATTGGGCGGCGGCATGACGATGGAAAAAGGCTCTCCCCCTCTATTGTTATCACAGCTGAAATAACCCGCTGACTCCCATTTATCATACCACTTTTTTTCTATCTCCTGCGGTTTGTAGGTGGTAGCTAATTCTTCCTGATTACAGCTGTTGCTCATAAATCCCTCTCCTTTTTTCCTGCTTTTGCTTTATCCCACCGGAAGCTAAAAGCTTGGCAGGAAAATACCCGCTTAAGTCGAAGAACATAGCATTACTTGATAAACAAATTATACCAAACTTTTCTTCGGCACAAGACGAATAAAAATAGCTCACTTAAAGAGAAATTATACCATATTCTCTTGTAATTTGCATTATTTTCTCCCCGATAAGCTTTATTTTATAAAAATTTTATCTTTTTGATACCCTTGATTTACTTTTTTTCTTTGCTATCTAATACTTGACCAGCTTTACGAAAATTGATTCCCCAAAGGCTACCGAAAGCACCCAAAGCTATAGAAAACAAGCCACCTTCCAAAGCGATATGCCAATCAAGCCAAACGGGCAAAAACCAGATCATAAAGGCAAAGGCTAAAAAAAACAGCAAAAGGCCAATCATCCCTCCATGGCTGATAGCTTTCATGGGCATACGCCAGCCTGCTGCTAAGCCACCGCTAAAAGGTGTTATAGCTAGCCAAAGGATACCAAAACGTCCGGCGGTTATGGTATAAGGCATAAAATAAGCCAGGACAACTAAAATTAATAGTCCCATAAAAAAACAGATCAAGGCTACTCTGACACCATAAAAAATATCTTTCCAAGACATTTTTTTTACTCCTTTAATATTTTTTTACTAAAACTAATGTATCAGAGCAGACAAGTTAAATATGCCTAAACGCAGAATCATTTGTTTTACAGCTTATGGGAAAAAGAGGTGCGCAATGAAGCAACTTTTTGGGAAGCAACTGGGAAGCACTCTTTGTTTGTTGTCGGTAGCAGCTATCTGGGGCGGCGCCTTTATTTTTAGCAAAAATGCCCTCCATGATATCGGCCCTTTTTATTTTCTTTTCTTCCGTTTTGGTATCGCTGCCATAATCCTCGCTATCTTTTGCGGTAAAAGATTAAAGTTAATCAAGTGGCAATATATCAAGCCCTCTTTGATCATCGGTTTTTGGCTTTTTCTCGGATTTGCTACGGAAACCATAGGATTACAGTATACTAGCGTTGCCAATACCGCTTTCATCTCCGCATTTTATGTGGTTTTAGTACCTCTGCTGTCTTTCTTCTTTTCCAGAAAAATATCTTCGCTACAAATCATCATGGCTATTATTGCTTTTTGCGGCCTGGCCCTATTCACACTTGACCGCTCATTCCATATCAATCGTGGTGATATTTTAGTATTGGCCTGTGCCTTTTGCTTTTCGCTGCATTTTCTCTATGTGGACCGCTTTACCGCTTTCATTGATTCCGTGTTGTTGTCCTTTTTACAAATCCTCGTCACCTGTATCCTTTGCGGTATTTGCGCTTTGATTTTTGAGCCACCACCGCAAAGTTTCACGCCCGATGTTTGGAAAGGCCTGATCTATGGCAGTACCTTAGCCAGCGCTTATGCCTTTTTTATCCAGGTCTGGGTCCAAAAAATATTGTCTCCGGTGCAAACTTCCGTTACCCTTACCTCCAAATCATTATTTGGTCTCCTTTTCGGCTGGCTGTTCATGGAAGAGGTCTTTATTCCCCGGCAACTTGTCGGAGGAACGATCCTCATCTTCAGCATCATCGCCATTATCATTCTCCCATGGTGGCAGGCAAAAGTAGACGCCCGCATGGGGGGACAGTCACTGGATAATAAATAAGTATTAATAATATAAGCAATAAAAAAGCCATGTCTTGGCTAGTAGACATGGCTTTTTTATATATAGTTTTTTTAATGGAAAGGGACTATGCATCCACTTCCCAAATAAAACTCTTTGCAATCTCCAGCAGCTCGTCCCTACCTTCTTTAGTCTCGGAGGAAAAAGTAAAAATATCTTCCGGTCCTACCTGAAGGTCTTTTTGGATAACCAACAGGTTTTTGGCACGGGCGCTCTTACTGATTTTATCAGCTTTGGTAGCAATAATCAAGTGCCTATACCCGGCATCTTTGAGGATACGACACATTTGCAAATCCTGTACTGAAGGAGCATGGCGGATATCAACTATCTGCCAACAAAATTTATTTTCTGGATTTTGCATGAGAAATTTATCGATCATACCAAGCCATTTTTCCCGCTCAGTTTGAGCTGCTTTAGCATAGCCATATCCTGGCAAATCTACTAGATAAAAAGCTTTCTCTCCTAATTCTGAAGATGTCTGCACCCGATAAAAGTTTATTAAACGCGTCTTGCCCGGTTGCGAAGAAGTACGGGCCAGATTTTTGCGCTGAATCAGACTATTGATCAGTGATGACTTACCGACATTGGAGCGACCAAGCAAAACTATCTCGCGCAATTGCTCCTCGGGATATTGATGCGTATAGACGGCGCTTTGCGCCAAAATGGCGTCCTTGATCTTTATGGTCAAGCTACCGCCCTCCTGTACTTCTTCATAACTGCATCTGCGGCCGCTGCGGTTCTGGAGCCGGCGGCAGATCTTGCGGTGGTTGATAATCTTTTACCTTCTGGCTGCGGCGCTTAGGGCGCAAAGGTTTCTTTTTCTCTGTCGCGGGCAAAAGCGCTATATCAAGTACCTGTTTCATGTTTTCCACAAAGTTGAATTTCATCTTTTTACGAACATTGGCAGGTAACTCTTCCAGGTCCTTTTCATTTTCCGCAGGCATGATGATCTCCAGGCAACCGCCGCGATAAGCAGCAAGCATCTTTTCTTTGATGCCCCCTACCGGCAAAACGCGTCCGCGCAAAGTTACTTCGCCGGTCATAGCGATATCGTCACGGATAGCCCGACCAGTCAGTTGCGAAGCCAGGGCCGTCGCCATAGTAATGCCTGCGGAAGGGCCGTCTTTAGGAATAGCTCCTTCCGGCACATGGATATGGAAATCGGTGGTTTCTTCGATATCTCGAGGAATGCCAAGCTCGTCGCCGATAGAGCGGATAAAGGTAAATCCCGCCTGAGCGCTTTCCTTCATCACATTGCCTAACTGGCCTGTGATAGTCATTTTACCCTTACCTGGCAAAGTTTGGACTTCGATCTGCAGAAGGTCGCCGCCCACTTCCGTCCAGGCCAAACCGGTAGCTACGCCGATTTGCGGCTTGCTTTCCTTCTTGCCATAATGATAACGCGGTATACCAAGATAATCGGGTATATTAGCCTCCGTGACTTTGAAAGGAGATGTTTCCCCAGCTACGATATCCCTACCGACACGGCGGCAAATTTTGGCAATTTTTCGTTCCAGCTCACGTACTCCAGCTTCCCTGGTATATTGACGGATTATCGAGCGTAGAGCATTTTCGGAAATATTAAGCTGTTTTTTCTTGATGCCATGCTCTTTGAGTTGTTTAGGAACCAAATGGCGTATAGCGATCTGCAGCTTTTCTTCTTCCGTGTAGCTGTTGATATAAATGACTTCCATCCTGTCTAAAAGAGGACGGGGGATATCATGTTGCACGTTAGCAGTAGTAATGAACATCACTTTGGAAAGATCAAAAGGCACTTCGATATAATGATCGACAAAAGTGTTGTTTTGTTCTGGGTCCAAAGCTTCCAAAAGTGCGCTGGAAGGGTCGCCACGAAAATCGCTGGATAGTTTATCGATCTCATCTAAGAGGAATAGCGGATTATTGCTCCCCGCCTGCTTAATATTCTGAATAATACGCCCAGGCATAGCTCCGATATAAGTACGACGATGTCCGCGTATTTCAGCTTCATCACGTACGCCGCCCAAGGACATGCGGATAAAATTACGGCCTACGGCTCTAGCCACAGAACGGGCCAAAGATGTCTTACCCACGCCAGGAGGACCAACTAAACAGAGGATAGGACCTTTAGCGCTTTTGGTCAGCTGGCGGCTGGCCAGATATTCTAAGATTCTTTCTTTGGGCTTTTCCAAACCATAATGGTCTGCTTCCAAGATAGCTTCGGCAGCTTTGATATCCAAATTATCTTTAGTTTGCTTATTCCAAGGCAAATCAAGTACCCAATCGATATAGTTGCGCACAACAACAGCTTCCGCTACCAAAGGAGGCATCTGTTCCAAGCGTTCAATTTCCCGATTCATCTTTTCCTGAGCATCCTTGGGCAAACGTGCTTTTTTCAGCTTTTCACGTAAATCTTCTACTTCACTGGCCCGGTCATCCTTTTCGCCTAATTCTTTTTGGATAGCTTTGATCTGTTCTCTCAAGTAATATTCTTTTTGGCTCTTTTCCATTTGCTGACGGACACGGGTGGCGATTTTACGCTCCAACTCCATGATTTCCGTTTCTTTATCAAGGATATTGATTAAGAGTTCCAGGCGTTTATCAACAGGGCATTGTTCCAAAACCGCCTGCCGGTCATCCAATTTGAGATTAAGGTAAGCAGCCACAACATCGGCAAAACGGGCTGGGTTTTCCTCATTGGCAATAGCCACCAAAGCTTCCGGAGGTATCTTCTTGGAGGTCTTAGCATACTCTTCAAAACTAGAACCCAAAGTACGCATCAGGGCCTCAACTTCCAGATCACTTATGGAAACACTTTCATCCTGAGTTAATATTTCGGCCATAATAAAAGGCTCGTGCTGAATATATTTGACGATCTCGGCACGATAAAGACCTTCCACCAAGATACGAATCGTGCCACCCGGCAATTTCAGTAATTGGCGGACCTGCGCTACTACACCCATTGTATAGATATCATCCTCATCCGGATCATCGGTCTGAGGATCTTTTTGCATGACTAAAAAGACATTACCATCATCATTGTCGCCCATAGCTTCTTCGATAGCATTTATAGACCTTTCACGTCCAATATCGAGATGTATCAACATATATGGGAAAACCAACATGCCTCGCAAAGGAAGCATGGGCAGGATTAGGCTCTTTTTTTGCTCTTCCATATTGCACCCCCCATTTACATGTATGAGTATAGTATGTATTTTAACATAAAAGCCTCTGTCTGCCTAGCTTTACATACTATTATCAATCATCCATTTTTTTGCAGTTTATTTAAAACTCCCACTTAGAACCATTATTATCCATAAGTGTCATGAAATCAAAAAATATTTTTTATGAAAAATAAAACTCCCTTACAGTCTATTTTAAATATATCGTTAGAGTTCCAAAAAAACAAGACCCGGAAGTATCAGGTCTTGTTTTAATAGTAACTTATTAAGCTGATTCATCTTTTTTCTTTCGAGAATTACCACTAAGCGATAGCAAGAGAGGCTTTTCCTTTTTCTCTACCACATCTTTGGTAATAACACATTTATAAACTTCTTCCAGCGAAGGCACCTCAAACATGACTTCCAGCATCAGCGATTCTAGAATTGCCCTGAGGCCCCTAGCTCCGGTATTGCGGGAGATTGCCTCTTTGGCAATAGATACCAAAGCGTCATCTTTGAATTCCAGGCTGACATCATCCATTTCCAGCAGCTTCTGATACTGCTTGACTAAAGCATTTTTCGGCTCTGTCAGGACCCTAACCAAGGCCTCTTCATCCAGCGCTTGCAGTGTAACAATGATTGGCAAGCGGCCGACAAATTCAGGTATCAAGCCGAATTTAAGCAAGTCTTCCGGCAAGATTTTGGCAAGTACGTCTCCGGATAAGGTTTCCTTCTTGGTCTTGATCTCGGAACCAAAACCCATGGTGTTTTTACCCAGACGGTTTTGAATGATATTTTCGATACCGCAAAAAGCACCGCCGCAGATAAACAAGATATTAGTAGTGTCTATCTGGATAAATTCCTGATGAGGATGCTTACGACCACCCTGAGGCGGAACGCTGGCTACAGTGCCTTCTAATATTTTCAGCAAGGTCTGCTGCACACCTTCTCCGGAAACATCTCTGGTGATAGAGGGATTTTCCGATTTGCGGGCTATTTTATCGATCTCGTCAATATAGACGATACCTTTTTCTGCGCGTTCGATATCATAATCAGCAGCCTGGATAAGCTTGAGCAAAATGTTTTCAACATCTTCACCCACATAACCGGCTTCTGTCAGGGAGGTAGCGTCGGCAACCGCAAAGGGAACATTGAGTAATTTAGCGAGTGTTTCGGCAAGCAGTGTCTTACCACAACCGGTAGGCCCCAACATTACGATATTGCTTTTCTGCAGCTCCACATCTCCGGCCCAGGAATTACTGTTGAGCCTTTTGTAGTGGTTATAGACCGCTACTGAAAGCGATCTTTTTGCCGCTTCCTGCCCGATAACATATTGGTCGAGAATAGCTTTAATCTCTTTAGGCTTGAGTATCTCTAGAGGTTCTTCTTCCGTCGTCAGATCGGCATTTTCCTCCAAGATCTCATTGCAAAGTTCAATACACTCATTGCAAATAAAAGCGCCAGGTCCGGCAATCAGCCTTTGCACCTGATTCTGATGCTTGCCACAAAATGAGCACTTTGCTATTCCTTTATCTGTCGTATCTTTATCTTTATTCATATTCTCACCTATTTTTTGCCATTGGAGTCTTTACGAGCGGCAATAACTTCATCTACCAAACCATAACTTTTTGCCTCAGCGGCGCTCATAAAGAAATCTCTGTCGGTATCTAAAGCTACTTTCTCCAAGGGCTGGCCGCTCCTCTCAGCCAATATCTTATTAATCGCGTCTTTGATATATAACAATCTTTTGACATGAATAGCGACATCCGAGGCTTGACCTTGCGCACCACCCATAGGCTGGTGGATCATGATCTCACTGTTGGGTAGAGCAAAACGTTTACCGATTGTGCCCGCTGCCAAAAGAAAAGCACCCATGCTAGCTGCCATGCCAACACAAATCGTTGATACATCACAACAAATATATTGCATAGTATCATAAATGGCCATACCGGCGGTAACCGAACCGCCAGGACTATTGATATAGAGGCGAATATCCTTATCCGGGTCCTCTGCTTCTAAAAAAAGCAATTGGGCAATCACCAGATTGGCAACATTGTCATCAATAGCGCTCCCTAAGAAAATTACTCTGTCCTTGAGTAAGCGGGAATAGATATCGTATGATCTTTCTCCTCTATTGGTTTGTTCGATAACCATCGGGACTAATAAACTCATTATCCTGCCTCCTTTGCACTATCCAATTTATACCCAAAGGTGGCGCTAATTATACCTTTGTGGCAAGCTTTTTAATATTTTTTGATAGCTTATTTAATAAGGTTTGCAAACCTCTTCTTTAATCTTTTATTCAGCCTCTTTTTTAGGAGCCTCTTTGGTTGTTTTTTTCGTTTCTTTCTTGACTTTTTCTTTTACTTCTTTTTTAGCAACTTCTTCTTCAGAAGCTTCAACTTTAGTGTCTTTTTTTACTTCTTTTTTTGTTTCTTTCTTGACTTTTTCTTTTACTTCTTTTTTAACAACTTCATCAGAAGTTTCATCTTTAGCTTCTTTTTTTACCTCTTTTTTAGCTGCTGCTTTTTTAGGTTTTGCTTTCACTTCTGCCTCTTCATCCAAGGCATCATCATGTCCTTCTTCACCGGGAGCATGGTAAGGAGGTTCTACTAATTCTTCAGTGATAACGGCGGCATTATAGATTATTTCAGCAGCTTTGGCACTCTTTAAGCTACGAATCATTTCATTTATTTGTCCACTCTTTTCTATAGCAGCCAGAATGGCTTCCACCGGTTGACCGTAGTTCTGAGCTAAGTTGTTGACATAGGCTTCTAAATCAGCCGGAGAGACATCAAGCTTTTCGATATCGGCAATAGCCTCTAAAGTTAAATCCATAAGCACGCCTTTTTGGGCTTTAGGGTATATCTGCGCACGGAATTCTTCATCACTCTGGCCATTATAATTCAGATAATCTTCTAAAGACATCCCCTGTTCTTGCAGACGATTTGACATATCATCATAAATTTCATCAAGGCGTTTATCTATCATTAGCGGCGGGATATTAACAGTAACGTTTTCCATGGCCTTTTCTATAGCCATGGTACGGCAAGCTTCGTCCATGTTTTCGTCAAAACGCTTTTGCAGTTGTTCCCTGGTTTCTTCACGTAATTGTTCCAAAGTTTCACAAGTCTCACTAATCTCTTGGACAAAAGCATCATCCAATTCCGGCAACTCTTTCCTTTGGATACTATTGAGCTTGATCTGGAACATCACAGGTTGACCTGCTAACTTTTCTTCCTGATATTGTTCAGGGAAAGTAACATTGATCTCCTTTTCCTCACCCTGTTTCAGTCCAAGCATTTGTTCTTCGAAACCGGGGATAAAAGTATGAGAACCAACCTCTAACGTATAATTATTGGCTTGGCCACCTTCAAAAGCTTCGCCATTTAAAAATCCTTTAAAGTCAAAACAAGCCACATCACCTAATTTTAAGGTTTCTCCTTCGGGCAGATCAACTAATTTAGCAACCATTGATCTAAGCCTATTTATTTCCATATCGATATTGGCATCAGTGATCTGATATTTTTTACGGGTAAGGGGCAATTCTTTATATTGGCCCAACTCTACTTTCGGTTTTACGGTAAAAGTAGCGGTAAAAGTAAGTTCTTTGCCTTTTTCTAATTGGGTTATCTCGATTTCGGGCAATTCGACAGGTTCTAATCCATGTTCTTTGACAGCATCAGCATAACATTTAGGAACCAATTCATCAGCTGCTTCTTCAAGAATAGCCGGTAAGCCGACGAAGCTTTCTATAATATTTTGTGGAGCTTTGCCTTTACGAAATCCTGGGATATTGGCTTTACTACTGATCTTTTTGCTAGCCAGTTTTAAAGCCAGTTCCATTTCCTCCACAGGTATTTCAACCTCTAAGATCATCTTATATTCTTCGCCCTGCTTAGCTTGAGACTTCATTAATTTTCCTCCTTAATAATAGACCTTGGCTTTTACTATATGCCAATACACTCTCCTAAAGAGAGGTTTTCATATACAATTTCTACATTATACACCGTTTTCCTGCCAAATGGAATAGGAGAAATCCCTATTAGCGGAAAGATATCTCTTGAAAGAATTAAAAATTTTTATATATCCTTAATTTATATTTCGTTACTTATTATCTTTTATTGATACTTTTTATTAAAATAAAATATTGTCTTTTGCTATTATAAACTACATTTTAATAAATATCCTTAGTATAGCTAATTTTCCAAGGGGTATAACTCTGCTGGATAATCATAAAAGGTATTGTAAGCAGAATTTTCACATGAAAAAATCCCCACCATCACAAAGATAATGGGGATTAATCTAGGCTTACTCAGCAGTTTAAGTTAGTCTTTTAGCCATGTCAATAGCCGCCTGAATGTCAGCCGGCAAGTGAGCATCCAGAATTACTTCTTTTCCGCTACGGGGATGGATAAAACGCAGCCTGTGAGCATGCAGAGCTTGTCTATCGATCAATGGTGACGTAAACCCATACAGAAAATCACCGCATACAGGGTGGCCGATAAAACTCATATGCACCCTTATCTGATGGGTGCGCCCGGTCTCCAGTCTTAGCGATAGAAGGGTGTGTTCCGGATATTTTTCAAGCACTTGGTAATTTGTGACTGCTGATTGGCCCCCTGGATCGACTATTCTCCGGCGCTTTTTAACATCCGGCCTGGCGATCGGTTGGTCGATACGGTCTTTTTCCTTCTCCATCACACCTTCAACCAAGGCAATATACTGCCGCTCAATTTTGCCGCTTTTCTGTTGCTTGAATATGCCCTGGTGGGCAAATTGGCTCTTACCTATCAGGACCAAACCTGATGTGTCCCTATCCAGGCGGTTTATCGGGCGAAACAAGGTGCTTTTCCCCAACCCATGCCAATAATAGGTCACCGCATTAGCCAATGTACCGGTACCCCCTAGCCGGGATGGGTGAATGGACATACCGGCTGGCTTATTTACTACTAGAAAATCCTCGTCTTCATAAACAATATCCAGAGGAATAGGCTCCGGTATGATTTCGTTTTTCTCGCTCAAATCCATGTCGATAGTGATAAAATCCCCCGCATTGATGCGGTAGTTGGTACGAGCCGGATAACCATTCACTTTTATTTTGTGCTGCTGCTTTAGCTGTACGAGCAGGGAATGGGACAACAGCAGTTTATCTGCCAGTATGTCCCGCAAAAAAGTATCCTGTTCCGAAGCACCAGCTGTATATGTTATCTGGGTGTTTTCCATTTATCCTCACTTTTTGCTTTAATTATCTGATATAGTTTACCACATCCAAATTTCTTTTGGGTGCGGGACGTTTATCTTCGTCTGCTTTATAGCCAAGAGCGACCCCATAAAAAGCCTGGTAACCATCGGGTATCTGTAGTTTGCTAAGCTCCGCTTCCTGGGAGAAGAAAAACCTCAATAAACCCAGCCAAACTGAACCAATATCCAGACTCTCCGCGGCAAGCAGCATATTCTCAATAGCTGCGGCGCAATCCACACTCCAAGCCATGGCATCTTTTCTGCCCGACACAATAATCAATGTCGGTGCATTGTAGGTTACATAGAAATCGGGATTGGAACCCCAATTTTTGATCCAAGCAACTTCCGATTTTGCCATCTCTTCTCTGGTCTTTTGATTAATATGCCGCAACAATTCTTGATTTTGGATGATTGTAAAATGCCAGGGCTGCTCATTATGGGCAGTTGGAGCATAAATTCCAGCTTCAATTATCAAATCTATACTTTCTTGACTTATCTGCTCCTGCCGATAACTTCTCACACTTCTTCTGTTTTTGATTACTTTCAATACTTTATTCATAATATTTCTCCTTAAATATTCATGCTAATTGCCTTTCCCCAAAACCGACTCAATAAATATCTTTGTAATTTCTGGATCAAATTGAGTCCCCGCATTATTTTCTATTTCTATCATTGCCTGTTCGATGGACATAGCTTTTCGGTAGGGACGATCTGATGTCATTGCATCATAAGCATCAACAACTGCCAGAATGCGGGAAAGCAAAGGAATACTTTTTTCACTTAGTCCTTGAGGGTATCCTTTACCATCCCAGCGTTCATGGTGGCATAGAATATAATCTGCTATGGGCACAAGTTCAGGGGAAGCCATAGCAATCCTGCATCCTATGCCAGGATGCCTTTTTATTTCCTGCCATTCCTCATCAATAAGCTTTCCTGGTTTCGTTAGGATACTATCGTCAATACTTATTTTTCCTATATCATGCAGCGTAGACAATAATTCGAGTTCGCTAAGTTGTTCTTCCGCCAATTTCAATGCTTTCCCCAGCTCTCTTGATAACCCAACTAGCCTCTCTGCATGTTCTTCAGTTTCATGGCTTTTCTCAAATAAAGTCGCTTTTATTGACGACATCAAGGAGCTGTGAAAACTTTTATGGGCTAAAAGCTTGCGTCTGTACATATTATCTTCTGCTATCTTTGTTATATTAACAAACGACTCTGCAGTAGTATTTTTTGTAGCATATCCCAATGCAATGCTACAAAAAATACTATCTTTATCCCTGTTGATTTTATAGTCCTTGCATTCCGTATATATCTTATCAAGAATAGCATGCGCTTCTTCACTATTTGTCTTAGGCATGAGTATGGAGAATTCGTCACCGCCTATTCTTGCCACTATGTCTTCTTTTCTACTGCATTTTTTGAGTATTTTTGCCATTTCGACAAGCAACCTATCCCCCTCAGCATGACCTAGAGTGTCATTGATAAACTTCAATCCATTTATATCACCGGTTATAGTGGAGAGAGGTAGTTGGCATTCAGTATCGAGCCGATCAATCTCTTCCTCAAAAAACGCACGATTATAGATGCCGGTCAAAACATCATGATAGTTTAAATACTTGATTTTTTCTTCTTTTTCTTTTTTATCAGTTATATCAATTATCATACATATATGACACGGATTTACACCTTCCACTTTTATTGGCGATATGGTCATATTTATCCAAACTATAGAATCATCTGGCTTGACATATCGTTTATCCATGTTGAAGCTTTTTATCTTTCCGGCGTTCAACAAAGCCATATTATCCAGATCATTTTGCAAATCATCCGTATATGTTATGTCCTTCCAATCAATATCATACAGTTCCTCTATTGTTCTGCCGCTTATCTCTGCAAACTTCTGATTAACACTATAAAAACGCCTTGTCAAAGAATCTACTAAGGCAATCCCTATAGGCGATTGATTAAATATAGATTTATAACGTTCTTCACTTGCACGCAAGGACAGCTCGGCATTCTTACGGTCTGTAATGACCTCCGAGTAGATAATGATCCCACCAATCGAACCGTCGGCTTCATACCAAGGACGGCATTCCCAGCGGGTCCACTCCACGGTACCATCCTCCCGCACATAGGGATCATCTTCTGCGCTTAATATCTCCCCGGCCAAAGCCTTTTGATGTACATCTCTCAATTTCTGGGGTAAATCTGGAAATACGTCGTAATGATTTTTACCTATAACATCCTTATCCTTGACCTTAAAATCATCAAGAAAGCGCTGACTGACATACAAATAATTCAAATCCCTATTATATATGGCGATACCACTTCGATTGTATTCAATCATGTAGCGCATCAAGTCATGAGAATGAGCCAGTTCTTTTTCCGCCCGCTTGCGGTCCGTGATATCTCGAGCAACGCCCTCATAAGCGATAACGTTACCGACATCATCCTTCATCGGAGCAGCACTTGAAGTGTGCCAACGCCATGTCCCGTCGACATGATGCACACGATATTCTACACCCGATTGGGGTTGCCCAGATTCGATCACTTTCATCATAAAGGCCATACACTTTGTAACATCCTCAGGATGAACGAATTGTTGAAATGGTTGTCCAACTACCTGGTCCAATGGGTGCCCCAAAAGCGCAGTCCAGGCAGGAGAAACGAAGTCGAATAACCCCCCCGGGGTAAGTGTATAGACAATATCATGGCTGTTCACTACCAGATAGCGGTATTTCCCCTCGCTCTTTCTAAGAACATCTTCCATAAGCTTGCGGTCGGAGATGTCTCGTATATTGCTGGAAATATGGGGAACGCCATTTAGCATAATTCTTTTGGCTGACATTAAGGAGGTGAATATAACTCCATCTTTACGGCGGAAATCCACTTCCAGATTATTTAAATATCCCTTTTCAATCAGTTCTTTTACTACTTTTTTACGTTCGGTAGGATTTTTATAAAATTCTAATCCAAGGACGCTTTTGCCAATAGCTTCATTGCGAGTAAACCATGAAAGATTTGTAAACCCTTCATTTACATTTACAATCAGCCCATCACTCAAACGAGTAATAAGAGCCGCATCAGGACTGGTATTAAACATCTCCTCAAAATATTTTTGGGATTCGATTATTTCAGCTTCTGCTTTTTTCTGCGCCGTGATATCGACCCCTACGCCAGTAAAGTAGGTTTTGCCCCCCAATGTTAACCGCACCCCGTTTGAACGCACGAGAAGCTTCCCACCACCTTTGATAAGAAGATTTGCTTCTACCTCACCATATCCAGTCTTAAAGACTTCCTCGACGGTTGAGGCCACATTTATAGCATCTTCTCCCTCATACCATTTGTCAAGTGACATATGCGATAATTCCTCAGCCGTGTACCCTGTCATTTCTTCATGTTTTTTATTCCATCTGACAAGATTCCCCGCCTCATCATAGACATAGAAAAAACCTGGCATACTATCTAATATTGCTTCCGTAAACATCTTTTCCTGAAGCAAACTATCTTCTGTATTTTTACGTTCGGTGATATCTTGAAATACGGTAGCGAATTTGCCATGCTCCGGTGAATATACCGAAATAAAAAAATGTTTGCTCAGTGAAGGAAAATAGGTCTCAAAAGAAGTAGGATTTCCAGTTTTAGCAACATCAGCATATGTATTTAAATAGGGAGGTTCGCCGGTATCATATAGCTCCGATCCTAAGGCCCCTATAGCTTTAGAACGAGAAATACCAATAATAGACTCATATTTGGGATTAACATCAATAATGCGATAATCAACCGCTTTATTATTTTTATAGATGATTTCATGCACACAAACACCATCATTGTTTGAACTGAAAAGACTTCTATATTGATGCTCACTTTCTTTGATTTTTTTTCTTAAAGCATAATCTTCACTAATATCAGAAAAGATTAATATCACACCAAAAATTTCACCTTCGCTGTTTTTTATTGGCGCGGCGCTGTCGGATATCTGATATTCGCTACCATCCCTCGATATCAGAGCAGTATGGTTTGCAAGACCAACTACCTTGCCTGTATCCATGACCATTCTAACAGGATCGACTACCGGTTCACGGGTCTCGGAGTTAATTATCCTGAAAACATCTTCTAGCCTTTTGCCTTTTGCTTCGGCAAATGACCACCCACATAGTTTTTCCGCCACAGGATTCATTCGGACGATCGATCCCTTTTCGTCTGTTGCAATTACTGCATCACCGATAGAGTTTAAAGTAATGGATAATATTTCCTCACTTTCACGCAGAAGTTCATCCTCTTGATTACTCACAATATATTTATGAGTTTTCCTCATATTCCCCTACCCCTCCCTTGCATAATGGCTTTAATCAGAAATATAAGTCATTAACTATAAATAGTTGGGGCAAACCCTTAAAAATATATAATTTATAGCCAAAATATAAATACGTATTTTACTTAAATCCATCTTAAAATAAGGATTAATTTTCATCTAAACAAAAGCGTAAATGGGAATTTTCATTCTAGTAATTTTCTACATATAGTTCAAAAATCCCCTTTTTTAACCATTATGCATTCAGAATAATACATTTATTTGCTTTAAGCAAGCATTATCCTAGATAAGAATATAGCCGGTACTGACATCACTGTCGGTACCGGCTAATTATATCTTTTATTCATTGATCTGAATACCTTGACCAGCCATGAATTTCAGGTTATTTTTAAGAACATCAAATATAAAATGCTCCTCAATCGCTTGATGCTGAGAAATATTATAAATCCAAACAAATTGGCTTAGCAGTTATCTTTTTCATTTTCATCTTCTTGTCTTATTTGAGCTCTTTTTATCTTACCGCTGATGGTTTTAGGCAGTTCTTCGACAAATTCGATGATTCTGGGATACTTATAAGGAGCAGTTACTTTTCTTACATAATCCTGGATATCCTTTTTCAGCTCTTCGGAAGGCTCATAGCTTTTAGCCAGCACTATCGTCGCCTTAACTACTGTTCCCCTGATTTTATCCGGCGCACCGGTTACGGCACATTCCACGACAGCCGGATGTTCTATGACGGCACTTTCCACTTCAAAGGGACTTATGCGATAACCGGATGCTTTGATAACATCATCATTTCTGCCAATAAACCAAAAATAGCCGTATTCATCCCGATAGACAACATCTCCGGTGTGGTATGTGTCATTGTACCAAACCTTCGCTGTCGCTTCTTTATCTTTATAATATCCACAGCAAAGTCCCGCGGGTTTATTAGTATCCGCATTGCGGATTACCAACTCACCCTCATCACCATCTGCACAGGAATTATCATTTTCATCCACAACATCAATATTATATGCCGGATTAGGCTTGCCCATAGAACCGGGGATTGTCTCAAACCATTCAAAATTGGCAACTAATACGGACGTTTCAGTTTGCCCGAAGCCGTTTAAAATAGGCACGCCTGTCCTTTTGAGAAATTTATTAAACACCTCCGGATTAAGCGGCTCTCCAGCAGTTGAACAATGTACCAATGATGAAAGGTCATATTTATCCATATCTTGCTGCAACATGAATCTGTAAATAGTGGGAGGAGCGCAAAAAGTCGCCAGACGATACCTTGCAATCTTCTCTAAAAGATTACAGGGGTCGAATTTTTCCATGTCATACAAAAACATGACCACGCCACATATCCATTGGCCATAGATCTTGCCCCAACCAAACTTTGCCCAACCGGAGTCAGCTACTGTTAGGTGTCTCCCCCCGTCGAGTACTCTTTGCCAATATTTAGCGTTTACTATATGCCCAAGAGGATAAGTAAAGTCATGCATAGTCATTTTGGGCATACTTGTTGTTCCTGATGTAAAATAGATAAGCATTAAGTCCTTATTTGCTGTATTCTCGCTACCAACAGGTCTTGTCCAATTTTCGGATGCGGCTGCAAGCTCCTCATCGTAACTTATCCACCCATCCCGTTTACCCCCAACAAGCATGATCTTTTCAACTGTGGGTGAATCTTCTAAGGAGCTTTCTACGTGTTCTATGATATCAGGCCGATTGTAAGCAATAATCATATTGATATCGGCCGCATTGTTTCTGTAGATAATATCTTTCTCGGTCAGCTGATCTGTAGAGGGTATAAATATAGCACCAATTTTAGATAAACCAAGAACAAGAAAATAAAATTCATACCTACGCCTGAGGACAAGCATAACCTTATCACCCTTTTTAATGCCCTGGCTTTTTAAGATATTTGCTGCTTTATCCGAGTATTTTTTTAACTCGCCAAAGGTGATAAATTTTTCCTCATTGTCATCATTGCACCAAATAAGGGCAAGCCGGTCTGGTTCAAGTCTTGCATATTCGTCCATTACGTCATAGGCAAAATTGAAATTTTCCGGTATTTTAATTTTAAGATTTTCGCAAAAATCCTCATAGGATTCAAAGTCGGTTTTTTCCAGAAATCTATATGCTAAATTCAATTTTTCCAGCTCCCCTTATAAAAGTATTATAGTCAAAAATTGGGCGTTTTTGTCATCCATAGCAAGCATCTTATGCGGAATCATCGAATTGAAGTATAATGAATCGCCTGGTACAAGAAGGTATTCAGATTTTCCTACTACAACCTTCATCTTGCCTGCGAGACAGTAGTTAAACTCCTGTCCTTTATGCGATACCATCTCGGGTACATTTCCGGGGTTAAGTGTCACAAGTAGCGGCTCAATTTTGCGGTTTGCGTACTTATAAGCAAGACTTTGGAAGTCATACTGGTCATAACGTTCAACTTTTAGGCCTTCACCTTTTTTCACATGACATACAGCATGTAATTTAGGCGATATCCCCGTAAGTATTTCCGTCAAGTCAACATGATAAAATTCGGCTATTTCATATAGTATGCTAATGGGGATATCATCTTCGCCGTTTTCATATTTAAGATATTCTTCGACAGTTAAGCTAAGAAAATCTGCAGCTTCCTTCTCTGATATCCCTAAATTAAGCCTTAAGCCCCTAATCCTGGCAGCAATATCTTTTACCTTTTCGTTCATAGTTTCAATCCCTCCAAGTAGGTTTGTTATTTAAATAATTTTACTGAGGCACAAGAACTTTATATCATTTATTTTTTTAGTAGTTTGAAATTAAATATACCTAACATTTATTATATCATTGATAAAACAAACTTCATAAAAATAGTTTCGCTCTTTCAGAATAAAACAAAAATCCCCGCCACCATTAAAGATAGCAGGGACTTAGTTTAAAATACTTTGCTGCTCCCTTGCCTTTTGTTATGCGGTTTCAATACTACTATCAGTCTGTAAGCCTAATTTTTCTACAGCCTGTTCACGCATCTTATATTTGAGAATTTTTCCGGCGGCATTCATCGGAAACTCAGTGACGAAATCGACATAGCGCGGGGTTTTATGCTTTGCCATATGTGAACGGACATAGTCTTTGATTTCATCGGCAGTAGCTGTTTCACCCTCTTTGAGGATCACACATGCCATGATCTCCTCACCGTATTGTTTATCAGGTACGCCTATCACCTGAACATCTTTTACTTGAGGATGCGTGTAAATAAAATCTTCTATTTCCTTAGGATAGATATTTTCCCCGCCGCGGATAATCATATCCTTGATCCGTCCGGTAATTTTATAATACCCATTCTCGTCACACCTGGCCAGATCGCCGGTGTGTAGCCAGCCGTCTTCATCAATGGCAGCCGCCGTAGCCTCAGGCATCTTGTAGTATCCCTTCATGATGTTATAGCCGCGAGCAACAAATTCACCATCGGTATCATAGGGCAAATCCCTACCGGTATGGGGGTCGACGATCTTGCATTCAACTCCAGGCAAGGCACGTCCTACAGTATTGACGCGCAGTTCAAGGGAATCATCTACACGGCTTTGGGTGCAGCCGGGGGAAGACTCCGTCTGGCCGAAGACAATCGTGATCTCCTTCATATTCATCTTATCTACTACATCCTGCATTATCTTAATGGGACAGGGACTACCCGCCATAATGCCGGTCCTTACATGCGAAAAATCGGTTCTAGCAAAATCTTCATGTTCCATCATGGCAATAAACATCGTAGGAACACCATGGAAGGCAGTTATTTTCTCCCGATTGATACATTGCAGAGACAACTTGGGAGAGAAATATGGCATGGGCGACATAGTAGTAGCATGCGTCATAGCAGCTGTCATCGCAAGCACCATGCCGAAACAGTGAAACATCGGCACATGGATCATCAAGCGGTCGGCAGTGGAAAAGTCCATGCAGTCGCCAATGTTCTTACCGTTATTCACCACATTATAGTGGGTTAACATGACGCCCTTCGGGAAACCGGTGGTTCCCGATGTATACTGCATATTGCAGACATCGTTTTTGTTTAAGGAACGCTCGCGCCGATAGACTTCCTCAATCGGGACTCGCTCAGCCATTGCTATCGCATCATCCCATGTCAGGCAACCTGGCTGCTTTGAGTCAACCGTGACAATATTGCGCAGGAAAGGCAATCTTTTCATATGTAGTGGTTTTCCGGCCTCAGAGGTTTCCAGTTCAGGGCAAAGTTCCTTGATAATACCAACATAATCGGAATCCTTATAGCCATCTATCATGACAAGCGTGTGTGTATCCGACTGGCGAAGCAGATATTCTGCTTCATAAACCTTGTAGGCGGAATTGACGGTTACCAGCACTGCACCGATTTTGGTGGCAGCCCAGAAGGTAATATACCACTGGGGAACATTAGTTGCCCAGATAGCGACATGGTCACCCTGCCTGACACCCATAGCAATCAATGATCTGGCAAATGTATTGACATCTTCTCTGAATTCCGCATAGGTCCTGGTATAATCCAAGACAGTATAGCGGAAAGCATACTGATCAGGGAACTCATCCACTACACGGTCAAGAACCTGCGGGAAGGTCATATCAATCAGTGTATCTTTCTCCCAGATATATTTTCCGGTCTTGGTATTATTGTCATAGAGACGACCCTTCATCGCACTTTTTTCAATATAACGACTCATATAGTTGGCAAAGTTGGGGAATACAACGCCTGCGTCATCAAGATCAGCCGCCCAACGTTTGACCCATTCGAGAGATACATAGCCATCGTAATTAATGGATTGCAGCGCCATCATCAACTCGTCTATCGGCATATCTCCCTCGCCCATCATGCGGTACTTCAGCTTACCATCTTCCACAATGGAATCCTTAATATGGACATATTTAATATAGTTGCCAAGGTTTTGTACCGTTTTTCCTGGTTTCTCATCTGCAAAGCGATAAGGATGATGCATATCCCATAAGGCACCCACAGCATCACTTGCTATATGATTGAGCAGATTGCATAAACGGGCTGTATCCGAGTAGACACCATTCGTTTCTACCAGCAGGGTCACACCCTTCTCTTCCGCAATCGGTGTCAAACGCTGCAGGGCGGCAAGGACAACCTCGTCATCTACATCGTCATTTCCTTGCAGCTCATTATCCCCCAGAATACGTATGTAAGGAGTACCAAGCCTAGATGCTAACATGATATATTGGACTATCTCTTGATGATTTTTCTCAGCATCATCCGCAAACTTCAGGCAGCAACCGGAAGAAAGGCAAGGAATTTTGATATGCAGCTCAGATAATTTTTTTATAGTTTGCGGCAGCTGAGATTCAGTAAAAGGCCTTGCCTGTAAGGCAAAGAGTTCATCACCCAGTCCGCGGATTTCAATTCCGTCAAAACCAAAGTCTTTAGCCATAGAATAAATATCTGGCCAACTGAAATCGGGACAACCAAGGGTAGAAAAAGCAATTTTCATTTTAATCTCCTCTCAAAGTATTCTGGCTCTATTACCAGGTCTACTTCCTTTAATCCTAAACTAAAAAAGCTTTCGTCATATAGCAATTCTGCTAGAGACGAAAGCTTAAACTTCCGTGGTACCACTCCAATTGGTATAAAAATACCCACTCTGCGGCATCAAAATAAATACTAATGCCCTCTCTTTCTAACGGGGAGAAGTCCGGTAACACTTAATAACTGCGAAATATCTTGCAGCTTTCAGTTAACTGCTCAAGGGTGAGTTCACGACTGATCTGCGCGCTGTTTTCCACCAGCCAACAGCTCTCTGTAGCGTTTTGCAGTGTGTTTTCCCTGTCATCGCATTTGCTTTTATTTTTTTATCATTTTATCAAACTTTATGCTCGTTTGTCAAGGAACGAATTAGGATATATCAATGCCACTAGATTTTAAGCATAGCCCTGTTCAATAAACTAAACTATAAGTTCAATAATAAATACCGCAAAACAGGCAAACAAAGAAACCTTAAAGAGATTATTACCCCGGTAGGCAAAGACTATGGCAACTATGAACCCAACCAATCCGGACCATATATTGGCGGTTGAGCTTAATATTGCAGGGAAGGTCATCACCGCCAATGTTACATACGGCATATAATATAAGAATGACCTGATATACACATTTTTGATTTCTTTGCGCATTAAGGTTATAGGCACTAACCTGATCAGATAAGTAACTACAGCCATAACAAGTATATATAAATAGACGTTACTGTTCATTTGCTACCTCCTTAATGGGGAAAAGTAATGCTGCAGCGCCTGCAATAAGTACCGTCAAAATTATAATTTTGAAACCTGGTGAAATCTGGCTGAGAAGGGGAATCTTTGTAAATAAATAACTCATAAGCATAGACACCAGAATTATTTTTGCTAAAAGCTTATTGCGCTTTGCCGGTGGGATGATTATGGCGATAAACATACTATATAGAGCAATACTTAAAGCGCTTATTATCCTTTCAGGCAAAAGACCTCCTAAAATAATGCCACAGAATGTACCAAGGGTCCAGCCAGGTATAGCAATACTCATCAACCCATAATTATAGAATGGATTTAATTTGCCACTTTTACAAACAGATACCCCATATATTTCATCCGTGATCCCAAAAGCCACTAGAAGTCTTTGCGATAAGGATGTCTTTATATCTAGTTTTTGTGATAAGGAAAACGACATCAAGCAATACCTTAAATTGATAATTAATTGAGTAACTGCCATTTCTAAATAGGTTGCGGAAGCCCCGATCAATCCAAGTCCTGCAAATTGCCCTGCCGATGTTAAATTTGTCAAAGACATAAAGACTGCCTCAAAGGGAGTAAGTCCTGCATTCTTCGCCATAATTCCAAAGGTAAATGAAACGGCAAAGTAGCCAAGAAATATGGGAATACCATCTTTAACTCCATTTTTCCAGTATGTAATATTGTTGTTCATTGTACTTACCTTTCATGGGATTAACTATTGTTATATATCCACCATCTATTATATCAATATAATTTAAATAAAACAAAATAGCTTATTAATTTACCATTAATTTGCAATATTATAAAAATTTGAGTATACATATACAAGATCAACTCAGATATTCTATACCTTGGGTTTAAAGAAAAAACACCTGTGGTTAATTATAGTGGTATCAGGTGTTTTATTCTTATATTAATTTTATTTCCATACACTTTTTACGCATATTCCTTTTATGCAATAAATTAATAAACTAGCGCTATTAGCTTAAAGTGTCATTTTGGCAAGTAAAAACAAAGTAAGTAGTACATTCTTCAACCTGGGATCGATTTAGATAATCGGCGGCATTTTTATGATCTAAGAGACTGGGAATAGTATTTGCGGATATTTTCATATAACTCAATAGTGTACATAATGTTTCCGGCGAGTCCAGATGCTCGTTGGACATTTTTTTAATCGCTGCCAAGTCATGGTGATTAATAGCCGCAAGCGTTCCCTCATCCCTCTTTTTTCCTTCCTCCACAGATAAACCATGCGAAAAATCTATGGAACCGACGACCAGTATTTTCTTATCATTACCCTGAGCC
>Ga0074197_1000918_pt1 | contig 30076 bp, 29 predicted proteins | sample EPASupsiteSAE305_FD_64526 | JGI IMG/M metagenome (GOLD analysis project Ga0074197, IMG submission 64526) | Bioremediated contaminated groundwater microbial communities from EPA Superfund site, New Mexico - SAE3-05 reassembly with SPADES | ecosystem: Environmental > Aquatic > Deep subsurface >...
GCCGCCCTGCAGATCCGCCGGTCGGTGGAGGAGGTGACCAACGCGGTGGAGGGGCTGTCCGACGCCGCCACCGTCAATGCCAGCTCGATCCAGGAGATGACCACCAGCACGGTGGAGATCAACCAGCTGGTGGAGCATCTGGTGCTGGCGGTGGAGCGGGTCAGCGACTCCATCGACCGGATGGCCAACGCCCAGAAGGAGATCAACAACAGCGTCAACCGGCTGCTGGAAAACTCCTCCCACGCCACCGATCTGGTGCTGGAGATGGATCAGTCGGTGCGTCAGATCGAACAGAACGCTCAGGCTACGGCCCGTATCTCCGGTGATGTGCTGCGGGATGCCGAACTGGGCAACATCGCCGTGGAGACCACCATCAACGGCATGGATCAGATCCGCACCTCATCCCACACGGTACAGCAGGCCATTGAAAACCTGTCGGTGCATGCCGCCAGCATCGGCACCATCCTGCAAGTGATCGACGAGGTGACCGAGCAGACCAAGCTGTTGGCCTTAAACGCCTCGATCATTGCGGCCCAGGCCGGCGAGCACGGCAAGGGCTTTGGCGTGGTGGCCCACGAGATCAAGGAACTGGCCCGCCGCACTACCGCCTCCACCCGCGAGATCGCCGAGATCGTCAACGGCGTCAAGGATGAGACCGAAAAGGCGGTGACTGCCATCGGGCTTTCTGAGCAGGCGGTGGGGGACGGCGAGGTGCTGTCACGCCGTTCGGGCGATGCCTTGCGCAAGATCGTGGACGGCGTCAAGACCGCTAGCGATCAGGTGACCGCCATTGCCCATACCACCCAGCTGCATGCCCAGCAGAGCGACCGGATGCGGACCTCGGTGGGAGAGGTGGCCTCGATGGTGGAGCAGATCGTGCGGGCCTCGGGTGAGCAGACTCGTGATACCGAGGTGATCAACCGCTCTGCCGAGAACATCCGCGAACTGGTGACGCGGGTCCACCTGCAGACCAAGGCCCACAACGATGCCGGTAGCGGCGTGGCTGAATCCAGCGAGACCATTGTGCAGATGATTGAGGGGATTCGGACCGCCTGCCAGGTGCAGTCGGCCAGCAGCGAGCAGATTGTGCAGGCCTCAGGCGAGATGGCCGCCACCGCCACCGGCAACCTGGAGACCACCAAGCTGGTGGAGGGGGCGGTGTCCGGTCTCTCCAACCAGATCAAGAACCTGGAGCGGGAAGTGGCCGGCTTCAAGACCTCGACTTAAAACCCGCCGTCAAGGCCGACCACCTCGTTGCGCGCTGTTTAGGTCACCGTTACATGGCGGATCCCCTCCGGCTTCCAGGCCGGCGAGATGACATGACTGCCCTTTTCTCGTTGGTTCAGCAGGCTGGCCTGCATCACCGTAAAATCTCCGTAACGGTTGTTGACCGCATCCATGGCCACGGTGGCACGCAGCTTGCGTTGCTGCTCGGGAAAGAGCGGTAACTGGTCGTTTGTGCGTTGTAGGGTTGAGAGTGTGATCCCCAGCAGCCTGACCGGCTGTTCCAGTTGCAGGTCGTCCAGTATCCGCAGGCTGGCGCGATAGATATCGTCGCTTAAGGCCAGCGTGTCCGACTGTCGCTCTTGGCGGCTGAAGGTGCTGAAGTCGCTATAGCGCACCGTCAGGGCCACGGTGCGGCCGCTTACCCCGTAGCGCCGGGCCCGGCGGCCCACCATCTCGGCCAGCTGCAGCAGCTTGGCCCTGATCTCATGGTCGTCTGACAGATCATGGCAAAAGGTCATCGAGTGGCCTACGCTCTGCACCTCAGCCGCCTCTTCCTCCGGCACCACCGCTGATTCATCCCTTCCCCGCCCCATCTGCTGCAGACGTATGCCGACCACGCCGAAACGGCGGGTCAGCAGTTCCAGCGGAAAGCGCCCCAACTGTCCGCAGGTGGTGATTCCCAGCAGGCTCAGCTGGCGGGCCGTGGCCCTGCCGATGCCGCATAGCTCCCCCACTGGCATGGTTTCCAACAACCGTGTCACCTGATCGGGCCGCACCACTACCAGACCGTCCGGCTTTTGCAGGTCGCTGGCCAGCTTGGCCAGCAGCTTGTTGGGGGCGATGCCGATCGAGCAGTTCAACCCCAGCTCGTCCCTGATCCGGTCCTTAATCTGGCGGGCAATCTGCTCGGCCGGGCCGAACAGACGCAGGGAGCCGCTGAGGTCCAGAAAGGCCTCATCGATGGAAAAGACCTCCACCAGCGGGGTGTAGTCCCGCAGGATGGCGATGATCTGCTGGGAGGTGGCGCTGTAGAGACGGTTGCTGGTCGGCACCAGGATCAGCTGCGGGCAGAGCCGGCGGGCCTCCCAGGTGGTCTGGCCGGTCTTGACCCCAAAGGCTCGGGCCTCGTAGGAGGCGGTCAGGATTACGGTGCGGCTGGCGCTGCCGATCACGGCGATCGGTTTGCCCTGCAGCTGCGGGTTGTGGCGCTGCTCCACCGAGGCGAAAAAGGCGTTCATGTCGATATGCAGGATGGTGCGCGCTGCGGGCATGGCCGTTATTCGAGGTTGCGGAAGATGGCCACCACCTTGCCGACGATGCTGACCTCGCCGTCTCCCTCCCGCAGGATGATGGGGCGCAGGTTGGGGTTTTCCGGCTGCAGGCGGATGGTGTCCCCCTCACGGTAGAACCGTTTCAAGGTGGCCTCGCCGTTGACCATCGCCACCACGATCTCGCGGTTATGGGCAGTGGGCTGGGGGCGGATCAGTGCCAGATCTCCCTCTTTGATGGCGGCGTTGATCATCGAGTCGCCGCGTACCCGCAGGAAGAACGTGCCGCCGTGCAGCTGCAGGCGGTCCACGGCCAGATAGCCTTGGATATCCTCGATGGCCGGGGTCAGGGCGCCGGCCCGAACCGTGCCGACGATCGGCAGTGAAACGGCGCTGGTGATGGAGCCGGTCAGGGTGATGCCGCGCGCGTCGTTGCTGCGGGTCAGGTAACCCTTGCGCTGCAGCGCCTCCAGATGTTTGCTGACCGGCAGGGTGCCGCTGACCCCCAGCTGCTGGGCCAGCTCGCGCAGGGTGGGGGGGTAGCCCTGCTGATCGAGCTGCTGGCGGATCAACTCCAGTACCTGTTGTTGGCGTGCGGTGAGTGGTGTGTTGGTAGTCATGCGACTACCTTACTGCGGGGACGGTCGGGTGTCAAGGTGTAATCGTGGCGTCTATCTGGCCGCCGGAGAGAAGGTCTCGGCGAAGAGCGCTTCCTGCTGCGGACTGCCGATCAGGATCAGCCCCATGTTGGCCTGCAGCTGCTGCTCAGGGGGTGGCACAATCAGGGGTGTCCGGCCATCGGTTGGCTCCAGGGCCACGATCGAACAGCCGGTCAGGGGCCTGATCTGTGATTCGGCAATCGTCTTGCCGACCAGCTCCGGCGGGATCGGCCGGCGGAAGACCGAGATCCCTTCGGTGAGAAACACCGACTCCTTCGATTCAAGCACGTTGCTCAGGATACTGGCCCCCACCGAGGCGTTGGAGACCACAAAGTCGGCCCCGGCGGCATACAGCTGTTCCACGTTGGCATCGTCGTTGGCCCGGGCCACAATCCGGATGTGGGGGTTGCTGTGGCGGCTGGAGAGGGTCAGGAAGATGTTGGTGCTGTCGTTGTTGGTGGTGACGATCACCCCCTGGGCCTGCTCGATGCCGGCTTGTTTGAGCAGGTAGCGGCCGGTGGCGTCACCTATTACCGCAACGTGATCGGCACAGTCGGGGTTGGTTAGTTGGTCGATCAGGATGAAGGGCACCGGCTTGCGTTCCAGGAACTTGGCCGAGGCGCAGCCGACCCGACCGTGGCCCAGGATCAGCACCAGCTCCTCCCGCGATTGGTCGCCGGCTAACTGCTCCAATTGCTCCAGTTGTTCACGGCTGCCGGCCAGGATCATCAGCGCCTCGGGGTGCAGGATCGCCTCGCCGGTGGGAAATTGCAAGGTGCCTCGCTCCCACAGGGCCACCACCGCCAGGCCGGTACGCTGGCGGATACAGGCCTCCGCCAGGGTCTGGTTGGCAAACGGTGTGCCGTAGACCGGGATCTCGGCGATCTGCAGGTCGCCGAAGGAATCCAGCACATGGGCCAGGGCGCCGCAGGTCGTGGCCCGCGTGGCCAGGTAGCGGCCCAGTATGCGCGGCAGCGGGATCACCTGGTTGGCGCCGGCCAGCCGCAGCAGGTCGACATGCTCGGGGTCGTTGGCAATGGCCGCGATCGGGGTCTTGGCCATGGAGCGCACCGTTAGGCAGAGGTTGGCGTTCTCTGGGTCGCTTAAGTTGGCAATCACGTAGCGGGCCTGGGCCACCCGCACCTTGCGCAGCACCTCCTGATCCGTCGGCGAACCGTAGACCACCCGGATGTTCTCCTCCTCTTCCAGATGCAGCGCCTGCTGATGATCCGGCGTCACCACCACAAACGAGATCATGCGGCTCTTCAGCTTGCGGATCAGGTTGGTGGTGATCGGGTCCATGCCGAAGATCAGCACATGGCCGCTGGTCTCCTCGTCCAGCGCCAGGGTGGGGCGGTAGCGCAGTCGCTGTTCAATCCAGGGGGCCAGAAACAGGCTGATCATGCCGAAGGGCAGGATGATCAGCAGGAATACCACCCCGCTGATGGTGACGATGGTGGCGAACAGATAGCCCAGGTCGGTGTGGAAGGTAATATCGCCGAAGCCTAAGGTGGTCATCACGGTGATCACCCAGTAGATGCTGGCCATCAGCGAAAAGTCGCGCCCCTCCAGACGCCACATCAGGTAATCGAACAGCAGCGCGTAGGCCAGCATCAGGGCCAGCAGAAAGACGCCGTACAGACAGAGCACCTTCAGGTTCTGGCGCAGGCGGCCGCGGAAAAAATACGCCAGTTCGGCGCCGATTGATTTCATAAGGCTATGCTCCAGGGACAGGTGGTTTGCTGGCAGTATACCACGCTGGCCGGGCTTGCCCAGCAGATTAGCTGTCAGCACAGGATTCGGCGGTCAGGTCAGGATTTCGCAAAGTGGCTGCAGCGTGCTACACTGCCCAACCTAGTTTGTCGTGTGCGAGGATTGACCGTCTATGCCCAGCTATATCGAACCGGTGTTCCGTCCCCCCAGCGAGGCCCGCAGCCTGATCTTCCAGATTACGGTGGGCTGCTCCCAGAACCAGTGCGCCTTCTGCGGCATGTACAAGAGCAAGCGCTTCCATATCCGGCCGGTTGAGGACATTTTACAGGAGATACGTGAGATCCCGGCCCGCTACCATGGGCGGATCGAGCGGGTCTTTCTGGCCGACGGCGATGCCCTGGTCTATCCCTTTGAGGGGTTGATGACGATCCTCGATGCCCTGGCAACCACCTTTCCTGGCCTGACCCGGGTGGCCAGCTACGCCTCGCCCAACAGCCTGACCACCAAGAGCCTGCAGCAGTTGCGCGAGTTGAAAGAGCGGAAGCTGCGTATCCTCTACTTCGGTCTGGAGTCGGGCGATGATCCGACGCTGGAGCGGGTGGGGAAGGGCTATACTGCCGACCGAATGGCCGAACTGGCGCTTAAGGCCCGCGAAGCCGGCCTTAAGCTGTCGGTCACCGCCATCCTGGGGCTGGCCGGCAGGGGCCGCAGCCTGGAGCATGCCCGTGCCACGGCGGCCTGGGTCAACCGGGTCAACCCGGAGTACTTCTCGCTCCTGACCCTGTTTCACCGCCACAACGAGCCGTTTGTCCGCTCGCTGGACCAGTGCACCCGGCGCGAGCTGATGCTTGAGGCGCGGGAACTTTTGACGCAGCTGGCCCCGGCCAGGACCATCCTGCGCTCCAACCATGTCTCCAACTTTTTGAACCTGGCCGGCAGCTACCCCAAGGATCGCCTGCGATTGATCGAGGATCTTGAGCGGGCCCTGCGACAGGCCGAGCGTCTACCCGGCTTTCTGGATGAGGTGCCGGCCTATGAAGAAGAGTACTATTGATGTACTCCAGCAGTTGCGTGGTGAATATGGGGGAGGGGCTATGACGGAAACGCGGGATACCCTGCAGCCCTGCCAGGGGGTGACGGCCGATGTCGAGCAGCTGCAGGCCCTGGTCGCGATGCGGATGCCGTTCGGAAAATATCAAGGACGGTTGTTGATCGATCTGCCCGAGCCATACCTGGTCTGGTTCGCCCAGCAGGGCTTTCCGGCAGGCAAGTTGGGCACTATGCTGGCAACGGTTCACACTATCAAGGTCAACGGGCTGGAATACCTGTTTGAGCCGCTGCGCAGCTAGCTACAAAGGAGTGCTACATGTTTGAAGATCAGTACAATGACGAGATGGCAGCCGAAGTGCAACGGCTTGAGGCCAGGCAGCGGGCGGTGCAGGCTGGCCACCCCGCGTGGGATAACGCCTGCCGGGGCTGCGGCTGCCGCTTGGAAGGTGTGGCTGCAGACAGTTGCGAGCACTGTCGGACCACGGCTGCGGTAAGAAAAGAGCAGGTGCTGTCCAGTTGATTCTCTAGGACACCCCCATGACCTGTCGTGCCCGCGAATGGGTAGGGTGGGTGTGGAGTTGCTCGGCAAGAACAAGAAAACGCCCCTGACGGTTGTCAGGGGCGTTTTGTAGTGCACCGGGCGGGCCGGATGATGACTTGGTGGCTGCTCAGGGACTCGAACCCCGGACCTCACGCGTATGAAGCGTATGCTCTAGCCAGCTGAGCTAAGCAGCCAAATGAGTTTTTTTGTATAGCTGATTGTGATGCTGGCTGTCAAGGGCAAATCATGCTGCCCGGATGCTGTAGACGTGTAGACAGAAGTACGCAGTCAAGGACAAAATGATACAAAATGCATGGGTCGTTTTGGGTGGTGTGTGTAGATTTGAAATGGCTAATCAGTTAATATGCTGAAATTTTACTGTTTTTTAGGGAGGGGGTTGGTGCGGCAGCGATGGCACACATGTTGCTCAAAAGGTACGGATTTGTAACGTGGTTGTGCTTTATCGCTAAAGGAGGAAGCAATGGGTATTTCCAGACGTCAGTTTCTGCAGGGCGGGGTGCTGGCAGCAGCCGGTACGGCCCTGGCGGGCAAAGGGGAGGCCAGTGTCGACGCCCCTGAGCTGAGAACCAAGGGGGCCGCTACCTCCACCACCATCTGCCCGTATTGCGCGGTTGGTTGCGGTCTGGTGGTCAGCACCAAGAACGGCAAGGTGATCAACATTGAGGGCGATCCCAAGCACCCGATCAACCAGGGTTCGCTCTGTTCCAAGGGCAGCTCGATGTTTCAGGTGGCGGTGAATGATCGCCGGCTGCAAAAGGTGATGTACCGCGCCCCTGGTTCCACCAAGTTTGAAGAAAAGAGCTGGGATTGGGCCCTGGACCGGATCAGCCAGTTGATGAAGGAGACCCGTGACAGGACCTTTACGCATACCGAGCTGAACAAGAAGGACAACAAGCCGTACGTGGTGAATCGTACCGATGGTATGGCCTTCTTTGGTGGGGCCGGCCTGGACAACGAGGAGTGCTATCTCTGGTCCAAGTTCGCCCGGGCCATGGGGGTCGGGCAGCTTGAACACCAGGCCCGACTTTGACACTCCGCAACAGTCGCCGGTCTGGCGGCTTCGTTCGGTCGTGGCGCCATGACCAACCATTGGAATGATCTCCAGAATAGTGATTGCATCTTTATCATCGGTTGCAACCCGGCCGAAAACCATCCGATCTCCTTCAAGTGGATCGAGAAGGCGGTGGACAACGGCGCCAAGCTGGTGGTGGTGGACCCGCGCTATACCCGTTCGGCCTCCAAGGCCGACATCTATGCCCAGATCCGCCCCGGCACCGATATCGCCTTCCTGGGCGGCCTGATCAACTACGCCCTCAAGAACAATCTGGTGCATCTGGACTACGTGCGGGACTACACCAACGCCTCGTTCATCATTAATGACAAATACGCCTTCGAGGAGGGGCTGTTCTGTTCCTTTGACGATCAGGAGCAGAGCTACGACGCCAAGGCCTGGGCCTATGAGCTGGATGGTTCCGGCAACCCGAAACGGGATACCAGCCTGAAAGACCCGCGCTGCGTCTACCAGCTGTTAAAGAAGCACTATGCGCGCTACGATCTGGATACGGTCTGTGCGATCACCGGCACCAAGCGGGGCGATTACCTGGCGGTGGCCGATGCCTTCTGCAACACCGGCCGGGCCGATAAGGCCGGCACCATCCTGTACGCTATGGGGATTACTCAGTCGACCCACGGCACCCAGAACGTGCGGGCGGTGGCCATGCTGCAGCTGCTGTTGGGCAACGTCGGCATCGCCGGCGGCGGGGTCAACGCCCTGCGGGGCGAATCCAACGTGCAGGGCTCCACCGACTACGGTCTGTTGTTCCATGTGCTGCCCGGCTACCTCAAGTCGCCAGAGTTCGATAACGTGAATCTGGCGGCCTATAACAAGAAGTGGACCCCCTCCACCAAGGATAGCCGGAGCGCCAACTGGTGGGGCAATACCCCCAAGTATGTGACCAGCCTGCTCAAGGCCTGGTACGGCGACAACGCCACCCCTGAAAACGACTTCTGCTACGACTACCTGCCCAAGCGGTCCGGCAATTACTCCTATTCCAAGATCATCGAGAAGATGGGCAGGGGCGAGCTGGAGGGCCTGGTCTGCATGGGGATGAACCCGGCAGTGGGCGGCCCCGATTCAGGCAGCGCCCGCGAGGCGCTGGGCCGGCTTAAGTGGCTGGTGACGGTGGACCTGTGGGAGACCGAGACCTCGATCTTCTGGAAGCGTCCCGGTGTTGATCCCAAGACGATTCAGACCGAGGTCTTCATGCTGCCGGCCGCCTCCTCCATCGAAAAGGAAGGCTCCATCTCCAACTCGGGGCGCTGGGCCCAGTGGCGTTACAAGGCGGTTGAGCCGGTGGGCAAGGCCCAGAGCGACCTGTGGATCATCGATCAGTTCTATAAGCGGGTAGCTGCGCTCTACAAAAAAGGCGGCACCTTCCCTGAGCCGCTCACCAAGCTGTCCTGGAACTACGGCCATGGCCACGAGCCGGATGTCCATCTGGTGGCCAAGGAGATCAACGGCTATTTTACCAAGGATGTGACCATCACCGAGCAGGACAAGACCCTGGTCTTTAAAAAGGGTGATCAGGTACCGGCCTTCAAGTATCTGGCCGCCGATGGTTCCACCCTGTCGGGTTGCTGGCTGTACTGCGGCTCCTACACCAATGACGGCAACCAGATGGCCCGCCGCGATGACAGCGACCCGACCGGCCTGGGGCTGTATCCCAAGTGGTCCTGGTGCTGGCCGGTCAACCGCCGCATCCTCTACAACCGCGCCTCGGTCACCCCGCAGGGGGCGCCCTTTAACCCCAAGCGGACGGTCATCGCCTGGAACGGTGCTGAGAAGAAGTGGTTGGGAGATGTGCCGGACGGCCCCTGGCCGCCGATGGCCGACGACAAGGAGGGCAAATATCCCTTCATCATGTTGCCGGAGGGGCATGGCCGCCTGTACGGCCTGGATCTGAAGGATGGCCCCTTCCCTGAGCATTACGAGCCGGTGGAAAGCCCGGCCAGAAACCTGCTGTCTGCGGTGCAGAACAACCCGGTGGTCAAGCTGCCCAAGAACGTCAGTTCCAACCTGGAGCAGTACCCCTACATCGGCACCACCTACCGGATGACCGAGCATTGGCAGACCGGCGGCATGACGCGCAACCTGCCCTGGCTGGTGGAGCTGGTGCCGAGCATGTTCGTGGAGATGAGCGAATCCCTGGCCAAGCTGAAAGGGATCAAGCGGGGCGACAAGGTGACCGTCACCACCGAGCGTGGCTCGATTGAGGCGGTGGCGCTGATCACCTCCCGGCTCAAGCCGTTTAACGTGGGCGGCCAGAAGGTGGAGCAGATCGGCATGCCCTGGCATTTCGGCTACGCCGGCCTGTCCACCGGCGACAGCGGCAACATGCTGACTCCAACCGTGGGATGCGCCAACACCAACATCCCGGAGTTCAAGGCGTTTCTCTGCAACATCGAGAAGGGGGGACGTAAGGGATGAGTACCAAGACCATCGACTACAGCAAGAACAAGGCCTTTTTGATCGACACCACCAAGTGTACCGGCTGCCGCGGCTGCCAGGTGGCCTGCAAACAGTGGAACCAGCTGAAGGCCGAGCAGACCACCTTCTTCAGCGGCGAAGGCTACCAGAACCCGCCGGCTATGTCGGAGTACACCTTCACCCGGATCAAGTTCCGCGATTACCAGAAGGACGGTCAGAACGAGTTCGCCTTCTATAAAGAGATGTGCATGCACTGTAACGACCCGGCCTGCGCCTCGGTCTGCCCGGTGGGGGCTTTCAAGAAGACCAAGGAAGGCCCGGTGATCTATGATGCCCAGCGCTGCATCGGCTGCCGCTTCTGCATGATCGCCTGCCCGTTCGGTATCCCCAAGTACGAGTGGAGCAAGGCCTTCCCGCTGGTGCGCAAATGCACCGGTTGCTACAGCCGGATTAAGGAAGGGCTGGAGCCGGCCTGTGTGACCGCCTGCCCGACCGCCATCAGCTACGGCAGCCGCGATGCCATGCTAAAAGAGGCTGAACGGCGGATGAAGGAGAAGCCGGAGCGGTACTACAAGAAGATCTACGGCAAGGAAGAGGCGGGCGGCACCTGTATCTTCTACCTGACCCACCAGCCGCTGGACGAACTGGGCTTCAAGCCGGTCACCAGCCGGGCCTTGCCCTCCTATACCTGGGATGCACTGCGGCTGGTGCCGGGTATCTTCCTGACCGTGGGCGGCACCCTGTCGGCCCTGTCCTGGTTTAACCACCGCAAGGAGCGGGTACGGCGCGAGGAGGAACAGCGCCAGCAGAACGCCGACCAGCAGCCCACGGAAGGAGATCAGCAATGACCGCCGCACGTCTGATTATCGATGAAGTTAAAGGCTATCACCGCTTTTTGAAATTTATGATCGTGCTGGTGGCGCTGGGCGCCCTGGCCTCACTGCTCCGCTTTGTGTTCGGTCTGGGGGTCACCACCAACCTGAACGACACCTACCCTTGGGGCCTGTGGATCTCCTTTGACGTGGTGACCGCCGTGCCGCTGGCGGCCGGCGCCTTTACCCTGGGGGCGATTGTTCACTGTTTCCATATCAAGAAGCTGGAGCCGCTGGTGCGGCCGGCCATCGTGACCGGCTTCCTGGGCTATTCGTTGGTCTGCGTGGGGCTGCTGCTGGATCTGGGGCAACCCCACAAGGGCTGGCATACCCTGGTCTACTGGAACGTGCACTCGCCGATGTTCGAGGTCTCGATGTGCGTGATGGCCTACACCACGGTGCTGTTTCTGGAGTTCCTCTCGCCGGTCTGTGAGAAATTCGGCTACCGTCTGCCGTTGCGGGTGCTGCGCTGGCTGGAGATGCCGCTGGTGATCGCCGCGGCCGCCATCTCCACCCTGCACCAGTCGTCGCTGGGCACCTTCTTCCTGATCGCCGTGGATAAGCTGCACGCCCTCTGGTACAACCCGCTGCTGCCGCTTTTGTTCTGGATGTCGGCCATCTTTACCGGCATCTCGATCATCATCATCGAGGCCACCATGGTGCACCGCTACCTGAACCAGCCCGACGAATCGGAGCTGTTGGAGGTGCTGACCCGCATCCTGCCCTGGGTGCTGGGTGCCTATCTGCTGGTGAAGCTGTACGCCACCATCTTCTTGAGCCACGGCCCGCTGTTTGACCGCCCCTGGCTGCTGATGCTGTTTCTGGTGGAGCTGGGGGTGGGGGTGGTCATGCCGCTACTGATGTTCCTCAATAAGGCCAACCGTGAGGACAAGCGGATGCAGTTGCGGGGCGCCACGATGGTGGTCTTCGGCCTGGTGCTGAACCGTTTCAACGTCTCCATGTTTGGCATGATCCAGCCCGACCAGCAGGTCTACATTCCGTCCCTGATTGAGAGCGTGGTGACGGTGGGGATCATCGCGGCCCACGTGCTGTTCTTCGTGCTGATCGCCAAATACTTCCCGATCTTTGAGCATCACCCGGAGACCGTGGATTACGCCCTGCCCGACAGCTTCCGCAAGCTGGATGGGGCGCATAAGGCGCCGGCAACCCAGGCTGAACAGGCTTGATCGGAACGGGAATACTTACTGCGCTGGACGTCGCAGCGCTGATCTGGCACAATGAATGCCCAGATCACGTGGAGGAGTGCTGCACTGATGAAGATAGCCGTTCTGACCTTAAGTGACCGCAGCGCCCGTGGCGAACGGGCTGATGCCAGCGCCCCGGCCTTGGTCGATTGGCTGGCGCAGCGGGGGTACGGTGTCGTCCAGACCGAGATCATTCCGGACGATACGGTAACCATCGTCTCGACACTCTCCCAGTGGGCCGACAGCGGCCGTTTCGATCTGATCCTGACCACCGGTGGCACCGGTGTGGCCCCGCGGGACGTGACCCCTGAAGCCACCCTCCAGGTGCTGCAGCGGGTGATCCCCGGTATTGGTGAGCAGATGCGGGCCAGGAGCCTGCAGAAAACCCCCCATGCCATGCTCTCCCGTGCCGTGGCCGGTATCCGCGGCACCTGTCTGATCATCAACCTGCCCGGCAGCCCCAAAGGGGCGGTGGAGTGTCTGGAGGCGGTCTGGGAGGCCGTGCCCCACGGCGTAGCCAAGATTCAGGGCGACCCCTCCGACTGTGTACCGCTGCCTGCCAAACAAACCGTTCTGCCGGTGCCGGCGGTCTCCTTTGTGGCTAAATCGGGCACCGGCAAGACCACCCTGCTGGAGCAGGTTGTTGCGGAGCTGAAACAGCGCGGCTGGCGTCTGGGGGTGATCAAGCATGACGCCCACCGCTTCGATATTGATCATCCCGGCAAGGACAGCTACCGCCTGACCGCCGCCGGGGCCGACACCATGCTGATCTCCTCCCCTGCAAAGCTGGCCGTAGTTAAGCAACACCAGGCCTCACCGCCGATTGAGGAACTGATCGCCACCTACTTTGGCGATGTGGATATCGTGCTGACCGAAGGGTTCAAGAAGAGCGGTCTGCCCAAGATCGAGGTGCACCGTGCTGAGCGGAGCAGCACGCTGCTCTGCCGCGGCGAAGACCATGACCCCTCGCTGGTGGCGGTGGCCAGTGATGAGCCGTTGCAACTGGATGTGCCGCTCTTGGGTTTGAACGACCCGGCAGCGGTGGCAAGCTTCGTGGAGCAGCGATTTTTGGGTGGGGCGAAACGGTAATGATGCCATAGTCTGAACCTGGAACGGCCCGTCGAACTGACGGGCCGTTTTTTTGTGGGCAGGCAATAAAAAAAGGACGTCCCGTTGGGAACGTCCTTTGACTATTTTGGTTGCGGGGAGAGGATTTGAACCTCTGACCTTCGGGTTATGAGCGTTCAAAGCCCATATATTCAAAAACCAATATAATTAAGAACTTGCTGTTATTTTAGATTGTTGCAATCGGACAGATTTTGTCCATATCTCCCATTTTGACCATGTTTTGAAAAATTTAGGGTACATTTTAGGGTACAAAATTACCTTCGATCTCAACCCCGAAGGTCATCAACTTATCAGAAAGTTACACTTAGCAAGCTGGGGCATTTACTGCAAGTACAGATGCCACGGCTGAGGCTACTCCCCTAACACATTTATCGAATTCCTTTTCAGCATTAGGTGAGTTAAATTCCCATTTTATCCATCTACCATTGCTTGCTTTCCAACCTGCTGGTACTTCTTTTAGAAGTGCCTCTCGGAGTTTTTTTCTCCTTGCGGTACCTGTATACCAGCCATCTGGAACAGTAGTGTACACGCTGGTTTGTTGATCCGTAATTTCAATCCAGAATCTTGCTTGAGGTGCACTAAGCACTGAAAATCCGAATGAAGCATCATTCAAATGATCTGCCCAAGCGTTCAATCCGTAATATTCTCTGATTTCCTTATGCTTCCAAAGCCTGCGAACGGTGCGCCAAGTGTTTTCAATGTATTTGCTGTCGTTAAGTATATTATGCCAGAGCATAGATATTTCACCTTTAGCGTCAGCAGCAAAGTCCACACGTATCAGTTCGATAGGTACGTACCACTTACGCAGGTTACGAGCCATTTCGATGCATGACTTACTGAAATCAGGGGCTAAAAGTAAGAGTCGAGAAGGAGCCCCCTGTATATAATGTTTACTGATGAAATCACTCCAAGAAGTATTTGGCGTAGGCCAATTTTCCCATTTTATGCTGTTCCTAGGTTTCGCTAAATTGTTGTTAACTTGTTGCACTTGAGCCCATGATCTAACCATCTGAAGCGATTCCGCCGTTACTTCATCAACTCCACCCTGTTTCACTATAGACATATAGCTACGTTCAAGCTCACCAATTGGCATAATACTGTATTGCTCAGAATACCTGAGAAGTTGTGCTATTGCTGCTAGATCTGCGCATTCATTTTTTGCTTCAATAATAATAAGTCTGCCTGTTTCGTCCATATACAGCTGGTCTGGTGATACAGAAGTTGTACCACCATCTAGTTTGAGGGGCATATGATCGCAAACGCCAAGGATTTGTGGATTTAATACCAATACATGCTGTAATAATGCCTCAGTCCAGCGTTTTGGGGTCGTATCATGCCCAGCTGCGTTTACAAGTGTCAGGCCACCATCTTTGAGTGATAATGAATAGTATTGTTCAGGCACAAAGCCTCCGTGGGCTATGGTCGGTAATTATCGGTTCTTGCTTTTTGCGTGCAATATCAACGTAGTGAATCTTAACAAAATGCCTGTTTCAGACCAAATTCTACCTTGAAATCAGTCGCCTTGACAACAGGGCGCACCTTCTTGTGGTCGCGCGACAACGAGACAATGCCGTAGCGCTCCATCATTTTTAGTGTACGCGAGAGATTGCTGCTTTTCCTGCCAGTAAGCGTTTCAAGCTCTTTCAATGATTCAGGCTTGCGTTCAAGGATGATTTTTAACAGTTCCTGATTCTCATTGCTCAGAACCTGCGCCATTGACTGCAACGATTCAAACCAGATTTTCGGTTCATTCGCTTTAGGGCTATATGCTCCCTTGGCAATCGCTATCGTCCGCTTGCGATATTCGTCTTGTGACATGATGCCTACGTGTATGGTTTTTGTAGCCATGGCTCTACCTCTTTCCTGTGCTCAACAACGCTTCAACTTCGTTCCAGAAATCTTCTAGCAGTTGTTCCGGTGATTCAAATTCATAGGGTTCAACATGATTCATGCGGTGAGTGTGATCCCAAGTTGTCTTGGTGGCTCCGTATTTCTTCCGGCTTGGCTTGACTGCATGAGCATTGTCAAATCCGATTACCCGTCTGTTGTTCCGGTCATGCAGGGTGAACGAGTAGCGAATCCCGTGGGGAATCTGCTCATTCGGTTCAACGCGCCATGCCTCAAACTTGGTCCAATAGCCGCCATTCATGGGGAATATCTCGCCGTTCAGTGCAAGCAGCGTTTCGAGACCTGTCTGGTTGTGCGGTAAGTGCGTGCTCATAGCCACCTTTGTTATCATCTGTTGATAACTATAGGCTCCTCGTAGACCTATTGCAACTATTTCTTGTGGATCAATACCACCCGTCCCAGCCAGCACCGGACGCGAGAGCGCCGCTATGGCGTTTCGATGCGGAAGGTGTGCTTTGGCTGGGTGAGCAAGCGGTAGCGGCGAAAGGGTGGCAGACCCGGCGATAGCGGGTCAGAAAAAAACTTGCATCCGAACCTTGCATGAATTATAAATGAATCACTTATGAATCAAATATGATTTGGAGCATGTATGATTAAGACAATTGAAAAACAAGTGATTACTGGCCCAATAGGTAGTTTGGCAACAATCCTTACAAATTCTTCTATGAGAATGATTGAGAGTGATGAGGACTCTGTTGCCCTTTCAGTCAGGATGCCGCCGGGCATCAAGCAGAGGATAGAACAGTATGCAAAAGCTGGAAATACTTCTCAAAACATCATCGCGCGCATGTTGATAGAGGCTGGTCTAGATCAGCTTGATGAGGCAATTCTCTTTTTGAATCAAGAGAAAGAGGATGAAATGGACGCTATGCAGGAATTGATTGAAGAGGAAGAGAGAAAAAAGAAATTACGCCAGTCTGAGGCACTTAAAGCTCTCAAGAGCCTACGCGTTAAATAGTTTATTCTGTAAAAGCGAAGGGAGAGCTGTGCTTGGCGGCTGCGCTCCCCCTTCTAAAACCACCCCAATCGGGAAGAAAGGAGGGTTCTTTTGGAACCTTATCACTCTAGCAGTATCTACACAAGGGGGACGTCTGTCCCTAGCCCGCCAGACGGCGTGGCTGGGTTTTCCGGCTGGGCCGGAATCCCGGCCGCGGCGGAGGCGGAACCAAAACCGCACGAGGCATTGTCTATAACATGCCTAGTGCAAAACCCAGTTGAACAACCTCGATACCTGCTGTGTGGTCTTGATACCCTGCATTTGGGCCTGTTTGTTGATTGGAATGAAGATTTGTGGCCTGAACAGGTTATTCATTTTCAAGAACAAAAGGACAAGGCATTTGGAACCACCGGTGTCATAGATAAAACTTCATCAGATCGCATCTATTTGCATCTCCCTACGGCAAAACCTCCCCGGTATCGCTTTCACCTGCAATTCCCTGAACACCATATCTATCTGGCTATGGCTGAACACCCAAAACGTGGGACGCCGAATATCTATGCCTGTCTTGGTGCTGAAACTCTTTAGAGAAACGGCATACAGCCCGCCGTTGATCTGCTGACTGCCGACATTACCAGCTTCGGAGGGCATGTAAGCCAATTCCAGCCCAGCCGCTGCGACATAGCGGCAGACTTCCTGATTCCCGGCGGGATTAACAATGACTTTCTGATGGAGCATCGCGTGACCCGTAGTCGTGCGCACAGTCCACATTTCAGCAACGGCACACTCGAAACAGCTTACTTTGGAGATAAGGGCTCACCGGTCCTGCTGCGTATCTACGACAAGAGCTTGGAGCTTCAAAAGAGCGGCACCAAAGACTGGTTTATTGGCCTGTGGGGACTGGAGGAAAACAGGCATGTCTGGCGAGTAGAATATCAGCTGCGGCGTACGGCACTGCGTCAGTACGGCGTTGATACCCTTGATGACCTGTACCGGAAGGTTGGCGGTATCTGGAGCAAGCTGACCGGCGAATGGTTCTCTTTACGTCTGAACGATAACGACAAACCGGAGCGGCGTACAATTCATCCCCTGTGGCGCATGGTGCAGGACTGTGCGGATCGCTTGGGGGAGGTTATCGAGGTGCAACGAACCTTTCACGGAGACACACCGGCCAGCAAGGAATGGCTGGTTTCCCATATCTCCGGCTGTGTAACCTCACTGGCTGCCCGGCTGGGTATTCCTAGCAGGGATCAGGTGTTTATCACCCTGCAAGACGAGGTCAGTCGCTATTGTCCGGATCATAAGTTTCAGGAGGAATACATCAAGCGGCGGATCAGGCTCAATCGGCAGGTTGATAGGATAGGGGGTGAGTATGACGACTATCCGTTCTGAAAAAGAGTCGCCATATTTCTCGCCAAATGAGCTTGCCAGCCGTTGGCGCTGCGCCCGTTCATCGGTGGATAGGATCGCCCGGAGGGCAGGGTTGAAACGGTTGCTGCTGGGTGTAGGGGAAAACGGAATTGTCCGCTATCTCAAGAAGGAGGTTGAAGCCTATGAAACAACTTGCATGATATGATGCACATAATCACAACTTAATATCTCTACCCCGTACCCCCGGTTGCAAGTCACCGGGGGATATTAATTTTCTGTGACTGCGCTTTGTATGCTTTCACTAATAATAATTTTAAGATCAGAACTTGTGTTTATGAATTTAATTTTTTTGAAAAAAACTTCTGGACCTAGCTCAAGGTAAATTGATCCAAATATTTGTTTGGCACAAAATGATGTCATTACATCTAGATTTTTTAAATCAATTGTCAAATCATTATTTTGGCCTAGTAAGATTTTTATGTCTATGTATATGCTTTCCCCCAAATCCTTATCTGCTACTACGTTGCTATATTTGGTTGCAAAATCAATAAACATATTACCCCCAATTGATTTTTATGCTAGTTTCTGGCCAATTTAATGAAGATAAATTCTTTGGGTTATCAAGAGGTATTGACAAATGAATGATTGTTCCTTTCCAGTACCCGCAATCTTTATAATTTGTTTTTCCTTTAGATATTATTAATGCCTTTCCTTCAGAATAAATTTCTAAATTCCCCCCATTTAGTTCGCACAAAGTTGTTACCATCCATAAACCCCATCCCATGTGGAATGTGTTTGGTTTTGAGGTTACGCCACGTTTTACAGATTGAGCAAGTATATTACTGGATTTATCATACCCAGCCATCGATAGTGTTGAAATAATGCCATTTCCATTGTCTGCAAACATCAGCTCAAAGCATTTTTTAGTTCCTTTTGCTACCATGACAGTGCCTGTATCGATGGTAGCATGCTCCCAAAAATTCATGTATATTTCAGTCAAACATTTAGAAACTATATCAACTGTTTTTGTGTCATTCTTGTAAAATAACTTTATTTTATTAATGAATTCTTTTTCTAATTTTTTTTTGTGATATTTGTTTCTTAACAAAATAAGTGGTGCAATATATAAGTTGTCTTTAAAAGATGTTTTGAGTGATTCAAGTGGCTCTATAGGTCTTATGTCATTATCTGATTTTAAGTCATTAAAGAGTGATTTTATAAAAGAAGATTTAAATTTTCTCTTCTCTTGGTCTCTCATGTGAAACTTAATCAAATCTATAAAGCCAGATTTTGTAAGCTCTTCTTCTACGTAATTACTTAATCTTAGTTTTGGCTGGTAAAAGCACCTGTTTGTTGCAGTGTAGTTTATAAATTTATATAAAAGAAGTTGTGAAAATAAACTCATCTTTTTTACTTTATCATATCTTAATGAGACATCAGGTGTTGATTTGTTTTTATGGCTGAAAATAATCTGAGCCTCTTCAAGAAAATCAAGAGTACCATCAGTTATATTAGATGGCATTTTTATCGAAATCATATTTTTAAAAACTCTCTTTTGAATTTTTTTATTAATTCTGAGTGCTTTGTGTAATCAAAGCTGCTTGGAGTCACAATTTTTATTGTCAAATTGTCCAAAATATCTTTTAATATTGCATTGGCATTATCGCTAAAGTATAAACCATTTCTTGAAATAATTAATCTGCATGATTTAATCATATTTATATTTTCGTTTTGGTATTCATCTCTGTCATTAATATCATTAAACACAGTTTCTATTTTTGAATATAATTTTTGATAAAGCTTTATAACCTTTGCTGATTTTATTTTTCTTGATTCGACTAGTACATCTTGTCTTTTTAAGTATAATTGAAAAATTAGGGCTGATATAAAAGTAATAAATTGTATTATTAAGACTATAAATGTAATTTTTAATACTATACTATTTTGCTCGTCTTGTGGTAATGAGCTCAAATTAAAAATAGTTTTTACAAGACTAGAGATATTGAGGTCCATACCGCCTCGCTAGAATTCTACAGTATTGGTTAATGATTCTGGTGCAAGTATTGCGTAGTGTCTCCGGCAAATCTCAGGAGAATTCCCCATCAGCTTTGATATTTTATACAAGCTTTCTCCTTTCATCGCAAGCTGACTTCCAAAGGTGTGTCGATAGTCAAGGCAGCCCCATTCTAGCCCGGTTTCTTCGTTGGCCTTTCTGAGATAGCGTGAAAGGTTGTCTGGGTCCCATCGTTTGCCCTGCGGTGTTGAAAAGAACCATTCTCCTTTTACTTTAGGCGCGTCATACCATTCAAGATACTGCCGTAACTTGCTGCTGATCGGCACCGCGCGGTTGAGCTTGGTCTTGGGCTCCCACGACTCGCCCTGAACCATTTTGGCGCGAATGCGGATCATGCCATTGCCTGTGCCGGAAAAGTCCATGTCAGTCAGCCGTAGCCAGCACAATTCCTCCCTGCGTAATCCGGCATAGATATACACGGCAACCATCACCTGCAAATCAGGGTAGGGGGCCAGTGCGGCAAGTTGCTGGTCGATCTGTTCAAGGGTAAGAAACGAAATATCCGGGGCCTTCTCGCGGTAGCGTTCCACTTTAGAAGCCGGATTGATACCAGCGGCTAGCTTGATTCCTCTCTGTGATACAGCCCAGTTGAACAGACGGGTCAAAATTTCCCGGTATCGATTGGCAGTCTTAGGCGCCAGAGCATGCTTGCGTACCTTGGCGGCAATGAATGATGACAGGTCGGCTGTGGTGATCTGCTCAAGGTAGTTTATTTCTAGCGGTGGGGCGGTGTTTCTGGATGGCGTGCGCTTACCCTTGTCGCTGATCTTTCGATTCTTGATCTCAAGGGCGGGGCAGACCGGGCCAAACGTTTCCCGCAGGTAGTAGAGGTCGCGCTCCACACTACGGGCGGTCTTGTGGATACGCATGTAGTCCACATACTCGGCAACGATTTTTGCAATGGGTGTTTTGGTAGGAAGAGGGTTGTCGTCTCCACGATGCATGGACGATTCGAGTTGCCGGACTTTCTCCTTGGCGATCTGGAGTGATCCGGTGCCGAGGTTAATCCGTTTCTGTTTGGTGCCGACGTAATACTGTGCGTAATAGGTGCTGCCGCGTTTCTTTAAGCTTGCCATTGTTCCCTCCGTGTGTGGTGGTCTGGCAAGCCCTTCCCCTATCAACTCCCTATCAGTAGCATATAACTTTAGGGTACATTTTAGGGTACAAATGGCAATAAAAAAGGGACTTGCCGTTATGCAAGTCCCTGTAATTATTTGGTTGCGGGGAGAGGATTTGAACCTCTGACCTTCGGGTTATGAGCCCGACGAGCTACCAGACTGCTCCACCCCGCGTCAATTGGAATACCTCTTATAGCAGGGGTGCTTCATACGTGTCAACAGTTTTTATTGTTCGTCCTGATCGGGGACGATCTTGGCTCCCATCATCAGCTGGTTGGAGATAGTTGTGGCCGATTCCTTGTCCAGGTGGCGGCCGATCCTCACCCGGTACCAGGTCTTGCCTTCCAGGGTAGTTTCTGAAACCTTGGCTGAGTAGCCTTTGGCCGACAACCGTGACCGCAGTGTTTCGGCGTCCTTGCGGTTGCTGTAGGAGGCCACCTGGACAAGATAGCCGCTGGGCTTTGGTGCTGGCTTTGCAGTCGGCTTTGCTGCGGGCTGTGCTGGTGCGGTTCTTTGGGGCTCCGCTGGTTGCTGCGGAGTGGTCTGTGGCGCAGGCGTCGCTACTGGCGGCGCTGCCGGCTTCGGTTTTTCATTGATGCCGCTACCCAGCACGGTGTTTTTCTGGCCCTTGGGCAGGTTGTCGAAGAAGGATAAGGGCAACTCGGGGTGGCTTGGGACGGGTGCAGTACCTGGTTGGGCTGCCGGTGGCGCCTCGGACTGCTGTGCTGGCCCGTCTGGTGCTGCGGCTGGCGAGGGCTGCAGACCTCCCTTGGCGCCGGTCTCCAGGCTCTGTTGCTCCATGGCAGCCCGAAAGGCCTTTTTGGATGCCTGTTGCGAGAAGTACCAGCCGACCCCAAAGCCGGAGCCGAATAATAGTCCGCCGCACACGACGAGGGCGATCAGGGTGGCGCCGGAAATGCCGTTTGTGGGCCGATGCCGCGAAGGGTTAGGCACGGTGTAGGATTGTCGGGGTTCACTGTAGTCGATCCGCATGGGTTCCTACATCTTGTCCGGTGCCGAGACACCGAGCAGGGACAGTGCGTTGCGCAACACCTGCCGGGTGACCGCCAGCAGGAAGAGACGTGCTTCGCTGACCTGACGGTCGTCGGTGACCACCTTGGTCTTGTTGTAGTAGCTGTGGAACTGACCGGCCAATTCGGTCAGGTAGTAGACGATCCGGTGTGGTTCAAAATCACGGGCCGCTTCGTCGACCACATCCGGCAGGCTGTCCAGCAGTTTGATCAGTTTCAGTTCTTCCGGCGTCTCCAGCTGCGCCAGCAGGGCGGCAGCGGCAGCGCTCGGGATGGACAGCCCCTTTTCGGCTGCGTTTTCGAAGATGCTGCAGATGCGGGCATGGGCATACTGGATGTAGTAGACCGGGTTGTCCAGCGACTGCTGTTTGGCCAGGTCGATATCGAACACCAGTTGAGAATCCGGCTTGCGCATCACGAAGAAGAAACGGGTGGCGTCACGGCCCACCTCGTCGATCAGGTCCCGCAGGGTGACGTAACTGCCGGCCCGTTTGGATATCTTGACCTCTTCACCGCCGCGCATCACGGTTACCATCTGGTGCAGCACATACTCGGGCCAGTCTTTGGGGATGCCGACATTGAGGGCCTGCAGACCGGCTCGCACCCGGGTGATGGTGCTGTGGTGGTCGGCGCCCTGCTCATTGACCACCCGCACGAAACCGCGCTGCCATTTATCCAGGTGGTAGGCCACGTCCGGCACAAAGTAGGTGTAGCCGCCGTCGCTCTTGCGCATCACCCGGTCCTTGTCGTCGCCGAAGTCGGTGGTACGCAGCCAGAGCGCGTTTTCCTGCTCATAGGTGTGGCCGTTGGTGATGATGGCCTGCACTGCCGCCTCCACCTTGCCGTCGTTGTAGAGGCTGGATTCGAGGAAGTAGTTGTCGAAGTGGACATCAAAGGCCTTCAGGTCCTGATCCTGCTCACGGCGCAGGGCCGCCACCGCAAAACGGCGGATGGCGTCAAGGTCCTGCGGGTCGCCGGAGGCGGTTACTTGCTGGTCGTCAGCCTGCACCGTCTCTTTGGCCAGGTAGGCGGAGGCCACCTCTTTGATGTAGTCGCCCTGATAGCCGTCGGCGGGCCAGCGCGGGTCGTCCGGTTCAACGCCCAGGCAGCGGGCCTGCACCGACAGGGCAAGGTTGCTGATCTGGGCACCGGCGTCGTTGTAGTAGAACTCGCGGGTTACCTGCCAGCCGCTGGCTGATAGCAGGCGGCAGAGCACATCGCCGATGGCGGCGCCGCGGCCATGACCGATATGCAGCGGCCCGGTGGGGTTGGCGCTGACGAACTCCACCTGTGCCTTGCGGCCTTGGCCGCTGTAGGTCTGACCGTAGCAGTGGCCTGCCTTGTCGATCTGCGGTAGGCAGGCCTGCCAGGCAGCCGGGGCGATGAAGAAATTGATGAAACCCGGACCGGCGATCTCGGTTCGGGCCACCAGCCCGTCGTGGTCTTCCAGATGGGCAAGCAGCAGTTCGGCCACCTGACGTGGTGCTTTTTTCTCGGCCTTGGCCAGTTGCATAGCCACGTTGCAGGAGAAGTCACCATGCTCTTCATGGGCCGGGATGCCGATGGTGACGGTGGGCAGGGTTTCAGACAACAGCACAGAGGCCCCACGGGCCTTTTCCAGTGCCTGTGAGACCAGTGTGGCAAGGTTATGACGGATCATTGTTTCTGTGGTTCCTTGGTGGGTTGGTTGGAGTTGGACGGAGGCAGATCGTCCGGATCCTTAATAGAAACGTCTCGTGAAAAATCGGGGCAGTGTGCGCCCCCGTCGCTGATGCTGAAACGTTTGGCACAGGTTTCGCGCCAGGCGCAGACGACGCAGCTTTGTCGTGACATAGCGGCTCTTCCTTAGTTCCCGGCCGGCGGGAACTGGTAGATGATCTCGTTAGGCTTGACCAGCCCCAGGTCCTTGCGGGCGATCCGTTCCAGGTGATAGCGGTCGTTGTGCAGGGCGGCTATCTCGGTGCGTAGTTTGTCGTTTTCAGTCTTGAGTTCGCTCACCTTGTCGTCGATCCGCTTCTTTTCCTGACGCATCTCGTAAATCCGCAGCAGGCCCCGTTCGCCAAACACCGTAAAGAACAGGATGAAGGCCAGGCAGCCCGCCGGGATCAGATAGGTGCGTCGTGTGATGCGAATCTTCTGCACAGGTTATCCTCTGCTGCTGCGTGCCGCGAAGTAGTTGGCGGTCTGTTTCAGGCCGGCCTCCAGGGGAACCAGCGGCTGCCAGCCCAGTTGCTGTTGAGCCAGGCTGATATCCGGCCGCCGTTGCTTGGGATCGTCCTGGGGCAGCGGTTTGAACACGATCCGCGATGCCGATCCTGTTATAGTAACGATTTTTTCAGCAAATTCAAGGATGCTGTTCTCCTGCGGGTTGCCCAGGTTGACCGGGCCGATGAACCCGTGCTGGTTTTCCATCATCCGGATCATCCCCTCGATCAGGTCATCCACATAGCAAAAGGAGCGGGTCTGGGAGCCGTCGCCAAAGACGGTGATCTCCTGATTTTTCAAGGCCTGCAGGATGAAATTGGAGACTACCCGGCCGTCGTTCTCGGCCATACGGGGACCGTAGGTGTTGAAGATCCGCACGATGCGGATATCAACCCCGTTCTGGCGGTGGTAGTCCATCATCAGGGTTTCGGCTACCCGTTTCCCTTCGTCGTAGCAGCTGCGGATGCCGATTGGATTGACGTGGCCCCAGTAGTCTTCGGTCTGGGGATGGACCTGTGGATCGCCGTAGACCTCGGAGGTGGAGGCTTGCAGGATGCGGGCCTTGACCCGTTTGGCCATGCCCAGCATGTTGATGGTACCCATCACGCTGGTCTTGACGGTCTTGACCGGGTTGTACTGGTAGTGCACCGGCGAGGCCGGGCAGGCCAGGTTGTAGATCCGGTCCACCTCCAAGAGGATCGGCTCCACGATGTCGTGGCGGATCAGCTCGAAGCGATGGTTGTCCAGCAGGTGAATGATGTTGTCCTTGGAACCGGTAAACAGGTTGTCCAGGCAGATCACATCGTGTCCGTCCGCCAGCAAGCGCTCGCAGAGGTGGCTGCCCAGAAAACCAGCCCCGCCGGTGACCAGGATACGCATCTTATTTGTCTCCGCCGCTGATGCCGCTGCTGGCCCGCCCCAACGGGATGTAGCGGATGCCGGCTTCCTGCATCCGGTTCGGTTTGTACAGGTTGCGGCCATCCACGATCAGCGGCTGGCGTAGTGCGGCCTTGATCTTCTCGAAGTCAGGGTTGCGGTACTCGGACCAGTCGGTGATCACCGCCAGGGCGTCGGCGTTTTCCAGAATGTCGTACTGGTTCGTGCTGTACTCGATCCGGTCGCCGAACTGTTTCTGTGCTTCGTGCAGCGCCTCGGGGTCGTGGGCCCGCACGGTGGCCCCGGCCGACAGCAGCCGTTCGATGATGGTGATCGAGGGCGCCTCGCGCATATCGTCGGTGCGGGGCTTGAAGGAGAGGCCCCAACAGGCGATGATGCGGCCGGTCAACGGCTGTTCCTCGTCGGCTGAGCCAAGGGCCTTGATCAGCTTGGTGGCCAGCACCTCTTTCTGTCGATCATTGACCTCCTCTACCGCCTTTAAGAGCAGGAAGTCATAATTGCACTCCTCGGCGGTGCGGATCAACGCCTTGACGTCCTTGGGGAAGCAGGAACCACCGTAGCCAGGGCCGGGGAACAGGAAGTCGTAGCCGATGCGGGTGTCGGAACCGATCCCTTCGCGCACCGCCGCCACATCGGCCCCCATCCGTTCACACAGGCCGGCGATCTGGTTCATGAAGGAGATGCGTGTCGCCAACATGGCGTTTGCGGCGTATTTGGTCATCTCTGCCGAGCGGATATCCATCACGATCATCCGGTTCTGCTTGCGCATGAACGGGTCGTAGAGCTCCTTCATGATCTCGGCGGTGCGGACGTTGTCGGTGCCGATCACCACCCGGTCCGGCTTCATGAAGTCGTCGATGGCGGCACCTTCCTTGAGAAATTCCGGGTTGGAGACCACGTCGAACTCAAGCGAGGAACCGCGGGAGTCCAGCTCCTCCTGCACGGCGGCCCGCACCTTGTCGGCAGTACCCACCGGCACGGTGGACTTGTCGACGATGATCTTGAAGCCATTCATATGTCTGCCGATGGTACGGCCCACGGCCAGCACGTACTGCAGGTCGGCGGAGCCGTCTTCGCCGGGAGGGGTGCCGACCGCGATGAACTGGATCAGCGACTGCTCGACGGCTTCCACCACGTCGGTGGTAAACGATAGCCGGCCTTCGGCCTGGTTGCGCAGGATCAACTCCTTCAGGCCCGGCTCATAGATCGGGATGATACCGTTCTTTAAGCCTTCAATCTTCTTCTGATCAACATCAACGGCAATCACGGTGTTGCCGCTCTCGGCAAAACAGGCCGCAGCCACAAGTCCCACATAACCGGCGCCAAATACACTAATCTTCATCTAAACAAACTCCTTGTTTTTCATGATCAAGGACTGTGCATACAACTCTCGCCTGGGCAGTCCGGTGGCGGCAGCCACCAGGGCGGCGGCCTCCTTGACCGAATGCCCTTTGGTCAGGGCGCTGCGCAGCTGTTCCTCCGCGCTCGGTCCTTCCAAACGCTGGCTGTCTGCATCGGCCGGTGCAATCAGGATCACCAGCTCGCCCCGTTCCCGCTCTTCCGGTATCTGCTCCTGCAGCGTGCTGGCCGTACCGAACAGAAACTCTTCGTGCAGCTTGGTCAGCTCCCGGGCCACCACCACCCGACGTTCGCCCAGCACCACGGCAATATCAGCCAGGGTGGCCTTCAGCCGATGCGGCGCCTCATACAGTACCACGCTGCCCTGTGCCGCGGCGAGCGGGGCCAGGAACGAGCGACGCTTACCTTCTTTATTCGGCGGAAAACCGGCAAAGGTAAAGGCATTTGTCGGCAGACCTGCCGCTGAAAGTGCGGCCACAGCGGCACAGGCGCCGGGGATCGGCACCACCGTGATCCCGGCGGACAGGGCATCCCGCACCAGCTGGTAGCCGGGGTCCGAGATGCAGGGGGTGCCGGCGTCGGAGATCAGGGCCACCTGCCTGCCCTCCTGCAGGGTCGCCAGGATCCGTTCACCCTTCAATGCCTGGTTGTGATCGTAGTAGGAGGTGAGCGGCGTGGTGATGCCGAAGTGGGCCAACAGCTTGCGGGAGTGGCGGGTGTCCTCGGCGGCGATCAGGGCTGACTCTTTCAGGATGCGCACCGCCCGGAAGGTCATATCCTCCAGGTTGCCGATCGGTGTGGCCACGATGTACAGGGTGCCCGGCATTAGTTGAGCGAGGAAATGTAGCCCCTGATACCGTCCAGGATGCCGTCGGCGGCCAGGTCATGGAAGGCGGGGTCCTGCAGGTGGGCCTCTTCGGCGCTGTTGCTGATAAAGGCGGTCTCCACCAGGATGCTGGGCATGGTGGCCCCCACCAGCACATAGAACGGGCCCTGTTTGACCCCTAAGCTTTTGGTGTCGCTGTGCCTGCCCTTGATGGTCTTGTAGAGCGCCTTCTGTACTTCCTCAGCCAGGTGGGCCGAGTCATTCAGTTTGTAGTTGGCCATCAGATCAAACAGGATCGCCTGCAGGGTGCTGACCTTTTCCAGTGAGGTGCCGTTCTCCTTGGCCGCCAGCTGGGCCACCTTTTCGGTCTTGGCCAGGTTCAGGTAGTAGGTTTCGATACCGCTGGCATTGCGGTTGGGCGCGGCATTGGCGTGGATCGAGACAAACAGGTCGGCACCCACCTTGTTGGCGATGGCGGTCCGCTCCTCCAGCGGGATAAAGACGTCTGTTGAACGGGTCATGACCACATCCAGTCCCAGTTCGTCTTTCAGCTTTTCCCGTAGCTTGAGGCCGATGGAGAGCACCACCTCTTTTTCCTGAAGCCCGGATTGGCCCACAGCGCCGGGATCATGGCCGCCGTGGCCGGGATCCACCACGATCCGGCGCACCTTGGCGATGGTCGGATGCTGCTTCTGTGACGGGCGCGGCTTGGTGGCTTCCTTGTGCTCGGCCGGTTTGGGCAGTTCGGCGGCTGTGGCTGAGTTGACCAGGTTGGTCAGGCCACTTTCCAGTCGGCTGATCTCGGTGGGCCGCTCACCGCGCACGTCGATGATCAGTTTGGACGGATCGGAGAGGGGGAAGATCTTGTAGTCGATGATCTGGTCGGTGTCCAGCACCACCCGCACCACGCCGGCCCTGAACAGGGCCACCCGCACCCCCTTCACCAGCCCGTCGCCGATGGTGATATCGCTGACGCTGGCGCCCAGCTGGGAATTCTGGATGTCGATCACGATCCGGCCCGGCTTGCCGGCGCTGCCCTTGTCCAGTTCATAGCTCTTCCAGGTCACGTCACGATCAAGACTGACGGCAACCCGGGTGTAGTCGGGGGTAGACCAGTGCTTAAGCTCCAGCACTTGAGCCGGTGGTGGCGGTGGTGTCGGTTCCTGCCTGACGACCGCCGGTCGTTTGGTTTTTTTGGGGCTTTTCTTTTTGCTGGCGGCGTCTGCGGCGGAGACCAGGGCCAGGGACAAGGTCAGGGTGATCAGCAGGTATATGCAGCTGCGCAGGTGTCTCATGCCATCCTTTTTAATTCGTCCAGCAGGTTCAAGGCTTCAAGAGGAGTCATAGCAGAAATATTCAGTTTTTTCAACCGTTCACGCAGCAGATCGCCCTGGGGTTCAAACAGGGTGTACTGGCGGGTCTCCTTTTTCGGTGGGGTGATCCGGCTCTTGGCTAGTCGGGGCGCCCCCTGCTCAAACTCGCCTTCTTCGAGGGTTTTCAGTACCTCGCGGGCCCGTTCGATCACGTCCAGCGGCATGCCGGCCAGCCGCGCCACCTGGATGCCGTAGGAGTGGGAGGCGGCACCCGGCACGATGGTGCGCAGGAAGATCACTTGGTCGTTCCACTCCTTGACTGCCACGGTCAGGTTGGTGATCCCCTCGCGGGTGGCGGCCAGGTCGGCCAGCTCGTGGTAGTGGGTGGCAAACAGGGTGCGGGCCTTGCACCGGTTGGTATCGTGCAGGTATTCGGCCACGGCCCAGGCGATGGACAGGCCGTCGAAGGTGGAGGTGCCGCGGCCGATCTCGTCCAGCACCACTAAGCTTTTGGGGGTAGCGCTGCGCAGGATGTGGGCCGTCTCCATCATCTCCACCATAAAGGTGGACTGGCCCCGGGCCAGGTTGTCGCCGGCCCCGACCCGGGTGAAGATCTGGTCGGCGATGCCGATGGTGGCAGCCGTGGCCGGCACGAAGCTACCGATCTGGGCCATCAGGGTGATCAGGGCCACCTGTCGCATGTAGGTGGATTTACCGGCCATGTTGGGGCCGGTGATCATCAGCAGCTGGTGTTGCTGCTGGTCGAGGCGGGTGTCGTTGGGCACGAACCGTTCCCCCAGGTTCATCGCCTCCACCACCGGGTGACGTCCCTCAATGATCTCAAGCAGGTCGTTGTCATCCACCTGCGGTTTGCAGTAGCTGCGCTCCACCGCCACCTGCCCCAGGGCCCGCAGCACGTCCAGGGCTGCCAGGGCCGCTGCGGTGCGGCTGATACGGCCGCCTTGGGCCGCGGTTTGCTCGCGCACCTGCTGGAACAGGGCGTACTCCAGCTCGCAGATCCGGTCCTCGGCCCCCAGCACCTTCTCTTCGTACTGCTTCAACTCTTCGGTGATGTAGCGCTCGCCGGTGGCGATGGTCTGGCGACGGATATAGTCGGCCGGCACGCTGGCCAGATTGGCTTTGGTCACCTCGATGTAATAACCGAAGACCTTGTTGTAGCGGATCTTGAGCGAGGAGATGCCGGTCCGTTCACGCTCCTGGGCCTCAAGCCGGGCGATGAAGCCCTTGCCTTCGCGGCTGATGCAGCGCAACTCATCCAGCTCAGGGTGATAGCCGTCGGCGATGATACCCCCCTCCCGCAGGGAGAAGGGCGGAGCGGGGGCAATGGCCTGCTCGATCAGGGTGCGGATGTCGTTGAGCGGGTCCAGCTGTCCCACCAGCTCCTGCAACAGGGGCGCGGCGATCTCGGCCAGCAGTACCCGGATCTGCGGCACCTGCTCCAGGGAATCGTACAGCGCCCGCAGGTCGCGTCCGCCGGCGCCGGCCAGGCTGACCCGGCCATTCAAGCGTTCCAGATCATGGACCTGCTTCAACAGGTCGGCCAGCGGCTCTCGCAGGTCGGGCCGCTCAATCAGCTCTTCCACCGCAGACAGACGCTTGCGGATCGGCTCCACCTGCACCAGCGGATAGGAGAGCCACTGTTTGAGCAGACGGGCTCCCATGGCGGTGACGGTGCGGTCCAGGCAGCCCAACAGCGAGCCGGCCTTCTTGTTGTCGCTCATGGTGGCGGTCAGCTCCAGGTTGCGGCGGGTGGCCGGGTCCAGGGCCAGGTGGTCGTTCTGGCGGACGATGGTCAGGTCGCGCAGATGCGACAGGGAGGCGTGGCGGTTGTCCTGCAGGTAGTGC
>Ga0074197_1000919_pt1 | contig 30040 bp, 24 predicted proteins | sample EPASupsiteSAE305_FD_64526 | JGI IMG/M metagenome (GOLD analysis project Ga0074197, IMG submission 64526) | Bioremediated contaminated groundwater microbial communities from EPA Superfund site, New Mexico - SAE3-05 reassembly with SPADES | ecosystem: Environmental > Aquatic > Deep subsurface >...
GCAGCAGCTCCGCAAGTTCCGGTGTGTTGATGGGATAATATGCCTCATAGCCGATGTGCCGCAGATAGGCGCAGGTATCCGCCGCGCTGACGGTATGCGTAAACGAGATCACCGGCTTTTTGAATCGCTCGATCTTGGGGATGCGCTGATTGAGCACGAGAATGTAGTCGATATCGGGAAGTTCCTTCTGAATCTGCTCCACCAGCTCATCGTTGACCACGAAATCCTCGACATACGACACCATCATCGGCTCCATGAGGTTGATTTCGGCGGGGGGCTGGCTTATCGCCTCTTTGTATTTTTCATAAAGCGCTGCGCCGCGCGTTTTTTCCGCTTCCGGCGTCATCTCCTCGCGGATACCGCCGCGGCAGGGTCCTTCCCAGAATTCGGTATGCATCATATATCCCATCAGGGGCTTGACGTTGAGTTTGCACTCCATAGCGCTCGTTACCATTGTTTTTCTCCTTTATTCTGAGGCGCACTCACCTTTCGCGCCATTTCCTGAATCCGAGTGTACCAGCGCAAGACCGTCACATCCACCGCGGAATTACGGTAAATTTACATAATATTTAGATGCTTTAATTATTATTCGAAGATGGTATAATAATTAGGATTATCGGACAATCCGGCGCGATTCGCGCAACAACAATTGCAAACAAAACCGCAAGATTAAGCAATCCAGATGATAAGCATATATCCTGCAACTCGAAATGAGGATATCCCATACATGGAACCGACTCAAATTGTAAAATCTGATTTTTCGCTGCCGGCGGAGTTTCCGTTTGCTGTCATGCGCGCCCAGGGCAGCCAGCAGACGCCTCAGGTGGTACATTGGCACGACTGCCTGGAGATCAATTGGGTCGAGAGCGGGCGCGGGGTCAACTATATCGCAGACCGCGAATATCTGCTGAAACCGGGACAACTGTTTCTCATCAACAACATCGACCGGCACATTGCGGTGACCGACGGCAGCCTCGACATGCGCATCGTCATCTTCGAACCGTCGCTGCTCTGGAAAACCGTGCCGGAGCAACAGGATTATCTGCGCATGTTTTACCCGGTTGGAGAGCAACAGGATAATCTCGCACAGCTTTCGGGAGAGGCTCTCGATCGCGCGCGCACGCTGATGCTGGAGATGGAGGCGGAGTGGAACGAAAAAGCGCGCGGGTTTGAGATGATGCTGCGCGCAAAGCTCATGGAGCTGTTAGCGATTGTGTATCGCGCGACACCCGAGACGATGGAGACAAAGGAGGCCGCGGCGCTCAGAAAGGGATATCAGCGCATCCGTCCCGCGGTCAACTATATTCAAAGCCACTTCGCCGAACCGCTGTCACTTGAAACGCTCGCATCGCTCTGCGGCATGAGCCGGACGTACTTTTGCACGCTCTTCAGAAAGACTATGGGTTTGACTTACGGATCGTATGTCGAGAAGATTCGCGTTAACCGCGCCTGCATGCTGCTCGCGACCGGCGATCTTCCCGTGCTGGATATCGCGTTGGAGAGCGGGTTTTCGAGCCTTTCCAATTTCAACGCAACGTTCAAGGCGTCCTGCGGCAAGACGCCGAGTCAATATCGCCGCGAGTTGCCGCTGTAACCAAAGCATGAATTATGAGAGACGATCATGAATGTTAGTCTGATTCAAAAACCGATTACAACTCTAGGATTAACAGGAATCCGGACAGTGTGAGAAAATCGATGTCCAAATGAGCACAGGACCCATTTCCTAAGGAAACCCATCCTGTTTCAGTTATTTAATAGTGTTTTAAGGTTAGAACTGAGGCGTTCCCCCAATCGCTGCCTAAAATTTCTGATTTACTAAAATTGCTCCTGGACCATAATGGATTGGCTACACTAAACTGTACAGAAAAGATAAGGTAGTGGTATTCTCTTGAAGATGAAAGAGAGGGAAAAACCATGACCGAAAAACGAACAAGAAGAACGTTCAGCTAAGAACAGAAGAAACAGTTGATCGAACTGTTCAACCACGGCAAGCCCTGAAGTGAAATCATCCGGGAATATGATCTGACTGCCTCAGCCTTCGACAAATGGACAAAGCGCATCGACACTACAAGTTCCAGTCGCGAGAAAGACAACCGAACCATTGAAGAGCAAGAATTGATCACGCTTCGTAAGGAGAATCAGCAGCTGCGGATGGAGAATGACGTTTTCGAGCAAGTAGCGCTGATATCCGCACGAGAGTAATTGTGATCAAAGCCAATGCCCGCAAATAATCAATATCAGCGCTGTGCAGATGTTTAGGCATTACACGGAGCACCTACTATTACGAATGCCATGATCGTCGAGATGAAAGCTCCTTGGAAGAAGCGGTTCAAACGGCATACGACGAGAACCGTCGCGTCTACGGTCAGCGAAAGCTGAAGCGTGTGTTGTCCCGGAAAGGCTGGACCGTTTCACGTCGCCGCATTGGACGAGTCATGGCGAGACGTGGGCTGGTTTCGGCGGATACTTGCAAGGAATATTGAGCGCATCCAGCAAAGAGCAATGTGGTCGCCACTCCCAACCTTCTTGCAAGAGATTTCAACAACCAGGCTCTTGGAGCCTGTGTCGTAATCGATTTGACTTATGTCCGTGTTGGAACAAGATGGGCGTATGTCTGCATCCTGCTTGAGCATGGAGCCCGGGAGATCTCTAGTCAAAGTGCCGGTGCAAGTAAAAACGCCGAGCTTGTACACAAGGCGTTTTCAACGGTGAAGGGAAATCTATTCGACATTCAAATGTTTCACACGGATCGGGGCAGTGAGTTCGATAATATACTGATTGATGACTTGCTCGACAGTTTTCAGATCAATCGCTCGCTGAGCATGAAAGGCTGCCCTTACGACAACGCTGTAGCCGAATCAGCTTTTAAAATGATCAAGGCAGAATTCGTTTTCTCGCGCCACTTTGAAACGTTAGAGCAGCTCCTGCTGGAGCTGCTGGATTATGTTCATTGGTTGTTTACATGGAACACTTAGATACTTGTCATCAGCAGAGTTTTATGAGGGGCCGTACCTTATAAAATCTGTCCGATTTGCTGTTGACTATCCACTACCGAGACGACCAGACCATAATAATGTCGCATTAAGCGAACGGAGTTAATTTTAGTTCCATAAAAGTGTTTACTTTTCAAGAGTAATAGCAAGTAGTTATTAAAAATTGAAGCGGAAGAAATAAAAGCGCACATGGAATGGTAGCGCTTCGTGCGCCTTTGTGGCTAAATCGTCTTGAAAGGATACAGTCGCGCGAAAGGTGGGATGGATGCAAATGAGGCCAAGTGGGGGTATTTGTTAGAACTTAGGTTTTAGTCACAAAATTAATGGGGTGTTAAAACTACGAACCCCGGTTTATGAATGCGTATAAATACTATGGAAATACGCTTTATAGTTCAATATTATGATTAGTATCAGATTTATATATCAAAGCAAGACTTTCAGAAAAAGCTAACTAAATACTACTTGAATCGACATGTACATTTCTGTATACTGGCAAATATAGTATTGCTAATTTTCACCAATATAGTTTCTATAATAATGTAGCAAATAGATACTCAAAAATACATTTTTCTTCGATCACGCATTTTTATGGAAATCAAATGCTCGTATCATGAGTTCTCTGAATGCTATATGCATACTTCGTCGATTTGGTTATGTTGTTCTTGAACCAGTTTGAAAAAAGCAAGTTTCGAAAGCTGCACTTCAGTTTTAATATAAGTTTCAATGGCTGTTTCAATATAAATAGATGAGGAGATATATTTCCATGTCTAAGGATATAATAAATAATCTTATTACCTTTTTAACAGAAGCAAATGGAAGCGATTTGGATGAAGTTTGGCATCACTTTGGGGAAGTTGGTGCCTTGCAACTTGACGCAGAAAACTCTATAAACTTTTGTAAGGTTTTCGCGAAAGAAGGTTTCCTAGAGTATCCATTGTGGCTACAAAATGATGTAATTAGATCATTGTTTAACGATGCTGATGACGTTATAAGGAAGAACATCAAGGAGATACTCGGTAAAGAAATATTCTGTATGGCATTAACCGAAGAAGGAGGAGGTAGTAGTTTTAGAAACGTCAAAACTGTCGTGAGAAAATCTCAATACTCCCGTGAGAGCATAGCACAGGGAAAGAAAATATATATAACAAATGGTGTTATTGCTGATCATGTGGTTTTCTTAGCCCGCACTGAAGATCAGCAATTGAATATATTCTATTCAAATGATTTGAAAAATATGCGTAGGGAAAAGATACCATTAGTCCGTGAACTGGATAAATACGAACTGGGTGAAATTGAATTTGTGAATACCAAGTGTATTTGTTTGTATGACAACAATCCAGCAAAGGGTATGTTTGTACTCAACAAAGCACTTTCGATAGAACGTTTTTATTGCGCGATTACAATGCTGGAAGTAGCGAAAAGTGTGTTAGATATTTTTAAAAATGTCTACAAGAAGAAAACAGGGATGCTTAATGGAAGCCAATACTGGAAATTTGGCTATACGAAAATTAAAACCAATATCCGACTTCTAGAAAATTACACCTGTAATCTTGAGACGGCATACATCGATGGTAAAGCAATTCATCCCATGGACGCTGCAATGATAAAAAACCACGCCGCAGAGACCCTTAATTTAGCACTAGATATGACAGCGAAATTGCTTGGAGCTCAAGATATTACCGCTGCTAATATTCTCACACGCTATTGCATGTTTGCAAAGGCATACAATAATGCTGGTGGGACAAATGAGGTCATGAAAGAAATAATTGGCGCAGATCTATGATAAATAAATTGATCGACAATTTACATCCATTTCCAGACAAAACACTTACGTGTTTCGAACGGCCAATATATGCTTATATTAGATGGCAAGGACACGACCCAGAATACCTTGGATTAAGCACTTGGAGCTTCACAAGCAACTATGTCAGAAATTATAAAGGTATTCATGGGTTAACTCCAATGGAATGGATAATAAATGGTGCTTTCGAGATTTATGGTATTCGGATGGATATCAAATGTATTCACGATCAAGATGATGCTTTGATGCAGATCGAGGAAGAGTTAATAAATCGAAGACCATCGATGGTTTATGTTGATTCTTTCTATTGCCCGTGGTACCCATCCTACAAGAAATCTCATATAAATCATTATGTATTAGTTGTTGGTAGAAACAGGGGTGGTGATTTAGTATGCATTGACAAACCTTCTGAAGATTCTTCGGTCAAAATCTTACCGCTTGTGGACTATTTTGAAGGCCGAAGAACAGGTGAAATTATAGTATTTTCGCCTAATTTGAACGAAATGGATATTTGTAAAGCAGCGAGAGTATATTTAAAAAAGCAAATAAATATTATGGAAAGCAGTGGAGTCTTTGAAAATATAAGACAGTACTCCATTGACATCCAATATCATTTAAACATCCAAGAAGAGCTTGAAAATGCACATGACTATCGAGTCGCTGCTATTTATACATGGCTCAAGGGAATTGCAACATCAAGAAACAAGTTCGCGCATGCATTAGTAAAATGCGGTTTTGCTTCTAGTGACAATACAATTTATGAGTTAAACGAGATTTCGATTGAGTGGAGTAATATATTACTGCAGCTAATGCTAGCAACAGATAGAGATGTCGACTTCAATTTAGTCTCTAGCATATTACTTACAATTGCTGATAGAGAAGAAAATTGCTTTAATAGTATTAAGCAAAGTATAGCGAGAGATGTATATGGAATGTATTAATGGAGTATTAAGCCCCAGAGTAGCTTTTTTTGAAGTTACTTCGATGTGCACTTTGAAATGCTTACATTGCATCAATAGCAAAACAAAAAGCAAAGATCTCAAGCTAAAAGAAGTTCAATTAGTTCTAAACAAACTAAAAACTGGTGGCATTCAACTACTGAAATTTACAGGTGGTGAACCATTCGAAAGGGCTGACTTCGAAGAGATTGTAATGACGTGCGAGCAATTACATATAAACTATATGATTTATTCAAACGGGATGAACCTAGGATTTGAGTGGTTAGGTTCTCTAACTCACTTGTGCTGCCTCAGGGTCAGTTTCGATGGATTTCAAGAAACACATGACTATATACGTGGTAAGGGGAACTTTGAACTTGTGATTAGTAACTTGAAAAAACTAATCTCGGATTGTCGCAATCTCAGAGTTCAAATCAATTACACAATAAACGCCATGAACTACTATCAGTTGATAGCCCTCGATCAATACTTAACAGAAAACGCAATCGATGTTTCAATAAATCTAGGCTTTATTAAATATGCTGGTAAAGCGCTTGAACACAAGGGGCTCGTGTTTTCACGGGATTCTGCAGAAAGAACTCTCCAAATTATTCAGAATGATATAGAACGATGTTCTCATATAAATGAATTCACAATGTTAAGCGATTTCTATCTCAAGCACTATGGCAACTTTTTCGGGTGCCCGGCGGCTAAAGAGGCGATTTACATTGCAAACAATGGTGATGTTTACCCATGCGGTATGTTGAAAGGAAACAAGCAATTTTATTGTGGGAATGTTGCCAAAACGAAGCTAGAAAAAGTCATGGATTCAGCAGCTATGAGTAGTATGAAGAACATTAATGATATTCCATATAGATGTTCTCAATGCGAAATATTTGGGATACGCTGTACAGGGGGATGTAGAGGGAACGCATATAATAAGCTCGGTGAAATCTGTGGAGACGATATTAATTGTGCTTTTTACGATATTGTAAAGAAACGTAATCATTAATACACATCAAGAACTATCATGGTGAACGAACATGTGTGAAGCGCAAATTGCTGACATGCTAAAAACACATTATGATATTGTCTGTGTGAATATAAAAAAGGATTTGCGTGGAAGCGGGCGCAATTACTGGATCAATGATAGATTTTTATTGAAGCTCTTCGATGTAAATGTTAAATATAGGATTGAGGATGAAATAACAGTTTGTCAATTTTTGAGAAATAGTGGGTTTCCTACAAGTAAACATCTTCTCGGACTAGATGGTTCATATATTCAACAGATAGGTTCTTCAAGAGCTCATTTGCAAGAGAAAATTGCGGGAATCACGTTGGAAAGAAATTCGCTCTCTTATAGTCAAGGGAAGAGGCTATTATCTTCTCTTTACCACGTAGTAGATTTGTTGCGTGAATATCCGTTCTTGACAAAAATATATGCTCTATTTGCAAATCAATACAATTTAGATGATGTTATTCATAAACTTGAACATAATTACCCTATTTCATTTCCATATTTAGGAGATTTACTACGGAGCAAACTTGTATTGTTAGAAAGAATTAACTTTGATACAGGGGGCGTAGAAAACCCCATACTCTCTCACTCGGATTTCCATGTTCAACAATTAATATTTCGTGATTGTATAAACGATTTTGAGCAGGTTGCGGTTATAGATTTTTCGCATGTTTCAATGATTCCATTAGAATGGGAGATTATTAAAGCTTGCTTGCGTTCAATCATTCTAGATGAGTCAACTAATGAGGATGTTATATTGGAAGCGTTTTCGGCCTTTAGTAAGATTCATCCTATTAGCTACAATAATATCAATATCGCAATGATACAGCTTCTTTCAAGCACATATATGGAAAGAATGTATATTACCACAAGAGACAAAAGATGGCTGATTGATGCATATAATAATCTAAACACCATAGAAAAAATTAATGAAAGCATAAGGAGAGTATAATGAAAGTAATACTTAGCCGTAAAGGGTTCGATTCATCATATGGTGGGTATCCCAGTCCAATATTGCCAAACGGAAAGATGATGTCTCTACCTATTCCCAGTAGCCAGGACAACTTTTCTTACGCCGATCTTTCTCTGGATGCAAACACGTCTTACTATGAATATATGCGGAAAATCTCTAGCAAGATTCATGACAAACACATGATTGATTTGAACGCATCGACAAAATGCCATCTGGATCCTGATATTGACAGTCATATACTCAAGGATAGAAGTCAAGACTGGAGAGGAAGCTTTGGTCAGGCTGGTGCGTCGCAAACCATACTTGAAAAGAGAAATGTAAACCATGGAGACATTTTTCTATTTTTTGGTTGGTTTAATAGAATCATTGAGAAGAACCATCATCTTGTGTTTTCGGAAGGAGATGGATTTCATGCAATTTTTGGGTATTTACAAATTGAGAAACGCTACTATACAGCAGATTCCGAAACGCCTGAATGGATGAGTTACCATCCGCATATGATTGAGAGAAGAAAAATTCGACCTAATAACTGTATATATGTCGCGACTGAGCATACTTCTTGGAACAATATGCTTGCAGGCAGTGGGAATTTTGTTTATTCTGATAAGCTTAGATTGTCGAAGGAGGGTATGACAAGAAGCAAGTGGTGTTTACCGGACTTCTTTAAAGGGCTAGATATCTCATATCATTCCGGCAAATCATGGAATGAGAACTACTTTCAATCAGCACATAGAGGACAAGAGTTTGTTATTGAGGAAGATGATGCTGTGTCTTCGTGGGCAATTGAACTTATAAATGAACATGTTACAACAGGTGATATTTAAATGGGAAAATTCGATGAAGAACTAACGGTTGCTTTCGAATATGTAGCGGAGCTCAATGTAGAATATACGAGCATTGATCAACTCCCAGCTCTGTACCAAGAATTATTTAATCTAACAAATGCTTATATAGATAGAAGTGCATTCTTGCACGACCTATCTTCTTTATTGAACATTGATGACATAGAAACTATTAAAGGAAGAATTCGGCAAATTTTGCGAGCTATTGACTGTAATGAAAGCGTTAAAAAAACTGAACATCGTGCTCAACTGATAGAGCAATTTTCTATGTCAATAATCAATATTGTTAAAAATGAATTATCTATGGAACCCAAAGCTTTCATTGAAATAGCTCAGGATAAACAAGTCAAGAAAAATATTTATTATGGAGATATTTGGTATAAGCGTGGTATAGAAGGGGTTTGTAGAGATATGGGACGGAAGGTCGTTCGATTAAGTCGATTTGACAAGATGATCGTCGAAAACCAACCAGATGCTATAGACACTCTTGCAGACCTATTAGTTTACTGCGTTTTTTACTTGGTATTAATTTGGGGGGAATTACATCATGTACCAAAATAGAGTTAGAGAACTTCTGAGTAAAGTCGGTATAGATGTAAATGAAATTGATAATGACACAGATCTTCTAACCAGTGGAGCACTTGAATCATTAGGATTAATTGCATTGATTTGCTTCATGGAAGAGGATTTTAGTATTTCATTGGATTCCTCAGCATTCAATATAAATAATTTTCGGACAATTAATGCTTTGTGTTTACTGATTGGGAAATATAAGAATGGCCATTAAATATATTAGAAAATCAGTTGAGCATTATGAATATCCTCAAGTAAGCATATTTGATGATATTAAAGGAGAACAGCTCGATTCTCATTTAGCCTTCTCAGCTCGAAAAGATGTAATTCTCTATATTCATATTCCATTTTGCTGTAATAACTGTATTTTTTGTAATTACTATAAGGAAGGTAATTTTAGCCGCAATACTCTATTCCATTATTTCCAAGCAATTAAAAGGGAACTTCTTAAATACACTAATTTTATATCATCAATAAGAGCTATTCAATTTGGTGGCGGGACACCAACATGTATTCCTTTGAGTTATTACAATGATCTATTATCATTTATTAAGGATAATTTTCTATATTATAGCGAAATATCAATTGAGAGCGATATCCAACATCTTAGAAATCAAAAAGTTCTTGCATCACTAAATAAGCTAGGTATAAATAGGGTTAGTTTTGGAGTTCAGTCACTTAAGAATGAGACCAGACAAATACTTGGGTTGCCATATCGTAAAGATGCTTTATTGAAGTATATTAGTGATATTGTCTGTTCCTCCAAATTAGATTGTAATATAGACTTGATGTACAATCTGCCTAGCCAGTCTCCTGAGGATTTTATTTGTGATATTTACGACTGCTTTAGTGCAGGAATAAACTGTATTGATATGTATCACCTTAACGCATATCCTGGCACTAAAATACATAGGTTATTGCACGATCACAGAATTCTCAGTGAGTATTACTCTTTAAATAGACAAGGGGCTTTTTATAATGCATATAAGCAACTAATTAATGATCCGCACTTTTTCTTTTGCGCATCAAATACTATTTCACAAAAACTCGAAAAAGCCAATCCGTATATTAGTATGCAACTTGGTGCTGTCGATTGCTGGCAAGTGGGGGTTGGTGCATCTGCCAGAGGGTTTGTTGGTAATGTTGTTTATCGTAATCATGGAGATATTAATCAATATGTCTCGGCAGTAAACAACTTTGGGTATGGGATTCGATCATTGCGAATATGCTCTGATCTTTCTAGGAGGCAACTGGTATTAATGCCAAATTTGCTGAAAAAAGATATTTCAAATTTAGAACTAACAAAAGAACACAATAATTTAATTAATAGTCTAGTCGCGCAAGGCATATTGTGGAAATCAGGAAGTACTATTAATTTGAATAGTGATTATTATTTTTACGCTGGAAACGTTAGTTTTGAATTCTATACGAAAAACGATTGCTTACTTGCTCAGAAGATTGTTATGGAAAACTATCAAAAGGGACTGAACATGTATAATCAAGATAAGATGAACATGAGGTGAATAAATGGAATATTTGTTCAAGAATACGTTGAAAGATTATCAGATCAGGGAGCTGGAAAAAAGAATTCCACTAATTTCGGAAACCGTGTTTCGATATAAGATCCATTATATGAACGACTCCGCCTACAAGATTTCTTTGATAGCGGAGTCAGATTTCTCAGATATTGAAATTACACAAATGCTTGATTACTTACTTGATGATATTTATAAATTAAAAGACATCCCTAGCAAATTAAAATGGGAAAGAAAACGCAACTTTGTCCTAAGTGGCGACACGGGGATTTTGAATAATGGCTGCGCGTATGAGAATTCACCAGGACAGGTAACCCTGTCTGGTGATTTATTGAAACTATTTAACGCCTTCAATGAGTTATTTAGGCAAATCTCCCTATACATGTTTAATTCGAAAGAATTTCAATTCCCGGTTCTCTTACCAACTGAAGTACTAAAAAAGGCTGGTTATTTCGAGCACACCCCGTATCAATGGTTAACAGTAAGTAGAATAAAAAGAGGGCTATTTAATTACAAGCAATTTGCATGTTCTCTTGAAGATCAAGAAATCACTGCTGAAATGTGTGATTCTGGTTATAGCATGCCTCCAACTATGTGCTATTATGTTTATGATATGTTAAAAAATCATAATGTAAACAATTCATCATTTACAACATGTGGAAGATCGTTTAGATATGAGGGTTGCTGCGTTGAGCCCTTTGTAAGGCTGATTGATTTCACAATCCGCGAAACAGTTTTTATCGGAAACCAAGAATATGTTGAGTCATCAATAGATCAGTATATGGCCATGACAACAAAAATTATGGACATTCTGAATTTGTGCGGTAAATGCGTTTCTGCAAACGATATGTTTTTTATGACGGACAACACTGCTGCGAGATTGAATGTCCAAAAAATGCTCGGTACAAAATACGAGTTGTTACTTGATACTCCAAATAACGATATGATTGCCGTGGCTTCCTTTAATAAACATATGAATTATATTGGAAAGAGATTTAATATACATATTGAAGATGAGAAAAATGCGATTGTCTTTTCATCTTGTGTAGGGGTAGGATTGGAACGAATGTTATATGCATGCGTCAACCAACTAGGTAGTAAAAGTATTGAACAGATAATTGAGGTTCTATCAGATGTTGATAACATAATGGGATTACTTCACTAACCGAAAACAGATTTCTATCTTTCAATACAGAGTTGAGGTGTCCCAAAAGGAGCAATCCAGACAGAATGAGAGAAAATCGATGTTCAGACGTCCTCAGAGCCCGATTTCCGAGCATATTCGCCTGGTGTCAAGTATGTTAGTGTGCGGTGCGGACGGAACTCGTTGTAGTCCCTTCGCAAGTGCCCTACTTTGTCTCTGGTGTATTCCAGAGATATGAGCCAGTTCATGTTCAGGTATTCGTCCCGGAAGCATTGAATACGTCGCATCTCCCGGTGCTAAACGGCGCCGACATATTCGAAACGGATGTTGAAGGATGCAATACACCAAATTTTATGCCGTTGTGATTGGATCTATGTGAAAAATCAAGTTGTAACAATCCGATCCGATTGACTAAACAAACACACCTACTATCCTTTCCGGTTCGCGAGAGCTACTCTGCCGAGGGGGTCTTGTGCGTTGTCGGAAACGCGACCGACTTAGTTGGCATGCTGGTCAACGATGATGATTGAACCCCTGCTGATTGATAGCAAAGGGGTCAGCGTTGGTATAATACTTCATTCCTTGGATAGACTATATCGAAACATAACTACTCAATTATGATAGATTAATGGCGATATACCATGACAATTTATCGTAAATGAATAACTGAATATGTAATCATGAATGACACTATATGGAGTTGATATCAATCAGTTGGGCCCAAAGGGCAAGAAGAGTATTGAATATGTCTGTGTTACAGCATGGCTATTCTACTCCGTTTAATTCACATCTTGTTATCGATCCCAATGGATATTCCGTAAAAAAGAAAAATCGAACTGTCGAAGACATACCATTTCAGTAATTAGTTTGTTATAACGAAAGATAATTCTTAGTTATCGTTGGTTGCAGTGCAGTTCATGGATGCTCTTACCCTTTCCTCCCGAATAAATAGACACGCAATTTAAATAATCGCGGGTGATCTGCCCCCGTTTTATGGTCCAGGAGCAATGTTAGGAAACTCGAAATTCTAGGCAGCGATTGGAACCACGGTTTGAGGGGCGGGCGGCCGCCCGCCAAGGCTCGAATGCGGCCTTATTTGATTGTAGTATCGGATCCAACGTTGCGTCAACACCTGTGCTTCAAACATGGTGTCAAACAGCTCTCCATTCAGGAATTCTGCTCTCATACGAGCGTTAAAGCTTTCGATATATCCGTTTTCCCATGGGCTACCTGGTTCGATATAGGCTGTAATGGAACCTGCGTCTCTCAGCCATTTACGAATCTGCTTGGCGGTGAATTCACTACCATTATCGCTTCTCATATACTCCGGAACCCCGCGGATCAGCATGAGGTCAGATAGCAGCTCAATCACATCATTGTTCCGCCAGCTTCGACGCGGCACGCTGGCAAGGCATTCATGCGTATGTTCGTCCAAGACGTTCAGAAATCGGATCTTTCGACCATTGCTGGTTCTATCTTCTACAAAATCATAACTCCATACATGATTCTTATGCTCTGCTCGCAGACGAATGCAGCTGCCATCAGTCAGCCAGAGTCTGCGTTTCTTTACCTGCTTTTTCGGCAGTTTTAAGCCTTCTTGCCGCCATATTCGTTCCACTCGTTTATGGTTGATCAGGATTCCTTCATTCCGAAGCATGTAGGTAACCATCCGGTATCCGACTCGGCCGTAATTGGTAATCAGCCTTATGATTGCTGTACGGATCTCGTCTTCGTCGCTGCGTGTCACAGGTTCATACCGGTAACTGTTGCGGTTGATTTGCAATACCCTGCAAGCCCGTCTTTCTGCAACATGATGTTTGACCACCGCATATTCGACAGCCGCTAAGCGCTTGGCAGGGCTTAGAAGTTTTTTGAGTTCACATCCCTGAGAATTGAGATGTCCAATGCTTGTTCGGCTACCAGCTTCTTCAAACGAGCGTTTTCTTTTTCCAATTCTTTCATTCGCCGGGCGTCGCTGGTGTTCATTCCACCGTATTCTTTTCGCCATCGATAATACGTTTGTTCTGTGATTTCGAGCCCTCTACAGGCCTCTGCAATCGTTTTACCTTGGTTGCAATGCAGTTCTACTTCCCGCAGCTTGACGATGATCTGCTCGACTGTGAAGTTCTTTCTTGCCATCTTCTTTCAGCTCCTTTGTTAGTCTTTTTTCTCTCTTTCCTAACATTGTAGCTGGTCCGGTTTTCGGGGGCTAGATCATATGAGTAAGTTATTGTGTTACAATGAGTAGCTGGTTTAACCTAGATAAGCCCTAAAGAATAAAAGGACGATTTCGTTACTTATGAGAATATAAGAAGATAGAAGCAAATGGCCGACAAAATGCTCATTAGTGTGCCTAGCAAGTAATAGTCTGCAAATGCACTGTCCTTTGATATTTCACTATAGCGTACAATTGACTTTGCAGTAAGAACTAACCCTATTGACGCATATTGCTGTAATGATAGAAGTGCTACAATTATTAAGCGTTCGAGGAAACCGATAAATGCGCCAGCATTAAGGATTTTTTCGAGCTTCTCATCATTAGTTGAGTTAGCGGCTGTCGCATTCTTGTCTACTGCGAGGGGTTCTTTTTTTTCGACAGTTGGTTTAAAGGGTACTATGACTTTTTTAATCGTAACATTCACCGGTTTTCCGATTAGGAGCAGTATTACAACCCAACGCAGGATCGAACTAGAAGAGAGACCTAAATTATCAACGGCTGTATGTATTGCAGGAGTCAGGCTGACTTTGCCTCCCCATGAAATAAAGAGGCATGAGAATAGAAATATAAAACCCAAGTGCAATAGCTGATCAATGATGTAAACATATTTATCAGTTACTTGAGGATTCTCTTGAATAATCAGTGTGCACGGTTCCAAAAACTTTTGGAGCTTGCTCTGTTTGTTTTTCTCGCTGGGGAGTAGAAATGGCTTCACTAGTTTCTTAAGGGAATCTATAACGAAATGACTCGTAGCGAGCAAAAGAAACGTGTAAAACAGTTGAACAGAGAACGTGATTACTCCAAGAATAACGCAAACCGCCATGTAAATAGCTGAATGGATCAGCAGGCAACTCCATTTCTGATCTTTCTCATCAGACATTTTACGCCATTGCAAATAGTAGTCGCCAAGCAGATGGCCAACTAATAACAAATAAAAACAATTCAAATCCATGTTAATTAGCCTTCTCCTCACTATGTCGGATTTTCGCAATCATCGATGAAACCACAGATATCGCTTCTTTATAGGAATAATAATTTGCGGCTGTCAAATTTTTATGGATCGCTGGCTGCTGCTTTCCCAAGCGAAGTGCTACCTGCTCTTGGTTGTCGCCATTCTGCAGACAATCATAAACGACTTCCTTTTGCCGATCCGTCCATCTATCTTTTATTGATTTACATAAAGTAAGAATAGTATTGATCAATCTGTCGATTTCTTCATTCTGCGGGTCCGTTTTAATCATGATGTCAGTGGGTATTGGCTTTTTTTGCTGCGCCAATTGACGTATCTCTTCAATCATTTCTCTAGCGCGGTAATATGCTTCGCCGTCAGCCCCGAGTGCTGCATATCGGTTTATATCCGTTGAGATTTCACCCACCCCAATGCCGAATCGAACTTCGATCGGATGCATTTGGATTTCTATCTCTGTAATTATGTCCATTACTCGCTGACCTGATTTAAGCAGTCCCTGAAATTCATCTCCGAGCGTAATGGTGAACTGAGCCTCGATATCGTCGTAGTACTTAGTGTTTATTTCTTCTAGTATAGACTTTAATTTTCTTTGCGCAGAATTACGATCGACTAGCACCTTCGAACCAACAATATCTCCTACAATTGCGATGTAAGAAGTTGAAAAAAAGAAGAAGAAAAACATAAGCTCACCTCATTGCTAGAGTATCATGATAACTCCAAATAAACAACATGTTTATTCCATTATAACGGAATAATTTCAGATTATTCCATTTTGTGCAACGGATGCTATGAACATTTTCACCTAAAAATTTGAAGAAAACATTCCTACCAGTCGGAATAAATCCGAATTATTCCGTCTCTCATGGGGATCAGATGACGCTCATTGATTGACAGGGCGTGAAGATAGACTGGTATCCGAGCGGCTATCCCAGCAAACTGTTGTTTCTTGATTTTTAAATCATACTTCATAGCGCTGATATATGCTAGAATATAGTAACTGCTATGACATGTACCCGGACTGTTTTATATTAGATCTAAGATCCTAAACGCTCTATGGACAGGATGTTGTATTACCACACTGCTGGGCGCGCGGTTGGAAAGCGGTGTTAGTGCTGCCGGCGGAAGAAAGATGCGGAGCGCGAACGGCGACGGTAACAGATGGAGAAGCAGATGATCGCCAATGAGAAGCGGTCTAGTCAGAAGGAAAAGCTAAACGTAGAGCCATAAGTACAAAGAAAGAGGCTAGCTGATAATGGATAGTATGACTGGTATTGCATTTGTATCAAAACTGCCAATATACGACAGAGATGCCATTGTTGAGTTCGGTGATTTTTGTAAAGAGAATGGTATAGATTTCGAGAATGTTGAAATTAGAAGCGGAATTGAAGCCTCCGCACTGGGGCACATATTTGAGTTGGTATTAAGCGAAGAATTCTTGCTATCTGTTGCGAGCGGCGTAATTGCGGCGACAGTTGTTGAAGGTATCAAATTCGCGATTATTAAATTCATTAAAGCTAATACTAAAACAAAGCTAATTACGAACCCCAAACCATTTGAAGAAATCTCTCTCACATCAGACCGTGCAAGCTTGCAGATAAAGAAGGAATCGATTCCAGATGAGGTGCTAACTAAAGCTCTCGATGCTTTTATTACTGTTTCGTCAATTGAGGCCAATAAGCCGACCATTCCAACATATATTGTGGTCGGAGAGGACGAAATCGAGGTAATATCCCAACTAGAATTTGTAAAGAAGTATTACATGTCCAAAGTGAGTGACGAAGATTTGGGGGAGTAGAGTTCTCCAACTCTACCCAGCAGGTTAAAGAACTCTTAAAATGTGATCGTTGCATGATTCACAAGTCACAAGGGTTTGAAAACATTGATTACATTTAGCGTATGGTGAATGTGAATATTGACGGTTGATGAATTTCCCTGTAGCGGCTTGGATGATATAATATTGAAGACTACAAGAAGCTGATTTGAGGTATGATAATTGATGCATAACATACTAGCAAGTGCCTCTGAGCTACTTAGCGTAGATCCCATGATAAAGGAAGTTATCTTTACTATCATCGGGTTACTTGTTCCGGCGCTTATCGGTGCTGTTATCACATATTTCAGCCAGCCATTAATAGAGAGAAGAATGGCGAAAATCCGTGTTGCCGAGAAGATAGCCGACAAACGCCTTCAGACATACGAACATTTGTGGTCGTTAGTAGCGACCGTCGACAAATCGAAGTACATCCATTCAACCGCGGCGTGCGAACAATTTCAGAAGAAATTTGCCTTAATTAATGGAATGGCTAGCGATAACACACTTTTACTGCCTGCAATTTTTGAAGATTTTTCGACTTATCAACAGTTCGTCAATCAACTTGGTCAAAGCTATATGACGGACAGCATACTGTGGGATGCAGAAACGATGCGAACAGTAGCTCATTTAAACGCATATCTTACAAATGTTAATTTCTTCTTTCAATTTGCAAGAATTGAAGTCCGTGAAGCATTTAATACCGATAGACGGTTGGAGGATAAAGACAAAGACATTATATTCAATTTCTTTATGATGAATGTTGGGGCATTATGCAACAAAGAAGTACAGGCTCTATTGCTTGCAATTCGAAAATCAATCGTAAGATGGTATTCGAATCCAACCATCACGTTAGTGAAACAAGATTTGGATTTTGAAAACAACACAGTGAGCAGTGTTCTAAAGGTCAAATCTTGTGTAGTGAACGAATATGGCAGACAAATCATAGATGCTTTTTTAGAAATGCCTGACATGTCTGCTGTCGATTTTAATTCAGAAATGCCGGAGGAGTAATACATGCCCACCCTTGAATGGATCGGAAAAGACAAAGTCATCAACCATCATCAGGACGTTGCATACCGTGTTCTGGAGCGTCAGTATAGTTATAGCGCCGAAGGACAAACGGAAGCGGACAACGACAGCGGAAACATGATTATCCATGGGGATAACCTTGTTGCGCTGAAGGCATTGTTGCCGCAATATGAGGGCAAGATCAAGTGCATCTATATTGATCCGCCGTACAACACCGGGAATGAGAAATGGGTGTACAACGACAACGTCAACGATCCGAAGATGAAGAAATGGCTTGGTGATGTGGTTGGTCGCGAGGGCGAGGATTTATCGCGCCATGATAAGTGGCTGTGCATGATGTATCCTAGACTTAAGCTGCTGCAGAGGCTTCTTGCAGATGATGGAGTAATTTTCATTTCAATTGATGAAAACGAACACAGATATCTTGAACTAGTACTTGATGAGATATTCGGTTCTAATAATCGCATCGACACTTTAGTATGGCAGAATAACTATGGCGGTGGATCGAAATCCAACTATGTTGTCCACTTGCATGAGTACATCCTTTGTTTTGCAAAACAAATTGATAAAGTAAGTCATTTGGAGTTGCCGCCAGATGAGAATATTCTGAAGTATTACAAATACAAAGATGCTAAATTCAATGACAGAGGACCATTTAGGCTCCAACCTTTGGCTACGACCAGTATGGATACTCGTCCGAATCTACGATATGCCTTAGTATATAACGGCATTGAAATCTGGCCAGAAAAGCAATGGTTTTGGTCAAAAGAACGAGCACAAGAAGCACAGTTAAAAGATGAACTTGTGTTCTCGGAGAACAAGGGAAAGTGGTCTGTGAACTACAAGCAGTACTTGCGCGATGAAAATGGAGTAGAACGTAAAAGTAAGCCCTATTCAATAATAACCGGAGTGTACACTCAGGCTGGAACAAAAGAAGTTAAAATGCTCTTTGGAGACGGGAAGACATTTGATTTCCCCAAACCATCTAGCTTAGTTGGATATCTTGTTAGTATGATTGCTCACGACGATGATTACATCCTTGACTCCTTTGCTGGTTCTGGCACCACCGCTCACGCAGTGCTAAACCTGAACAAACAGGACGGCGGCAATCGCAAGTTCATTCTGATTGAAACGGAAGAATATGCGGATACCATCACTGCCGAGAGGGTCAAGCGCGTCATCCGCGGCTATGGTGAGGGTAACAGCGCGGTGGAAGGCGCTGGCGGCGATTTCTCCTTCTATGAGTTGGGCGACGTGCTGCTCCTTGCAGACGGGAACCTCAACGAATCCGTTGGCGTGGATCGAATTCGCGCGTATGTGTACTTCATGGAGACGAAGCAGAACATCGGCGAGAAATCACCGAAAGAAAACGATTACTTCCTAGGGACGCATAACCAGACGGCGTACTATTTTTACTATGATCCGGAAACCGTGACCACGCTGGATGATTTGTTCCTCGCGACCATCCGCACTCGTGCGGACGGCTACTTGATCTATGCGGATCGGTTAGCGCTGAGCGCCGATGACTTGCGAAAATATAACATCGTCTTCAAAAAGATTCCGCGCGATATTTCACGGCTGTAAGGAGACCGATCATGGAACTCAAGCGCTTTCAAAAGGATGTCATCGCGGATTTGACGCGATTCCTTGCGCTCCTTTCGGAGAAGCAGAATATCCCCAAGGCATACGAAGCCTTCTGGAACGAAAAGAATGTACCGATCGGACTTTCCGGGCTCTCGCCGTATCGAACGGAGATTCCGGGTGTGCCCGATGTATGCTTCAAAGTTCCGACCGGAGGCGGCAAGACCTTTATCGCCTGCAATTCGATCAAGCCGATTTTTGATGCGCTTCCATACACGAAAGCGAAGGCTGTCGTTTGGCTTGTTCCGTCGGATTCCATTCTGGAGCAAACTTATAAGGCGCTGACTAATGCGGATCACCCCTATCGTCAACGCATCAATTCAGATTTTGGCAATCGCGTGGAAGTATATGGAAAACAGCAGCTGTTAAACGGACAAGACTTCAGCCCGACAACGGTGCGGGAACGGTTGTCCGTCTTCGTGCTGAGCTATGATTCTTTCCGAATTAGCAAAAAAGAAGGGCGCAAAGCTTATCAGGAAAATGGGAACCTCGCACCATTTGCTCGATATGCAAAACCGGAACATCGGCTGGATGATGCGGATGATACCGCGCTGATTCAGGCCATCCGTTCGTTGGAACCTATCGTGATCGTGGATGAAAGCCATCATGCTACATCCGATCTTAGCTTGGAAATGCTGAAGAACTTCAATCCCAGCTTCATTCTGGATCTGACCGCAACGCCGAAATCAAACAGCAACGTGATTTCCTATGTCGACGCCGCGCAACTCAAGCGTGAGAACATGGTGAAATTGCCCGTGATTGTCTATAACCGGAAAACCCATTCGGATGTATTTCTTGATGCGATCACCATCCGCACTAATCTAGAAGCGAAAGCAAAGATCGACCAGGCAACAACAGGTCGATATATTCGGCCGATCGTGTTGCTGCAGGCGCAACCGCGCGGCAAGGACGAGAATACGACCTTCACCAAGCTGCGCCATGCGCTGGTTGAGATGGGAATACCGGAGGATTGGATCGCCATCAAAACAGCCGAGATCAACGAGCTCAAGAACGTAGATCTTCTTTCGGAAACATGCCCTATCCGCTATATCATCACGGTCAACGCATTGAAGGAAGGTTGGGACTGCCCGTTCGCTTACGTATTGGCGACGATTGCAAACCGTACTTCCGCGGTAGATGTTGAGCAGATATTGGGGCGTATTCTCCGCTTGCCTTATACGGCAAAGAATGAAACCGACATGCTCAATATCTCGTATGTTTTGACTTCTTCGAATGATTTTCGCGATACGCTCACGCATGTTATCGCCGCGCTGAATCGTGCGGGATTCAGCAGCCGGGACTATCACGCTGAGGATTTGACGGAAACGATCATAGAAGCGCCTGCGTCGGAGCAATTGCAGCTGAAAGAGTCAGAACAAGAAGATGACCTCCCGGAAATCGACACGGCACGCATCCGCGCATATCTGGAAAATCAACCAGAAACGGAAAAGCAGGCAGAGAGTCTATTTGCGCCTGCGCTTGAGCAGGCTGGTCAATACGAAGAGGCGTTCGCGCATATGGATGAGGACTTCCAATTCGGACCGATGGAGGTATCTGGCAAAATGAACGTATTTCGTATGGAGCCGCAGTTTGAAGAAGAAGCGAGAGGCTTACGAATTCCTCAGTTCTTTGTTGATGCTCCTGCGAGCCTGTTTTCTGAAATCGAGTATGCTCTGCTGGATGAAAGCCGTCTAGCAAAGGGCTTTTCACTGCGTGGGAAAGATACGAAAATTGATTTCGTTACCCTGGATACAGAAATTGCTAAGGTTGATATTACTGAAACGGCGGATGCAAAACCGCGTGTGTTTGATCTCTCTAATCGCGATAGTGTTTATATCAAGGAATGGTTCAATTCCCTCCCACCAGAAAGCCGTTTGCAGCATGGCATGAGCATCATCTATAAGCAGCTCTCGAAAAATGACGCGATCAATGATAAGGAGCTCAAGGATTATATCAAGCTCGTCGTCGATGGGTTCTCCGCGGATCAACTCAGCGATCTTGAACAATCTCCATATCCTTACGTGAAGCGTTTTGAGCAAAAAGTACAATCGTTGTTGCTGGAACATAATAGGGAAACCTTCGGTACCTGGATTGAACAAGGCAAGATACTCTGTCGTCCATCATATGCACTAAAGGCTGCTATTACGCCTGTGCGGCATACAGGAGATCTATCGAAATCGCTCTATTCTGAAGAAGAGGATATGAATGATTTCGAATATGAAGTTGCACGCAGATTAGCAGCATTGGATAACGTCAAATGGTGGCACCGCAACATTTCGCGCAATGGCTTTTATATCAATGGGTTCATCAATATGTACCCGGATTTCATAGTGCTGACGAAACGCGGAACGATCATCTTGGTTGAGCCAAAGGGGGATCATCTGGAGAATTCCGAGTCGCGGCAAAAAGTTGAGCTTGGTAAAAAGTGGAAGAATATTGCTGGCGAAAATTATCGCTACTATATGGTGTTTAAAAACAAGGATCTGGCCGTTGACGGCGCATTTCAGTTGGAGAAGTTTATTGAGATTGTTATGGCGCTGTAAATGCTAATAGGTCAGTATGACTGCACTCGTGTTCTAGTGGTAGTAGGCTATATTTTTTTCTATCCGCCAATTGAATATAAACTGATACGAAAAAAACAGCCGATATTGTGGTTATCGGCTGTTTCTCATTACACTACGATTCTCTTGCTTGACATGTATAACCATACCTGTCGGTCTAGTTCGTAATTACTAATCCCTAACATTTCGGATGTTCTGCTATATATTGCATGCGCTTCTTCGTAAGTTCGATTTACAATACCTGCTAATTCCAAAAAAGCAAACAGGTGTCGGTCTATTGCAATCGCCTGAGTGCCGGAAAGCATTTTCAAATAGTCCACAGTCTTCGGACCAACACCTTTGATTTGTCTCAGTTGATTGATATGTTCGCTTTGTTCCAACCAAGCTGCTAAATGGTCTTCATTTTCAATGTTTTTGTCGAATAAAAACCAACTTAGGTCAAGTATTCGTTCGATTTTATTTCCCTTCCTCCAATCGATTAGTTCAGGCAGAGGGACAACTTGCATTAGAATCAGGAAATCACAAGTTGTTTTATAATCAGGGAATTTGGCAAGCAACTTCTTGACTCTTGGATATACCACATGTTGATAATTTAGACCTGCTTGAAGAACGGAATCAATAATTGTTGCTCCCATGTGATAATAAGGGGTGCGTTGCGTGATTGGATCAAAGCTTTTTTCACGGATAACATTTGCTAGTACATGAGTATATTGAATAAGTTCTTTTTCAACCATATGTCACACCTCTTCAATAAGCGAATTCAATGCATTAATTCTGTCCACGCAATTCGGACATGCCCCACAGGGGTTTTCAGAGTGGGCTTGACACGAATAAGTCAGCGCAATTGGAGCACCGATACTTATCCCCAACTTTGCTACATCAGCCTTAGATAATTCACGATACGGCATATTAATCTTTACAGAACCATAGGACTCAAGAAGTGCTTCAAGTTTTGTGAAAAACTCCATTGAGCAATCAATCTCTTTCGCATGATTGCTATTAATAAAAGCCGAGTAGACGTTGTTTGCACCAATTGACTGTGCATATGCAGAAGCGATAGATAGAAATAATAGATTCCTATATGGGAGGTAGAGATCATCAGCAATTACATTATCAGTCCACAAATTGGCTTCTCGAATCATTCTTGATCGAGATTCCTTATAAATATCTCCAATACTAATGATCCGCACATTGTTTTCATATTGAGGAGGCAAGACTCTTCTTAATGTTTCTAGCTCTTTCGTGGCACAGTGCTGCCCATACTCCAAGAAAAGCAGAATGATATTCTCTCCTTTCTGGGCTAAGTCGTAAGCTAATACTGTAGAATCCATTCCACCAGAAGCTAATAAAACACCATTATATGTTATCATAGCCGATCCTTCCTGCACATAAATATACCGCCCCAATCACATCTGCAACTGTTTTGCATAAATAGTCGGGTGTATTTCTAGCAAACATGTTATCACAGCAATTGAATGGATCGAATATTATCGTTGGCTTGCCTGTTTGCTTAAACATGCCTAGCTCGACTAATGTTCCGGGATCGTTGTATAATAGTACAGCAATCAATAGCGCACAATCATTAAGTAGGGCAACATCTTTTTGATAAATATCAAGCTCATCATGCAGGCTGATCTCCTTGCTACAAACCCCATTTTCCCTTACTGGGAGCCGCGGATTGAAATTATGATAGAGCAAGGATTCATATAATCTGTCCAGTATTTTCGTATTAACATCCGGGAAGTCAGGCGCTGCTAGATAGATATTGATTCCTTTTCTTGTTTCCCATGGTAGCCGAATTCCAACGAGTTCACTAAGTTCATTTATATGCGCAAGCATTAACTGAGCGTTTTCTTTATATTTTTCGTAGCTCATTGTTTCGGCATATTTGGATGCGCAGAGTGCGGCTAATCTCATTGTTTTACTTATGTCTTTACCGAATAGCTGACTGATAAAAATTGAATTGTAAACATCGCCAACACCAACAGAATGCATGGTTGGGACATAATATGAGGCTGACTCATGCATTATACGATCTTTTGGTATATAGCAACACGAACCTCCGCGATTCTCTTTCAATAAAATCTGTTTTACTTTATACATGCTAAAATACTCTATTAACCCTTTGGTGGTTCCTTGGCATTTCATTTTAAAAAACTCAGAGGATGTTGAAAGAATAACAGTTTCAATTTCTTGTTCGATCTTTTCAAGAATGTTTTCACTGTCATAATGAAAATCAATGTGGATTTTCCCTTTAAATTCATGTAAAGCAGACATGAGCTTTGATACATCATACCGTCCGGGATAAAGTAGAATATCAGTTGGGTTAACTGACTTGATTACACTGTTGATGTCATCAGTGTCAATATATTCCGCTTGATCCTTAAGAATGTTGTAGTATCCTTGATCCCCGGCTTCTTTAGATTCGTTCACAAGCATAACGTTGGGAGCCTTGTTAATCTTCCCGATTTTACAACAACTTCTCGTATGTAAATATAGCGCCCATTGGTTAATATCCTCATCCAGATAATCAGGAGCATAATATGCTAAGGCATAGTCAATTCCAAGGGAATCAAATGCTCTCGCAGAGTGAAAGATGCCCCCGAGTCTCACAAGCGGGCCATTTTTGTCAATGATGTCAAGATGAGTATCAATGAATACTTCCCCAAAGACAAGTACTTTGCGCTCATGCATTAAGTGTTACCACAATAAACGGAACTGGCCTTTGCCCTGATGAATCCACAGTACCATCATAGCTCATACCTTTTTTAAGGCAATTAACTAAATAGTTGTACTGTGTAGGCATATTTCCAATAATTGTTCCTGAAGAAGTTTCGTTTACAACGAGCCTGCCTTTATAGATCTTTGCACTTAAAGAAACAGCGTCGCCGGGTAAAGGTAATGATCCTTTGCTTCCAAAGTACTCTGAGGTTGCAACATCTTCCAATCGTATGTTCTCAATTCTGGAAGGACAGGTAATTTCGCCAACTCCACCACCCGTACCTCCAGAGACCCCATTGGATCCATTACTGGCATTGCTTGATGATTCACCATTCCCGACATGATACGTTCCAAATTTCCCTGATCCTGCTGAGCCCATGTGAATTCCTCCAAGTTATTATAGTTATTAGTTCGTAATATGATTGCAAATTTGGGGGCATGTTCTAGTTTTAGGAATACTTACTCATACTCGTTGCTTATCATGATCTGTTAACTAACTATAGTGCTTTGTTTTATGGCGTGTCAATATTCCATCAAAAAAAGGCACGGTTTGAACTGCAAGGTCTGGTAGTATGAGAACCCTTGCGTAAACCCAAAGAGGGTAACTCCAACTTAACTCAACCGCTCGCACATCACCTGAAACTTCCCCGGCGCATTCCCACTATACCGAAACGGGTAACACGTTATGATCACTAACATATTCCCATCCGGTTGCGGAAGCACCCAATCTGCAGAATTTTCAAAGATCTCAACATCAGTCACGCTATACGAAACAGTTCGACCATCCAAGTAACAAAAGCTGATTTGATCACCGACCTGTACATTCTCAATGATCTTCAGATGATTTCGGTTTCGATGACCAAGAATTATGCTCATTCCATCATCCCCGGGTAGCGCACCGTCCGGCATCCACCCAGGGCCTTTTTTGAGTGACTCCTCGTCAATGCTGCTGTAGATAGTTACACTCTGGTTATTGACGATCAATTTGCCAAGAATGCCACTAGCGGTTTCCTGTAGATCTTTGTTAGAACCAGATGAGGCGATAGGTGATTTGGAAGGGAGTGGCGAATTACAGCCACTCTCATCTATGTAAGCTGAACTTGAGAGAACATCATCTGCGGTGCCATTTATGAGCTGAGTGTTCGATGGTGATGGTGTTTGATTAAGTTGTATGTGTGGGAGAGGCGTATCATTCTTAATAAGTCTAGTTTGTCCTTTCAGCGGATAGAGCATACCTAAGATAGCTCCATATAAAATTGCTAGTAACATGAAAATATATAGAATCACTTTTCTCATATAGCTCCTTTCATACAAAACGAGGGAGGCCATCTGGCCTCACTCGTGCTTCGTTTAGTGGGATCGCTTCTTTTTGCGTAGGATGAAGAAAGCGGCGGTACCAGCCGCAGCAAGCATTACTCCGCCAATTAGGAGCACATCGTCCCACTTGTCAGAATCCAGTCCCAACTTAACTTCAGGCGTATTGGTTACCGTGATTTCCAGCGGATTCTCCGACGTATCGGTAAGTTGCAGCGTGAAATCTTTTGCCGGAGACGGAAAAAAACCGCTTGGAACGACGGATTCGACGAGCCGGTACTTTCCCGCAGGCAAACCACACACATATGCTTGTGCATTGCTATCGAGGGTTATCGTAGTGATTATGCCGTTAGAGCTATACCAATAGACGCCGTCCTTGAGTAGAAAGGTAAGTGGGGTTAGGGTGTCAGTGTTTGCTATGATTTGGAATGCTGCTCCATTGAGCGGCTTCAGTGTCTTTGCATGGATTTTGCTGATCTTCAGCATGAGAGGCAAATCGGTAATCGTACCATGCATTTCGGCTGACGAACCGTCGTCACCAACAGAAATGGGGGTTGTGCCAACTTCAACAATCTGATCATCGGCATAGGCAAAGCCAGCTGGGGCGCTTGATTCGTGGATTGTTATCTTGCCGGTGATGTAGCGAATCGTAGCGGTTCCATCTGGGTCAACTGTCAACTCATCGATCCCTCGTTCCGAACCGCTGGCAGGTCGATAAGTGCCATCACTTTCGAGAGTTAGTTTGACTATCGATCCGTTTTCGTCCAGCAGCTTGAACTTGGCTCCAGGTAAAGGCTCGTTCGTCACGGCATTGATCTTTGTGATGGATAAGGATGCCGGTGTGTTTTCCACGGTCATGGTTAAGGGAGCTTCCGTCGAATGAGTAGGTGTGATTTCAAATGGGATTTGCGCTAAAGGCGCGTAGCCTTCTACCTGTTTTTCGCTCAAGTTATAAGTGCCATGCGGAAGATATCGGATGGTAATCTTGCCGGCTGCGTCTGTCGCAATCGCGGTTGTCATCGTCACTACTTCTTCTGAGTTAACGACGGTTGACGCTGGACGATAGGTTCCATCGAGCATCAAGGCAAATGATACGACCTTGTTTGAGGAGTCAAGAAGCGTGAAATATACTCCTGAGAGTGTCGCGCGAGTTTCGGAGTCAATCTTTGTCAAAATGAACTCAGTCGGGCAATTTTCGACAGATACCGTTGCAGGAGTATCTTCCGTGTTTGCGTTGCTTACCGTAACCGCGATTGGAGTATGTTGGCTATAGCCGTCGAATTTCTGCTCAACCAGTTGATATTCTCCGGCTGGGATATGGGAGATCGATATCTTGCCGTTCGTATCGGATTTGACGACTTCGGTCCCGGTGGACGTGACTTTATAGCGGCTATCCTCCTGTTGGGTGAATTTTAGTGGAACGCCGGAATGATCAAGAAGTTTGAATGATACGTTTTCTAGGGGCTTGCCATCGAGTTTGTCGATTTTCGTGATCGAGAGATACAAAGGCCAGTTTTCAACGCCAACTTTTGCAGGATAGTCTATAGTGTTTTCGGTAGTGACGGAGAATTCCGGTGCCGTGGTTGGCGCGAACCCGGGGTGCTGTTGTTCTTCAAGAGTATACGTGCCGACAGGAATGTAGAGAATCTTTGCCTTTCCATCGCTGCTCGTATTGAATGAGTCTGCGCCGTCTTCGGCAACGTGATAGGTTCCATCGGCTTGTGAGGCGAAGCGAAGATAGGCACCCTGCGCATTCTTAATGCGAAACACCACTCCTGCGAGTGGCGATTTATCCGATGCATCCACCTTGTCCAGCAGCAATGCGAGCGGCTCATTTTCGATCGTCACCGTGGCGGGGGGGGGGTGGGGATTATAGCTGCCGATAACGGCGGTTACAGTTTCCAAAGACAGAGCATATCCCACAGGTGGCGAGACCTCTTGTAGTTCGTAACGCCCTTGCGGGAGATAAGCGATTGTGGCAACTCCCGAAGTAGGCATCATGAATTCGGAGGAGCCATTTTCGTTCGGCCTAAACCAGCCTGGTTTGCCGGGGATGGGCGAGACCTTGATCGTGTCGCCGCGACTATCAAATAGTTTGAACGTAGCTCCACCGATCAACTGATTGGACATGCTGTCAACTTTTTTGATTTGAAGTGCAAGTGGTGCGTCGCTCATGGAGATGGCGGTAGGGTTTTCGCTGGAGTTGGACTCTGTTACGACTACCTGAACGTTCTCTGCGGCGGCGAAACCTGCGGCAGCTTTCTCCTCAGAGATGGTATATGTACCTGCCGCCAAAGGCGCGATTAGCACGACGCCGTTTTGTGTTGTAAAGGTAGTGCTACCGGATTCGTCTGGTGAGTATACTCCATCCGAGATCTTGCGCAGCTTGATCAACGTTTCACCCGAATACAAGCTGAAGAGTGCGCCATCTATCGAATCGCCTACCAATGCGTCGAGTTTCGTGAAACGGATTGTCAAAGGCGAGTCCGCCATAGTGACGGTAGCTGGAGAAGTAGGGGAATGACTAGCGTTTACCTGCACGCTTTGAGCGGCTGCCTTTGTGTACCCTGATGGTGCTGCGACTTCTTCTATCGTATAACTCGCGGAAGGCAATCCGTAGATCATCGCTCTTCCAGCATTGGTCTTGAAAGTTATGTCTCCGCCTGCATTCTTCCGATATTCGCCTGCATCGATGAGAAAGAGCGAGACGATTTCGCCGTTGTCGTCTCTGAGCTGGAACACGCCGCCGTCGAGACGCTCGCCAGTGATCAAGTCCGTCTTGGTGAATTGCAGCGCGGTGGGTTGGTTCTGAATCGTGATTGTCTCCGTGCCATCGAATGAGATAGAGCGATCCGGCATTGTCGCATACCCACTTGGCTGGGATTCTTGCAGCGTGTATGTTCCGACCGGGAGATAGGAAAGAACAACCGTGCCGTTGTTTCCAGAATAAAATTCGGGAACTCCATTACTGCTGTATTGATACGCGCCATTTGCTGTTTGCGCGAACGGAACTGGATTACCATTGCTGTCGAGCAGCCGGAACAAAACACCGCCCATGGCAGAGCCAGACAGTGCGTCAGTTTTATGAAGGGTGAGCTGCGTCGGATTATTTGCGATGGTGATGCTGGTTGCCTTGGTGAGGGAGACCGATTTGGAGGATGCAGCCACATAGGAAGCGGGTGCGGCAACCTCGACGACCTGATAATTGCCAGTTGGCAGATTGCGTATAACAGCCGTTCCACCGTTGGTCGTGAATTGCGTTGTCGCTCCTCCAGAGACATATTGTCCGTTTGCCGTCTGCGTCAGGCCAACTAGGGAACCGTTTTGCGTGAGTTGGAAGGTCGCGCCATCAAGCGCGTTGCCGGTCGCGGCATCGGTTTTAAGGATCTTGAGATCATAGAACTCCCCTCGGATTCCGATGATCTGACTCATGCCCGTTGTGCCGGTGATCATCTCGATGAAAACGAGCTTCTGCCTCGTACTGTCATATGGTTCGTACCAACCCAGATCGACATAGCTCACATTGCCAACGGTGGCGGTGAAATACAGGCTGACCTCGCTGCCGATAAGGGAGGCCGGCGCGGTGATGGTGAGGGTGTCGTTGCGCCCGCCCGTGTAGCCGCTGATCGTCACGTTGGATTGGTTGGCCGTGACCGAGTATCCGTAGGTGGACGTCACGTTCAGAGTGGTGACAAGCTGATCACCCACGAGCGACCACTTCGGAAAGAGCGTCGAAAGATGCACGGTTGCGTTACTACCGACGTCCTGCGCGCGGGCGTAGTTGAGCAGCTCCATGCACCAGTTCCATGCTGCTTCGCCGCCGGATTTCACGCGGATGCACCCGTTACTCAATAGCATGAAATCGTACCCCTGCCCGCAGCTCTCCTTGATCCAGAACCGGATTGCGTTTGCCGTTGCGTAAAACGCGTCGTCGTCGCTAAAGCCCGCGTTCGTGG
>Ga0074197_1000920_pt1 | contig 29942 bp, 26 predicted proteins | sample EPASupsiteSAE305_FD_64526 | JGI IMG/M metagenome (GOLD analysis project Ga0074197, IMG submission 64526) | Bioremediated contaminated groundwater microbial communities from EPA Superfund site, New Mexico - SAE3-05 reassembly with SPADES | ecosystem: Environmental > Aquatic > Deep subsurface >...
GCCCGCACCAGACTCAGGTCATAGATCAGGTCCTGCTTGGAGAGGGCCATGCCACTGACCACCGCCGCCAGCCGCTCCGGCTGTTCGGCCCGGGTCACCACCAGCCCGTCCCGCACCGACTCCAGCAGGGTGTTACCCTGGTGGTCGACCCAGATCTCGTTATCCACAAAGGGGTACAGGTCATTATGCAGCTTGATGGCCGGCTGACCATCGGGGGTGGCCTGCTCACCCACCACCGTGATGACGACCGGCTTGATCTTGAGCTCCTCAGGATCGAAGACCTGCACCCGGTAGACCGCACCGGCCAGCGGTCCCTTCAGCAGCGGGTAGAGGTTCAAGAGCGGCCCGGCCAGCAACGGCCCCTTGAACTTGAGCAGCCGCTTTCTCGCTGTGCCGTCCACCACCTGCCGCAGCAGCAGGCCATCGGTCACCACCTTGGCAGCCAATCGGGAGTGCCGACCGTTGATGGTCTGCTCAACCTCGACGGTCTGTAGCGCCAGGGTCGGCCCCAGTCGATAGACCTCACGAGAACTGGCCTCTTTGCTAAAGCCCATCACCCGCATCCGCACGCTGCCGCTGCCCTCGATCTGAAAACCGCCCTCCGGCAGGGCGGTGATCAGTTGCCGGTAAAAACCGACCTGCTCATCGGCCATCAAGATGGCGAACCAACGCTCACTCAACGGCGGAGCAGTGACGAGCGGCGCAGCACCGGCCGGTTGCAGCGACTGCAGAGATAAAAAAGCGGCGGTCAGGACCGCCGCCAGTACACGGGACACAGCACAACGCACTGCCATAGCTTTTGCTTCCTATTCACACGTCATTGGTAGGATCAGGTCATGCTGGCCGGGTCACTGATCACCACCTGGTTGCGGCCCCGCTCCTTGGCCTGATAGAGCGCCTCATCAGCCGAACGCAGCAGGCCGTCGATATCTTCATAGTGCGGCGAAGGATAGACCGCCACCCCCAGGCTGGCGGTAATCCGTTCAACGGCCATCGGTCCGGCCAGATGCATGCCCTGGATCGAGAGCCGGATCCGGTCGGCCACCATATAGGCCTCTTTCAGGCCGGTGTCCGGCAAGATCGCGACAAATTCCTCGCCGCCGTAGCGAGCCGCCACATCGTAGTTGCGCAGTTCCTTCTGCAGCTGCAAGGCCACCTTCTGCAGCACCACATCGCCCTGCATGTGGCCGTAACTGTCATTGATCCGCTTGAAGTGGTCCAGGTCGATCATGATCAGCGAGAGCATGCCGTCCTTGCGGCGGGCCCGCTGCAACTCCTTGTCCAGGGCCTCGATCAGGAAACGCCGGTTAAAGAGGCCGGTCAGGTGATCGGTGTTGGACAACTCCAGCAGCAGTTCATTGGTCCGCTTCAGGTCATCCTGCAGATGCTTAATCTTGAGGTGGACCTTCATACGGGCCACCAGTTCCTCGGGATCGAACGGCTTGGTCAGAAAGTCGCAGGCCCCCTGATCCAGCCCCTTGATCTTCAGCTCACGGTCCTCGTTGCCGGTCAGGATGATCACCGGGGTGTCCGACACCTCGGGCCGGGTCTTGAGCATCCCCAGAAACTTGAAGCCGTCCATGCGGGGCATCTCCAGGTCGCAGAGGATGATGTCCACCGGCGAGGCCAACAGCTTTTTAAACCCCTCCAGACCATCTTCGGCCTGGTAGAAGCGGGCGAACAGATCCAGCGGTTCCAGAGTCTTGATGATCTTGTCCCGCACCGCTTCCGAATCATCGATGATCAGCACGCTATCGGCCATGGCGTTTCCGCTCCCAGGATAGAAGTTACAGGCGAGGTTCCCGCATCAACCGCTTCATCTCGGCAATGGTGGCGGCGTAGTCAGCGCTGCCGAAGACGGCCGAACCGGCCACCAGCACGTCGGCTCCGGCATGGGCGATCCGGGCGATGTTGGCCGGTTTGACCCCGCCATCCACCTCCAGTTCTGCCTCGCAACCACGGCTGTCCAGCATCTTGCGCAGTTCATGGATCTTGGCGAGGCCGGATTCGATGAACGACTGGCCGCCAAAGCCGGGGTTGACGGTCATCAGCAGCACCAGGTCCAGCTCTTCCAGCACGTAGTCCAGCGCACAGAGCTGAGTAGCCGGATTGAGCGAGACCCCGGCCCGTTTACCCAGCCCTTTGATCTGCTGCACCACCCGGTGCAGGTGGCGGCAGGCCTCGGCATGCACCACGATGATGTCGGCGCCAGCCCGGGCAAACTCCTCCACGTACCGCTCCGGCTCCTCGATCATCAGGTGTACGTCCAGCGGCAGGCTAGTCACCCGGCGGGCCGCCTCAACCACCAGCGGACCGATGGTGATGTTGGGCACAAAACGGCCATCCATCACATCGACATGGATATAGTCGGCCCCGGCCGCCTCAACGGCCCGGATCTCATCGCCCAGGCGGGCAAAATCGGCGGACAGGATCGAAGGTGCGATCTTTTTCATACGGTAACCCTCTTCAGGCGGGCGCTAAAAAAACCGTCGCAGCCCTGGCGATGGGGCCAGGTCCGCAGGTGGCCGTCAGCAGTGAACAATTCACGCCAGGCGGGCAGCACCTGAGCGCCATTTTCTACCACAAACTGCGGATGACGGGAAAGAAAATCCTCGACCACCGCCTCATCCTCCTGCGGTGACGTGGAGCAGGTGGCATAGACCAGCAGGCCGCCGGGACGGACCAGCGGGGCCACCTGCTGCAGCAGCTGCCGCTGGCGCTCGGCAAACCGGGTAAAGTCGGCCGGCTGCAGGCGCCACTTGGCCTCCGGGTTGCGGCGGATCACCCCCAGGCCGGAACAGGGGGCATCCAGCAGGATCCGGTCAAACTGCCGCCCCTGCTGATACACCGGCTGCAGGGCATCGGCCACCTCCACCTGCAGGCAGCTGATCCCCAAGCGCGCGACCGTCTGCTCAATCTTGCGCACCTTACGCTGGTTGAGATCGGTGGCCACCAACCGCCCCTGATCATCCATCAACTGAGCCAGATGAGTGGCCTTGCCGCCTGGTGCGGCACAGACATCCAATACCGTTTCGCCCGGCTGCGGGTCCAGTAGATGGGCCACCAGCTGGGAGGCCTGATCCTGTACCGCGAACAGCCCCTCGCCAAAACCGGGCAGAGTGGGGACAAAGCAGCGCTCCAGCAGCTGCACCCCCTGCGGGGCATAACGACAGGGCTCGGCAGCGATCCCCTGGGCCGCGAATAATGCCAGCAGTTCCAGGCGTGTCGTGCGCAAGGTGTTGACGCGCAGGGTCAGCAGGGGCGCTTCCAGGCTGGCAGCGGCCAGGGCGGTCGCCTCTGCCAGCGGAAACTGCTGCAGCCACTGCTCGGCCAACCAGTCGGGCAGCGCGTAGGCGGCCGCCAGCCACAGCGCAGGATCGACGGAGCGGTCGGGCAGCGTCAGGCTGTCGCTGCGTCGCTGGGCAGCCCGCAGCACGCCATTCACCAGACCGCTGGCCTTGGGGCACAGCTGCTTGGCCAGTTCAACGCTTGCATGCACCGCCGCATGGGACGGCACCCGGTCAAGGTAACGCAGCTGATACAAGCCCAGCCTGAGCAGCAGCAGCACCGGCAGCTGCAATTTGCCCAACGGCTGATCCACCAGCTGGGCCAGATAATGGTCGAGGGTGGCCTGATGCCGCAACACGCCGAACACCAGCTCAGCAAACAGTCCCCGGTCCGGTCCGGTCAACTGGCCACGGGACAACTGCTGGTCGATCAGATCGTCGGCATGCAGATCGCTAGCGGACAGACGCTCAAGCGCCAAATAGGCGGCATGACGGGGTGAACTGCTGGTGACAGGGGCGGAGGTTTGCATAGACCGCACCATAGCCTTGAATCACCAACTTGGCAATCAGTCTCCGCGACTGGTAGACACCATGGTCATCCAGCGTCACAACAACCGTTCTGCCCCCTGTTCACCTTGACATTACCCCCCCTACATGCTACTGAAACCGTTCATTAAACTTGAATTCAGCAAGGAGAACAGTATGGAACGCACCTTTGCCATCATCAAGCCGGACGCCGTCGAGCGGGGCCTGACCGGCCAGATCCTGAGCCGCATCGAAGAAAAAGGCTTCACCATCGTCGGCATGAAGAAGATTCAACTCAGCCTTTCTCAGGCCCAGGGCTTCTACTATGTCCACAAGGAGCGCCCCTTCTTCAACGACCTGTGCAGCTTCATGTCCCGCAGCCCGGTGGTGGTACTCTGCCTGGAGAAGGAAAACGCCATCGCCGACTGGCGCACCCTGATGGGGGCCACCAATCCGGCCAACGCCGAGCCAGGCACCATCCGCAAGGACTTTGCCAAGAACATCGAAGAAAACTCGGCCCACGGTTCCGATGCCCCGGAAACCGCAGCCTTTGAGATTCCCTACTTCTTTAGCGCCCTTGAGCTGGTGGGCTAACGAGAACCATCGGAGGCCCTTCCCACCATGGAAGGGCCTTTTTTTATGCACACAACCGACCTCAAAAATCTGACCCTGGAAGGGTTGATCCAGTTCCTGGCGGGACAGGGCAAGGAGCGCTACCGCGCCACCCAGCTCTTTAAATGGCTCTATCAGCAGGATGCCGCCAGCTTCGAGGAGATGACCAACCTTTCCAAGGCTCTGCGAGAAGAACTGGCTGCCACGGCCTGCATCAGCCGACTGGAGCCGGAAGAGGTGGAGGTAGGCCTCGACGGTACCCGCAAGTATCTGTTTCGACTGGCTGACGGCAATGCGGTCGAGAGCGTACTGATCCCGGACGAAGATCGCAACACGCTCTGCATCTCTACCCAGGCCGGCTGCGCCATGCAATGCGCCTTCTGCCTGACCGGCACCTTTAAGCTGACCCGCAACCTGACCACGGCCGAGATCGTCAACCAGATCCTGGCGGTAAAACGGGACGTGGAGGTACGCAACATCGTGCTGATGGGGATGGGCGAGCCGCTGCACAACCTGGAGAACGTGATCGCGGCGCTCAAGATCATGGTCAACGACAACGGGCTCAAGCTCTCCAGTCGGCGGGTGACGGTCTCCACCTGCGGGCTGGTGCCCGAGCTGGAACGGTTGGGCCGGGAAGTGACCGTCAACCTGGCGGTATCCTTGAATGCCACCACCGACGAATTGCGGGACCGGATCATGCCGGTTAACAAACGCTATCCAATCGCCACCCTGCTGGCGGCCCTGAAGAAATTTCCGCTGCCAGGGCGCCGTAAGATCACCATCGAGTATGTGCTCTTGGGGGGGCTGAATGATACGCCGGAGGATGCCAAGCGATTGGTGCGCCTGTTGTCGGACATCCCCTGCAAGATCAACCTGATACCGTTCAACCCCCACGAGGGGGCCGACTTCAGGCCACCCACCCGAGCGTCGCTGGACGCCTTCCACAAATTCCTGCTGGACCGGCACTTCACGGTTATCACCCGTGACAGCCGGGGCAGCGATATCTCGGCCGCCTGTGGTCAGCTTAAAGGGCGGCTCGAGCCCAAAACCGGTCAGGAGTAGCTGCCATGCCACTGCTCAGCCAGAATCGCTTTCGACTGTTGGTGGAAAATAGCATCGAGGTCATCTGGCTGACTGATCTGGAACTGCAGTTGGCCTACATCAGCCCTGCTGTGACCGGCACCCTGGGGTATGCAGCGGACAGCCTGATGGGACGCTGCCTGCTGGACCTGATGGCACCGGTATCCCGTGAGTTCGCCGCCGCCCGGATGCTGAGCCATATCACCGAACGGGAAACCCCCAAGAGACCGCTGCCACGACTGCTAGAGCTCAAGCTGTGCCATGCCTCGGGCCGGATCGTACATGCCGAGGTCAGCATCAACCTGGTGCGGGGTGCCGATGGCACGCCGATCGGCTTTCAGGGAGCGATCCGGGACGTATCGGACCGGATACGGATCGACGAGCGGATGTGGCGCACTGAACGCGACTACCGTGAGATGGTGGAACGGACCAACAGTTTCATCCTGCGCTGGTCACCGGACGGCATCATCACCTTTGTAAACACCTATACCAGCGAGTTTTTTGGCTTTCTGCCCGAAGAGCTGGTGGGGCGCCATCTGGTGGGGACCATCGTGCCGGAAACCAGCAGCTCCGGCCAGAACCTGCGCATGCTGATCGCCGAGATCGGTCACAACCCGGAGGCATTTCCCAGTGCCGAGCACGAAAACTGCCGCTGGGACGGCAGCAGGGTCTGGATATCCTGGGCCAACGCCCCCGCTTACAGCACCAAAGGCGAACTGGTGGAGATTCTGAGCGTCGGCCATGATGTCTCTGAACGCCGTCAGCGCGAACAACAGTTGGCCTATCTGACGGTCAACGATCCGATGACCGGGCTCTACAACCGGGCCTACTACGATACCGAGTTGGACCGAATCAGCCGTGGACGGAGGTTTCCGGTCAGCGTCGTGATCGCTACCCTGGACAATCTGCAGGAGGTTAACGACCTGGAGGGGCGTGAGGCCGGCGATCTGCTGCTGATGAAGACCACCCGCCTGCTGCGAGAGGCATTTCGGCCCGAAGACCTGGTGGCCCGCACCGGCGGCGACGGCTTTGCGATCATCCTGCCAGGTCTGGACGAGCAACAGACCGCCGCCTGCCTGGTCCGCTTCCGCCATCAGCTGGCCAGCGCCTCCCAAGACGAGCCGGAGGTCTTTCTCTGCCTGGGTGCCGGCACGGCCCATACCGCCAGCGAACTGCAGCGGGCCCAGCGTGAGGCCTCGGCCTCCATGGCGGCCGAAAAGCAGCTGCGCAAGAGACAGCGCGAACAACACACCACGGGGGGAGATACTGCATGATCGGCGTGATCGGCGGCAGCGGTTTATACGAGATGGAAGGGCTGGAGCAGGTCGAGCGGGTCCGACTGCAGACCCCCTTCGGCGCCCCTTCGGACGAATTCATCACCGGCGTGCTGAACGGTGTAGCGATGGCCTTCCTGCCCCGTCACGGCCGCGGCCATCGTTTGCTCCCCTCCGAGGTCAATTACCGGGCCAACATCTACGCCATGAAGCTGTTGGGGGTAGAGCGGATCATTTCGGTCTCGGCCGTGGGCAGCCTGAAAGAGGCGATTGTGCCGGGCCATATCGTGATCCCGGACCAGTTTATCGACCGCACCAAAGGCAGCCGCAAGGACACCTTCTTTGGCGACGGCGTGGTGGCCCATGTCGGTTTCGGCGACCCGACCTGCAGCTGCCTCTCCGACACCCTGATGCGTTCAGCCCTGGCGGCCGGCGCCACGGTGCACCGTGGCGGTACCTACCTCTGCATGGAAGGGCCGGCCTTTTCAACCCGGGCCGAATCGTTCATGTACCGCAGCCTGGGGGGCGACATCATCGGCATGACCAACCTGACCGAGGCCAAACTGGCCCGCGAGGCGGAGATCTGCTACGGTGTCATCGCCCTGTCCACCGACTATGACTGCTGGCATGACTCCCACGAGACCGTCACCGTGGACGCCATCCTGGCTGTGATGCACCAAAACGTGGCCATGGCCAAGCAGATCATCCGGCTGGCGGCCGCCGATACGCAGGCGACCCGCAGTTGTCGCTGCGGCAGCGCCCTGCAGTACGCCATCGTCACCGACCGTGGCCTGATCCCGGCCGAGACCGCGCAAAAACTAGACCCGATCATTGGCAAGTATTTGAAAAGAGGAGTATAGCAGATGGGTATCGTTGTTGTCGGCACCGTGGCCTTTGATACCGTTGAGACCCCCTTTGGCAGGGGCGAAAACGTGCTGGGTGGTTCGGCCACCTATTTTTCCACCTCGGCCAGCTTTTTCAGCGAGGTCTCGCTGGTGGCGGTGGTGGGGGAGGACTTTCCCGAAGAGCATCTGCAGTTCCTGCGCTCACGGGAGATCGATCTGCAAGGTCTGCAGCGCCTGCCGGGCAAGACCTTCCACTGGACCGGCAAGTACGGCTATGACCTGAACGAGGCCCAGACCCTGGATACGCAACTGAATGTGTTGATGGATTTCAAACCGCAGCTGCCGCCGACCTATTGCGACACTGACGTGTTGTTCCTGGCCAACATCGACCCGGAGCTGCAGCTGGAGGTGCTGGATCAGGTCAAACGTCCCCGTCTGGTGGCCTGCGACAGTATGAACTTCTGGATAGCCTCCAAGCCGGCTGCCCTGAAAGAAGTCATCAAGCGGGTGGATATCGTGATCATCAACGAAGGTGAGGCCCGCATGCTGACCGGCGAGCCGAACCTGATCAAGGCTGCCCGTCAGATCATCGCTCTGGGCTGCAAACGTCTGGTGGTCAAGCGCGGCGAATACGGCGTGCTGATGTTCACCAGCGACTCGGTCTTTGCCGCACCGGCCTACCCGCTGGAAGAGGTCTTCGACCCGACTGGCGCCGGCGACACCTTTGCCGGCGGCTTCATCGGCTATCTGGCCAACACCGGTGATCTCAGCGAAGAAGGCATTCGCCAGGCCCTGGTGTTCGGCTCGGTGATGGCCTCCTTCAACGTGGAGGACTTCAGCCTTGAGCGGCTAAAGCGGCTGCAGTACCAGGAAATCGAGTCCCGCTACCGCAGCTTCCGTCAGCTGACCACCTTTCGCGACCTGTCGACCAGCGGCTAAATCACCGGGCTGATTGACAACGCTGCCGCCTTTTGTTACCTTTTGCCTGCCGTTTCGCGCGGTTACCCCGTCTAGGAGGGATTGCATGCTTCGAACCATGCTGTTGCTGGGCCTGGCACTGCCCCTGCTGCTGAACGGCTGCACCACCACTTCACCCACCGGCAAATCATCCTCGTACCATCTGCAGATGGGTGCCATGCACCTGGGCGAACGCAACTACACCGCTGCCCTGCAGGAGTTGCTGGAGGCTGAAAAGCTCGATGACGAAAATCCGGAGCTGCTCTACAACCTCGGCCTGGCCTATCTGGGCAAGCGCCGGCCCGAGCTGGCAGAACCGAAATTTCTCAAGGCGATCAGCCTCAAGCCGAACTACTCAACGGCCCGCAACGACCTGGGCGTGACCTATATGGAGCTTAAGCGTTGGGATCAGGCCATTCAGCAGTTCAAGCTGGTCAAGGATGACCTGCTATACGAGCAGCATGACAGCGCCGTCATCAACCTGGGGTTGGCCTACCTGGGCAAGGGCGACTATGACAAGGCCCTGGACGAGCTCAACGATGTGCGGGCATCAAACCCCCGTAGCCCGGTGGTGCGTGTTGTTATCGGCCGTGTGCTGGCTGCCCAGGGCAAAACCGACCAGTCGATCGCAGAATTTCGCAAGGCGCTTGATTACTACCCCGACTACCCGATGGCCCATTACCATCTGGGCTTAGGCTTGATGAAGAGTGATCTGGTGGCAGCCCGCAATGCCTTCAAGGAAGTGGTGCGGCTTGCCCCCGATGCAGAGATCAGCCGGAGTGCACAGGAGTATCTGGAACTGCTCAAGTAGGAGCCACCATGGAACCAGACCACGCTGTTCAGGATACCGAGTCGACGACACCTCAGACCCCTGGTCCGATCCTGCGTAAGCATCGTGAGCTTCGCGGCATAAGCCTTGTTGACGCTGCCGAGGCCACCAAGATCGGCAAAAACTACCTGCGGGCACTTGAAGAGGATCGTCATCAAGAGTTCACCAGCCCGGCCTATCTCAAGGGATTCCTGCGGACCTACGCCAACCATCTCGGTCTTAAGGCCGATGATCTGATCAGGATGATCGAAGCTGAGCAGCCTGACGAAAACTCGGCTGCCAGCATCGCGCTAGAAGAGCAGCTAAAGCAAAACCGTTTCAGCTGGCAGCGCCTGCTGCTGCCGGCGGCACTGCTGGCAGCCATCATCGTAGTGGCGGTGCTGATGCGTCCTGCGGAGCTGCCGTCGCCGCCACCTGCTTCACCCGTTGCGGCGCCAGCGCCGGCAGCAACGGCCCAGCCCCAGCTGTCCAGCGCACAGCAGTTGCCGGTGCCCCCGGCTGGCGATGTCGCCCTCACCGACCCGGCGACAACGGCTGCCCCCTCCCCTGTGCAGACCGGTGTTACACTGCGCATCAAGGCGGTGCGCAAAGGCACCCTGCTGATCACCCTGGATACCGTCACCACCCAGGATTATGACCTGACGGCCGGAGACCTGATTGAATGGCGTGCCGACCGCAGCATCCACCTGGAACTGGATGACCCCGGCAGCGTCGAATTCGAGGTGAATGGCAGACCGTACAAGCCGTCTGTTAAAAACGGTGCATCACTTACGCTTTCCCTCACCGAACAAGGTGTGACACCCTAAGCAACCGTCGCTCGTACCAGCAGCATACATACGGCAACCGGCGCATCTTGACAGCCCCAGACTCCGTGCTAGACTTGCACCACGTACCAAGCGAACGGAGTCAGGTGTGGCAAAACCGCAAAAACGGATACTGGTGGTTGACGACGAGGAAAACACTCGCCTGGCGCTGACGCGTCTGCTGGCCCGCGAGGGCTACGACGTCAAGACCGCCGCCAACGGCAGCGAGGCGTTGAACCAGATCCGTATCCAGCCGGTTGAACTGGTCATCACCGACCTGAACATGCCGGTCATGAACGGCCTGACCTTTCTGCGGGAGCTGAACCGTGAGCAACCGGCCAGTAACGTGATCATGATCACCGCCTTCGGCGAGGTGGAATCGTACCTTGAGGCGCTTAACCTGGGGGCCTTTGAATATCTGAACAAGCCGGTCAAGCTGGATGAACTGAAAAAGGTGATGCGCAAGATGTTTCACGAGCCTGCCGGCACCAGCGAGGAGGGATTGTCATGAAACCATTTACGAAGATTCTGGTGGCCACCGATTTTTCAGACTGCTCGGTGGAGGCCTGCGCCTATGCCCTGACCCTGGCCCGCAAGTTTGATGCCTCGCTGCAGATCGTGCACGTGATCAACGAACCTGTTGATCTGCGTGGTTTTTATGTGCCGCACATCTCTTTCGACCAGCTGGAAAAAGAGATTGCCGACGGCGCCGTCAACATGCTGGAGAGCTTCTGCAAAGAAAACCTGCCTGATTTCAGCAACTACACCACCACGGTCGTCAGTGGCGTCCCCTACGAAGAGATTACCCGCACCGCCCAGGAACAGAATGTCTCGCTGATCGTGATCGGCACACACGGTCGCAGCGGACTCGACCATCTGATCTTCGGCAGCACTGCCGAGCGGGTGGTGCGTGGCGCCCCCTGCCCGGTCCTGACCATCCGCCTCGCCAGCAGTAACTAACGACCTGCATGCCACTTGATACAGACGATGGCGCAGCGCCGCTGGGCAGGATCGTCGTCGTTGATGACGATCCTGCCATCCTTGAACTGGTAAGCCTGCTGCTGGCCCGACGCGGCTACCAGGTGCTGACCGCCACCGATTCACAGACCGCCCTCAGCCTGGTAGCTTCCGAACGCCCCGAACTGGTGCTGATGGACTACATGCTGCCGGACAGCAATGGCCTGACCACCCTACGCACCCTGCGGGACCGGTTCCCCGACAGTTACGTGATCATGTTTTCCGGCCAGGGCAGCGAAGAGATCGTTGTCGAACTGATGAAGGCCGGGGCGGCCGAGTACCTGCTCAAGCCGTTCAACAATCGTACGCTGGTGGAGCGGGTTGACGGTGTGCTGCGGCTGCGCGAGATCGAGCAGGCCAACCGTGCCTTGCAAAGCGAACGGGAACGGCTGCTTTTGGAGATTGAGGCCTGGAACCGGGAGCTGCAGGAGCGGGTTCGCGAAAAGACCGAGGCGTTACAACGGGCCCAGACCGAGATCGCACAGACTGAAAAGCTGGCCGCACTGGGCTACCTGTCGGCCGGCATGGCCCACGAAATCCGCAATCCGCTCAATTCGATCTCCCTGTTCACCCAGCTTCTGAAGCAAAGCGCCCAGGACGAAGAACAGCAGGAATATCTGGACAAGGTGATGAAAGAGGTCGACCGGATCGACGGTATCATCCGTCGCTTAGTTGATGCCGCTGGGCGCAGCAGGACGATCCAGCCGGCAGTTCAGGTTCACGAGGTGATTCAGGCCGCGCTTGAGATCTTCAAGCCCCAGATCGAAAGCCACCACATAACGGTCTCTCTGGAATGCAACCTGCCGCTGCCGCCACTCAAGGCCGACCCGGCTGAACTGGAGCAGATCTTTACCAACCTGTTTCAGAACGCCCTGCAGGAGATGCCCCAGGGCGGACAACTGGCAATTGCCATCACCAACCCGGACAACCAGATCGTGGTCAGGGTCAGCGACACCGGCAAAGGTATCCCGCCTGAGCTGCAGGAAAAGGTGTTTGAGCCATTCTTCACTACCAAAAACCGTGGCACCGGTATCGGCCTGCCGGTGGTGCGTCGTATCGCCCGCCTCTACCACGGCGATGTGACCATTGAGGAGACATCGCCCAGCGGCACCATCTTCCGGGTTTCTTTCCCGGCACTGCAAGGCCCGTAACCAGATGACCACTGCATCAGCCAATACGGTCCTGCTGATTGATGACGACCCCTTTTTTCTAAGGGTGTTGAGCGGCACCTTCCGCCAGAGCGGCTACACCGTCTTCACGGCCCATGACGGCATTGAAGGGATCAAGGTCTATCTGGAAAGGCAGCCGCAGGTGGTGATCAGCGACCTGGTCATGCCCCGCCTGGGGGGGGTCAGCACCTGCAAGGAGATCCGCCGCCTTGCGCTGGAACGGGGTGACCAGGAGCCGGTCATCATCCTGCTGACCTCCATGTTCCACGAACCGCCCCACCAACACGAGGTCCCCGACATGGGAGCACGCTACCACATATCCAAATCCAGCCCGGCACTTGACATCGTGATCCTGGTTGAACAGCTGCTGGATCACCACCAGCCACCGCATCCAGATCCGGCCTGAACCATGCCCTTGATCCTGCGAAACCTGACCCTGCGTCCCGGCGATGACGAAGGACGACTGCCGCTGCTAACTGCTGCGACCTGCGGCCTGCCACCTGATGCCCTGCTGGATTTCCGTATCCTGCGCAAAGGGGTCGATGCACGTAAAAAGCCCAAGGTACAGCTGGTCTACAGTGTCAGTTTTTGCCTTGCTGACGAAAACACGTTCTGGTCACATCAATCGGGGATAGCGCACCTGGAACGGGTCGTTCCAGAAGCTCCACCGGTTTTTAGCACACCGCGCCGCAACGAGCCGGTGCTGGTGGTCGGCATGGGGCCGGCCGGGCTGTTCTGCGCCCTACGGCTGGCAGCCCACGGCATAGCCGCCACCGTCATTGAGCGGGGACAGCCGGTTGAACAACGGGTGCGGGATGTGGCCGGCTTCTGGCAGCACGGAAAGCTGGACCCGGAGAGTAACGTCCAGTTTGGCGAAGGCGGTGCCGGCACCTTTTCCGACGGCAAACTGACCTGCCGCCTGCGGGACCCCAACACCGGCTGGGTGCTGGAACAACTGGTCCGCTTCGGTGCGCCGTCGGAGATACGCTACCAGGCCAAGCCCCATGTCGGCACCGACCGGCTGCGCCGGGTAGTGGCCGCTGTCCGTGGCGAGTTACAACGCTCGGGCTGCGAGATCCGCTTCGGCACCCGCCTGACCGGACTGGTCAGCAACCAAGGCCACCTGATGGCTGCCCGCTGCAACGACCAGGATGAACTTGCCTGCCGTCACCTGGTGCTGGCCATCGGCCACAGCGCCCGTGACACCTACGCCACCCTGACCGGCCACAGCCTTATCCTCGAACCCAAACCGTTCGCTATCGGGCTGCGGGTGGAACATCCCCAGGAACTGATCGACCGGATTCAATACGGCCGCCCCCACCCGGCCCTGCCCAAGGCCGACTACGCCCTGACCTACAACAACGACATAACTGGCCGCAGCTGTTATTCTTTCTGTATGTGCCCCGGCGGCCTAGTGATCGCCAGTTCGTCCGAGGCAGGCATGGTGGTGGTCAACGGCATGAGCGACCTGGGACGAAATTCAGGCTACGCCAACAGCGCCCTGGTGGTCAATGTGCGGCCGGATGACTTCGACGCGAGCGACCCGCTGGCCGGGGTGCGCTTCCAACAACACTGGGAACGACTGGCCTTTGAGGCCGGCGGTGGCAGCTACCGGGCGCCGGGACAGAATCTGCTGGCCTTTCTGGAACAGGGTGGCGGCCAGCATACCTCCAGCTACCGGCCCGGCACCGTGGCAGCCGACCTGGCAAGCGTGCTGCCGGATTATGTAACCGCCACGTTGCGGGAAGGGATTGTCACGTTTGGCAGGAAGATGAAAGGCTTTGTGACCGCCGAGGCCATCCTGACCGGGGTGGAGACCCGCACCTCGGCGCCACTGCGGATTCTACGGGACGACCAACTGCAGGCCCCCGGCCTGCGGGGTCTCTACCCCTGCGGCGAGGGGGCCGGCTATGCCGGTGGCATCATGTCGGCCGCCCTGGACGGGGTGCGGATCGCCGATAAGATCGCAGAACAACTGCAATGATGAGCCATGCCGCAGGTCGTGGGTGTGCCCTGCGCAGTGACTGTGCCCGAGAGCCTGCCGCTGCAGGCGAGTGAAGCGACCGCCGGCCCGACTGTTTGAACCCCGCAGGGGTGAGTTTCGGGCCGGCAGCGTAACAAGCCGTGCAGCGGCGGTTCGAGCGGCATCCGGAACGGAGCAGAAACACCCACGACTCCTACCTAGTTACGACAAGCCCACAACGCAGTACACGCCCATAGCAGTCACGAAGCTGCTACCCCCGCACCTGCCCGTCGCCATAGACAATAAATTTCGTGGTAGTCAGATCCTCCAGCCCCATCGGTCCGAAGGAGTGCAGCTTGGTGGTGGAGATGCCGATCTCGGCCCCCAGCCCCAACTGCCCGCCGTCGTTAAAGCGGGTCGAGGCGTTGACCAGTACGCAGGACGAATTGACCTCACGGATGAAACGCTGGGCATTGCCATAATCGCTGGTAATGATCACCTCGCTGTGCAACGAACCATAGCGGTTGATATGTGCGATGGCCTCGTCCATATCGGCCACCACCTTGCAGGCCAGGATTAACTCCAGGTACTCGGCGGCCCAATCCTCGTCCGTGGCCGGCTTGGCAGCGGGGGCATAGCTTCTGAACGCCTCGTCCCCCCGCAGCTCAACCCCCGCCTCAAGCAGCGCCTGGGCGATGGGCGGTATGCAGCGTGCCGCCGCATCCCTTTGGATCAACAGGGTTTCCAGGGCGTTGCAGACGCCGGGCCGCTGAGTCTTGGCGTTGAGGATGATCCGGGTGGCCATCTCAACATCGGCCGAGGCATCTACAAAGGCGTGACAGACCCCCTTATAGTGCTTGATCACTGGAATCCGCGAGTTTTCCACCACAAAACGGATCAGGCTCTCGCCACCACGGGGGATGATCAGATCGATCAGTTCCTCCTGCTTGAGCATCTCCAACACCCCTTCCCGTTCCGTGAACGGGATCAAGGACAGGGCCGCCTCGGGGATGTTCAGGCCCTTCATCACCCCCTGCAGGATGGCGGCAATCGCCCGGTTGGAGTGAATCGCCTCGGAACCGCCCCGCAGTACCACGGCGTTGCCTGATTTAAGGCACAGGGCGGCAGCGTCGGCGGTCACGTTGGGTCGCGATTCGTAGACGATGCCGATCACCCCTAGCGGTATCCGCATCTTACCGACCATGATCCCGTTGGGCCGCTTCCACATTTTGGTTACTTCACCCACCGGGTCCGGCAATGCAGCTACTTCACGCAGGGCGTCGGACATCCCCTTGATCCGCGCCTCATTCAGCATCAAACGGTCCAACATCGCCTCCGACAATCCCTTTTCCTTGCCAGCCGCCAGATCCTTGGCGTTCTCACTAATCAGCTTCGGCGTAGCAGCCTCCAGTCCGTGTGCCATCTGCAGCAGCATCTCGTTCTTGGCGCTGGTGGCAAGCCGGGCCAGGGCAAAAGATGCCTGGCGGGCATTGTGGGCAATGGTGGCAACCTGTTCGGCAATGGTCATGGTGTTGACTCCTCAGTGGGTATCGCATCGGCACGCTCACCCAGGGTCCGCTCGTAGACATCACGGATCGCCTCGGTGGTGGTTTCATAATCCTGCATCAGGGCCTGTCCGGGGTGCCGCAGCTTGGGATCATAGCCCAGTCGGTGGGCCAGCTTGTCCAGGTAGCGCTGGTCGCCGGCCAGGTCGTTGATCGAATGGTCGTGCAGCAGCCGTAAGCGGTTCTCCAATTTGCGCAGAAACTTGTAGCCATTAATCAGGGTATCGGCGTCGGCACGGTTCAGCAATCCGCAACTGCGGCCCCCCTTCAGCACGGCCACGGTGTTGGCGCTGCGCAGGTCAGGCTGTTGGCAACCATGCCGCAGCTGCAGGTACTGGGCGATGAACTCCACATCCACCATGCCGCCCCGGCCAGTCTTGATGTTGTAGCTGCCTTCGCTCTCTTTGGCGATCTCGTTCTCCATCCGCATCCGCAGGCGGTGGATCTCGCGCCGCCCTTCGTCGTCGAGGGAGCTGCCGAAGACCGACTGCCGCACCACGGCGGTGATCTTGTCCGCCAGCACCAGATCGCCCAGCACCACCTGCGCCTTGGTCAAGGCCTGGCGTTCCCAGGTCTGTGCCTCGCTGCGGTGGTAGCTTAAGAACGATTCCAGCGAGGTGACCAACGGCCCGGCATTGCCGGAAGGCCGCAGCCGGGTGTCCAATTTGTAGACATAGCCCTCGCGGGTCTGGGTGGAGAGCACCGAGATCAGTTTCTGGGCCAGCTTGGCAAAGTATTCGTGGTTGCTGATCTGCTTGTCGCCGTCGGTCTCCCCCTGGTGGTCGTAGATAAAGATGATGTCCAGGTCGGAATGGTAATTTAGCTCGCCGCCCCCCAGCTTGCCCATGCCGATGATCGCCAGATGGGCCTGCTGGCAGCCTGCACCGTTCTTCCAGCAGGGCCGGCCAAAACGGGACAGTTCACCAACGGCGATCGCGTAAGCCGCCTCCAGACAGACCACGGCCAGATCGCTCAACTGTGCAGCAATGCTGCCCTGGCCCACCTTGCCGTGAATGTCGTTCAGGCCGATCCGCAGAAATTCCTCGTTACGGTAGCGCCGCAACACATCCAGCCGTTCTTCTAAATCTTCAGCCTGCTGCAGCAGCCCCGTCAACTCCTCATGCATCACCTCGCGCGGCTTGAGCATCGAGGCGTAGGTGCGGGCCACCATGCTCTCCAGTAATTCAGGGTGGCCGATCAGGATCTTGGACAGGAACTCGGAGGTGCCGAACAAGGTGGCCAAGAGCCGCAGGGTCTCCTGGTTCTCGGCCAGCAAGGCGTAAAACGAGGAGCGGCCGGCCACCACCGCCAGGAACCGATCGGCATTGGCCAGGGCCATATCAGGGTCCGGCGACTCCAGCAGGTACTGCAAAAGCGGTGGCGCGATCTGGGCCAACACCCGCCGGCTGCGCTCGGTGATGTTACCCCTCACCTTACCGCCCCGCAGCAGATGCAGGTTGTCAAAGGCCCGGTCCACATCCTCCAGCCGACGTTCGGCCAGCAGATCCTTGACCAGATCAGGGTCGGCCTTGGTGTCCAGCAGACAGAGCACCTCCGGCGGTACGGCCTGCTGCAGCTTCTCGTCGCGACTGTAGAACAGGCCGCCGTAAATGGCAGAGACCCGCCTACGGTGTCCCTCCAGGGTCTCTGCAAAACGCTCCTGACCGTTATCCCGCAGAAAACCGCACCGTCGCGCCAGGGCCTTCAACTCCTCGGCACTGGTGGGCAGACTGTGGGTCTGGCGCTCCTGCACCACCTGGATGCGATGCTCGACGGTGCGCAGAAAGCGGTAGGCCTCACTCAACTGGCGGCTGTCATCCTCACTGATGATGCGGGCCTCGTGCAAAAGCTGCAACGCCTTAAGCGAGTTGCGCTCCCGTAGACGGGGCGTCTTGCCGGCATAGACCAGCTGCAGGGCCTGGATGAAGAACTCGATCTCGCGGATGCCCCCCCGCCCCAATTTAAGGTTGAGCTCCCCCTCACGGTTGCGGGCCAGAGAGGCGTCGATCTTCTGCTTCATCAGCTTCATATCCTCAATCAGGTTGTAATCGAGGTATTTGCGGTAGATGAAGGGGGACAACAACTGCAGCAACTGCTCACCCAGTTCCAGTGATCCGGCCACCGGTCGGGCCTTGAGCATGGCGGTCCGCTCCCAGGACTGTCCCCAGGACTCGTAGTAGACCTCGGCCGAGCGCAGCGAGACGGCCATATCGCCCGACTTGCCCTCAGGCCGCAGGCCCACATCCACCCTAAATACAAAGCCGTCTTCGGTGACCTGATGCAGCGCCTTGGTAACCTGTTCGGCCAGCTTGTTGAAAAAGGCGTGCAGCGATACCACCCCTTTACGGCCGCCCCGCCCGTCATCAACACCGCTGGTTTCACCCTTGTCCGATTCGTAGAAATAGATGATGTCGATGTCGGAGGAAAAGTTCAACTCCTGACCGCCGAACTTGCCCATGCCGATGATGGTCATCTCGGCGGCGCGGCTGCCGTGGTCGGTTGTCATCAGCGGGATACCGTATTCCTGTTCCAGCAGACGGCGACAGGTTTCACAGGCCACCTGCAGCGCGACCGCCGCCAGGTCGGACAGCTCGCGGGTCACCTCTTCCAGCGAGGCCAGACCGCAGAGATCGCGGGCGGCGATCCGCAGTATCTCGGCCCGTTTGAAGCAACGCAAGGTCTTCATCAGGACTGCCAGATCGGCGTCATTGGGCAGCGCCTGACGCAGGGCGGCCAGCTGTTCCTCATAGCTGCGGGCCTGGTCCAGCTCCTGGTCCAGCAATAGCCGGGACAACAGGCAGGGCGACTTGTAGATCAGGTTAACCAGAAAGGGAGAGGAACCACACAGGAACAGGGCCTGCCCCAACCGTTTGCGGTTTTTGAGCAGGCTGGCCACGGTCTCCGGTTCAAGTACACCGACCAGGCGTTCAAAACCGTTCAGCGCCAGATCGGGCGAAGGGGCATGCAGGGCCGACAGACTGATCTTGAGCAGACTTTCCACCGAAAAACTGGCCTGCAGCAATAACAGGTTGGTGGCCGAACGGCCGCCGTAGGCAAAGCCGGAGGCCTCCAGCAAGTCGGCCAGCCCTTGCTCACGGGACGGTTCGTCCAGGGCCAGCAACCAGGAAAAACGGTGATCGAAACGGTTTGGCATGACAGTATCCGCCTAGAGGGTGGCCAATCCTTGACTGTAGTCGCCTCGCACCACCCCGTGCTCAGTGATGATGGCGGAAATGTACTTGGCTGGCGTCACATCAAAGGAGGGGTTGCGCACCCGTACCCCTTCCGGCGCGATCGGCAGACCGCGAATATGGGTCACTTCCGTCACCGGCCGCTCTTCAATCGGGATCTGGGAGCCGTCGGCCAGGGACAGGTCAAGGGTGGATACCGGTGCCGCCACGTAGAACGGGATGCCATGTTCCCTGGCCAGCACCGCCACACTGAAGGTGCCGATCTTGTTGGCGGTATCGCCGTTGGCGGCTATTCGGTCGGCCCCCACCACACAGCAGGTGATCTCGCCCCGCGCCATGAAGAAGCCGGCCATGTTATCGGAGATCAAGGTGACCGGGATGTTGTCCTTCATCAGCTCCCAGGTGGTCAGGCGGGCCCCCTGCAGCCAGGGCCGAGTCTCGTCAGCAAACACCTGGATCTGCTTGCCGGCCTCGTGTGCGGCCCGGATCACCCCCAGGGCGGTGCCGTAGCCGGCCGTGGCCAAACCGCCGGCATTACAGTGGGTCAGCACCGTTGCGCCGTGGGGGATCAGCTCGGCGCCGTTGCGGCCGATGGCCTTGCAGATCTGCAGATCCTCCTGCTCGATGGCAATCGCTTCGGCCTGCAGTCCGGCCCGGATCGCATCCAGCGGCTGACCGCGCAGCGCCTCGGCAATCCGCTTCATCCGCTCTATTGCCCAGAACAGGTTGACCGCCGTGGGACGGGTACGGGCCAGCAGATCGCAGACATTGTCCAGCTGGCGAAAGAATGACTCCTGGGTATCGGCGATGATCTCCCGGGCTCCCAGCGCCACTCCCATGGCGGCGGCCACACCGATGGCCGGGGCACCACGTACCACCATCCCCTTGATCGCCTCGGCCACCGAGGCGTAATCAGTATAACTATTGTAGCGTTCCTCAGTGGGCAGCCTGGTCTGGTCAAGCATGATCACGGCGTTATCACGCCACTCGATGGTGCGGAACGACATAGGTGCAACTCCCTGCCAGCAAAAGTTTGAATGATTCTTATAACCTTCGCACGCTACTGATTCAAGCTCTAATAGCGCGTAACATCCGGTTGACTTTTGAGTTTAAGACCATTATTATCTTTTTAAGCATACTCCCTACGAAAGGAGAACCTGCCATGTGGACTGAGCACTTTAGAATCCGTCCGGTTTCCCACTGCAAGGAGGGTTGCCGAAGCTAGCCTGCCGTAGAACGGCAGGCGGAACAGCAAAGCCCTGTGTCGATTGACACGGGGCTTTTTTCTGCGTAGTCTGTGGACCCTATGAAAAAACTCATCATTTCAGGCATAGTTGGCCTACTGCTGGTAGGTGCACTGCTCTGGTTCTGGCTGAGTCGCCCACCGGCGGTCAGCTACAAGACCGCCAGGATCGAACGGGGCACGATCGTTTCCAGCATCTCCGCCACCGGCACGGTCAACGCCGTCACCACCGTGCTGGTCGGCTCACAGGTCTCCGGCACCATCCTCAAGCTGCATGCCGATTACAACTCACGTGTGCAGAAGGGGCAGCCGATCGCCGAGATCGAACCGGCCCTGTTTCTGGCCCAGGTAGAACAGGCCCGCGGCAACTGGATGAACGCCCAGGCCTCCCTGCTGAAAGCCAAGGTGACCCTGGCCGATGCAACCCGAACCCTGGAACGCAACCGGCGGTTGCTGACCGAAGGGGTCGTCTCGCAGAGCGATTTCGACGCCTCACAGACCGCCTACGAATCGGCTCAGGTCGGCATCAAGGCCGCCGAGGCCAGCCTGACCCAGACCAGGGGCGCCCTGCACCAGGCCGAGACCAACCTCAGAAACTCGACCATCCGCTCCCCGGTGGACGGGATCGTGATCTCCCGCAACGTGGATGTTGGACAGACCGTGGCTGCCTCTTTCCAGACCCCGACCCTGTTCACCATCGCCCAAAACCTGACCAAGATGCAGATCGAAACCAGCGTTGACGAATCAGACATCAGCCGCGCCCGTCTGGACCAGCCAGTCACGTTTACGGTTGATGCCTACCCGGAACGGAGCTTCAGCGGCAGCGTCACCCAGATCCGCAGCGCCCCGATCACCGTACAGAACGTGGTCACCTACGTGGTGGTGGTGCAGGTTGACAACCGCGACCTGCTGCTCAAACCGGGCATGACCGCCAATGTTTCGATTGAGACTGGCCGCAAAGAGGGGGTGCTCAAGCTGCCGGCGGCGGCCCTGCGCTTTAGGCCCCGTGATGGCACCGATACCGAAAAACGCACCGTAAAACCAGGTATGCCGCAGGGCAAAGGCAGCGGCGCAGCCCCCGGCCCAAAGGTCTTCCTGCTGAAGGACGGCAAACCGCTGGCGACAACGGTCCAGACCGGCATGAGCGATACCGGCTTTGTTGAGGTCAGTGACGGCCCCCTCAAGGAAGGTGATGAAGTAATCGTCGAACAGCTGGACAAGGGCAAAAAGAAGAAGGCCAACACGACTAGCTCCCCGATGGGGCCGCGCTTCTAAGCACAAGGAACCCGCTGATGAAAAAACCGTTAGTATTGATGATCCTGGATGGCTGGGGCATCAACCCCTGCCCCGATAAAAACGCCGTGGCCATGGCCAAGGCCCCCAACCTGGCTGGCTACCTGCGCGATTTCCCTCATGTGCAGATCCGCACTTCTGGCATGGCGGTCGGCCTGCCAGACGGGCAGATGGGCAACTCAGAAGTAGGGCACTTGAACCTGGGGGCCGGACGGATCGTCTACCAGGACTTCACCCGCATCACCAAATCGATCCAGGACGGCGACTTCTTCACCAACCCGGTGCTGCTGGACTGCATCGCCAAGCTCAAGGCCAGCGGCGGCCGGCTGCACCTGGCAGGCCTCTTGTCCGACGGCGGTGTCCACTCCCACAACACCCATCTCTATGCCTTGCTCGAGCTGGCCAAGCAGCAAGGCCTCAGCGAGGTCTACATCCACTGCCTGCTAGACGGCCGCGACACTCCGCCCCAGAGCGGCGCCGGCTACCTGCAGCAGCTGGAAACAGAGCTGAGCCGTATCGGCAACGGCCGGATCGCCACGGTGATGGGCCGCTACTACGCCATGGACCGTGACAACCGCTGGGAGCGGGTGGAGAAGGCCTACAACGCCATGGTGTTGGGTCAGGGCCAGCAGTACACCTCATCAACCGATCTGATCAACGCCAGCTATGCCGCCGGGGTGACTGACGAATTCGTGCTGCCGGCCGTGATCAGCGCCGATGGTCAACCGGTCGGCACCATCAACGACAACGACGCTGTGATCTTCTTTAACTTCCGCTCCGACCGGGCCCGCGAGATCACCCGGGCGTTGACCTTTGAACAGTTTGATGGCTTTAAACGGGAGCGGGTGCCAAGACTGGCCGACTACGTCTGCATGACCGAGTATGACGCCACCTTCGGCCTAGCGATCGCCTTCGAACAGCAGGCATTAACCAATCTGCTGGGTGTGGTGCTAGCCGAGGCCGGACTTGCGCAACTGCGGATCGCCGAGACCGAGAAATACGCCCACGTCACCTTCTTCTTCAACGGCGGAGTAGAGACCCCCTTCCCCAACGAAGAGCGCGCCCTGATCCCCTCCCCCAAGGAGGTTGCCACCTACGACCTGAAACCGGAGATGAGCGCCTATGCCGTTGCGGACGAACTGATCACACGGCTGGAGCAGGATCGCTACGACGTGGTGATCCTCAACTTCGCCAACTGCGACATGGTGGGCCACACCGGCATCCTGCCGGCTGCCATCAAGGCGGTGGAGACCGTCGACGTCTGCGCGGCCAAGGTGGTGGAGAAGGTGCGCGCCCTGGGCGGTACCGTGCTGATCACCGCCGACCACGGCAACGCCGAACAGATGGTGGATGAAAAGGGCGAACCCCACACCGCCCACACCACGAACCCTGTCTGGCTGGTGCTGGTGGACGACAGCCGTAAGGATGTCACCCTGAAAGAGGGCGGCAAGCTGGCCGACATCGCCCCCACCATGCTGAAACTGCTGGGCCTGTCGCAACCCAAAGAGATGACCGGGGAGAGCCTGCTTTAACCTGTGCGCGGTATCCCGCGCCTGAATTTTGAGAGATTAATTGACAGGGTAGTTGAGGCGATAGACTGCTAGTGAACCTCCTTTAATTTATGCAATATTTGCCGATTAAAAGATAATACAAGAAATACTCCCATTAGTTTAAAGACATTAAGAAGGCATACCTCATGGCCAGTGCCGATCAATTAAAAGCCTTGCTCAAATCCCATATCGCCAGCGACGATATCCATTTCTTCTCTGTCGCCATGCAGATTGCCGCCCACGAAGCCAAGCTTGGGCATGGCAAGCTGGCGGAAGAGATGCGCGCCCTGATCGACGACGCTAAGTCACGCCGTACTGCCGAATCAATAAACAAAAAACCGACCCCGATTGCCCAGCCGCGCGGCGAACTGTCAAACCTGCTTGAAGTCACCTATCCCTCAGCTCGGCTGAACGACATGGTTCTTGATGATGCCGTCGCAACCAGTTTGAAGAGGATTATCCTGGAGCAGCGCAACTTCTCCAAGATTCGCGGCCATGGCCTTTCGCCCCGGCGCAAGCTGTTGCTGGTCGGTCCTCCGGGAACCGGCAAGACCATGACCGCCTCGGTGCTTGCAGGCGAGTTAAATATTCCGCTATTCCTAGTCAGGCTAGATGCTCTGATTACCAAATTTATGGGCGAAACCGCCGCCAAGCTCCGCCAGGTGTTTGAGGCAATTTCCGATGTACGCGGCATTTACTTTTTTGATGAATTCGATGCAATCGGCTCCCAACGCGGCCTTACTAACGATGTGGGGGAAATCCGGCGGGTACTCAACAGTTTTCTGCAGATGATCGAGCAGGACAATTCCACCAGCGTTGTCATCGCTGCCACCAATCATCCTGAACTGCTTGATTATGCCGTATTCCGCCGTTTTGACGATGTCATTGAATATGGTCTGCCAAAGAAAGAGCAAGTCATCTCTCTTCTGAAAGCCCGGCTGGCCAACTTCAAATTACATAATCCCCGGTGGAGCGCACTTGCTGCCACGGCGGAAGGATTGAGCTGCGCCGATGTAGCCCGTGCCGCCGAAGAAGCGATCAAAGAGGCGATCATCCATGATCAGCAAAGCCTGTCACCGGCTGACCTGGAAAAGACCCTTGCCGAGCGCAAAGCCATGCGTAGCCGTATGACGCCTGACAGGTAGCCGACCAACATGTCTGATACTGTTCACGAACGACTCTCCCACCTTGTCCTCACCAACACTGCCACGACCGAACGTTTCAGTGCCATAGCCACCGGCGGCGGGCGGCCTCCGGCACTGCCGCAACTCGACCGCGCTACTCATGGCCAGGGGCTCTTGAGCCAGATTGAAACCCTTAAAAATACCGCCGTCCAAGCAAAGCAAGCCCAGCAAAACGCTGGCATAGAGTCCGGGTTTGGTATCCAGGTACAGTTTCGCAGCTTTGACGATGTTACTTTGGCGTTTGAAAGTCTGCCCAGGGAAAAATCAGGCATTGAGTTGCTGAATGTGCAGCAGGACGAACACCACAGCCGCGCTACGGTTTTTGTGCCGGAGGGGAAGTTTGAGCACTTTGAAAAACTGATAACCGAATATCTTGAAGAAAAGACCGACCGGAATGGAAGACCGCGTGACCACAAAACGCTCCTCAACACTATCGAGGATATCAGGAGCGCAACGCTGGAAGCGCTTTGGACGGATAGCCCAGAAGCGTTACCGGACAATGAGAACGAGGCGGTCTGGTGGGAAGTCTGGCTTCCGATTCGTGGTGATCGCCAGGGGATGTTGCAACAATTCCGGCATATTGCGGAGGGAATCGGATTTCAACTTGGCGAAGGTGCCATCTCATTTCCGGAGCGTTCCGTCTTACTCATGAACGGAACCAGACGGCAGATCCGGCAATCAATGATGCTGCTGAATTGCGTTGCCGAGTTGCGTCGAGCCAAGGAAACGGCTGAGTTTTTTGACTCATTTGACCCGGTGGAACAGCGGGAATGGGTTGATGATCTCCTGCAACGCACGACCATCCGGCAGGGTGATTTGCCGTGCGTCTGCATCCTCGACACCGGCGTGAACAATGGTCACCCGCTTCTTTATCACTCGTTACATGCCCGGAACCTGCACACTATTGACCCGGCTGCGGGTGTCCACGATGAAAACGGACATGGCACCCGGATGGCGGGGATTGCCTTGTATGGTGACTTGACGGATGCTCTGAATGAAGATGGGCATATTCACCTCTCATATCGTCTGGAGTCGGTCAAGTTGTTGCGTCATGACGGCGACAACGAAGGAAAGCATCACGGCCATCTGATAGTGGATGCGATTTCGCAGCCAGAGATATCAGCCCCCGATAGCAAGCGGGTTTTTGGTATGGCGGTAACTGCTAAAGATAGTCGTGATCGTGGCCGTCCCTCCGCATGGTCCGCCACTCTGGATCGTCTGGCGGCAGATAGCGAAGGAAACGGCCTGTCTCCCCGGCTATTGGTAGTATCGGCTGGCAATATTAATAACAATCCTGCCTGGCTTAACTATCCGGCAAGCAATGCCAGCGATGGTATTCACGATCCTGGACAGGCTTGGAACGTCTTGACCGTTGGCGCCTTCACGGAAAAAGTTTGCATCACTGAAGCTGGCGCGACCGCTTATGCCCCAATCGCACCTGACGGTGGCCTTAGTCCGTTCAGCACAACATCCATGACATGGGGCAAACCCTGCCCCTGGCCGTTAAAGCCGGATGTCGTCATGGAGGGTGGCAATGCGGCCAATGATGGAATTGTGGCTATCTGGATGCAGAGTTTGAGCCTACTTACGACGAATCATCTGCCCCAAGAACGCCTTTTGGCCACCGCTAATGCCACCAGCGCAGCAACATACCTTTGCGCCAGAATGGCTGCGCAATTGATGGCGGAATATCCGAACTTTTGGCCAGAGACGATCCGAGCACTGATTGTCCATTCAGCCGGCTGGACGGAGCCAATGCTGCAAATGTTCAAGACCGGTGGTACGCCCAAGGAACAGTACAGAAGGCTTATCAGGCATTGCGGTTTCGGTGTGCCAAATTTTGAGCGTGCCATGTGGAGCGCTTCTAACTCACTGACACTGATCGTTCAGGATAAACTTCAACCGTTTGAAAAGACCGGTGCCAAACAGCCAAAGACACGTGACATGCATCTGCATCGGATCCCCTGGCCAATTGCCGAACTTGAGGCTTTGGGGGAAACTCAAGTTGAAATGCGTGTCACGCTCTCCTATTTTATCGAACCGAACCCTGCTGAAAGAGGCATCAAGGGGCGTTACCGGTATGAATCCCATGGCCTGCGCTTTGATGTGAAGCGGCCTGAAGAAACCGAGCGAGAATTCCGTGCTAGGATCAACCGCATTGTCAGAGATGAAGAAGAAGGGACTACCACTGGTGGCACTGATTCTGGCTGGGATCTGGGCACAAACCTCCGCCATCTTGGCTCATTACACTGTGATACGTGGCGTGGCGAAGCGGCTAAACTGGCTGCCCGTGGCTGCCTTGCCGTGTATCCGGCACTTGGCTGGTGGAAAACCAGAACACTACTACAACGGTATAACAAGCAAGCTCGTTATGCGCTGATCATTTCCATTCGGGCACCGGAAATTGATGTTGACATTTATAGCCCTGTCAAAAACATGGTGGAAACACCTATTGAGATTCGAACTCAGTAACATCACAAGGACACCACCATGAAAAGCGTCTCTATCCCCGCCACCGGCAATGAATATATCATCGGCAAGATCCTCTGCATCGGCCGCAACTACGTGGACCATATCAAGGAGCTGGGCAACGAGACCCCGTCAGCGCCGGTGGTCTTCATGAAACCGTCCACCGCCGTGATCTACAATGGCGAACAGGTTCGCATCCCGACCTTTAGCCAGGAGTGCCACTATGAGGCCGAACTGGCGGTGCTGATCGGCAACGACGGCAAGGATATCCCCGAGACAGAGGCCCTTTCCCATGTGGCCGGTTACGGAGTAGCCATTGACATGACCCTGCGGGACGTGCAGGACCGGTTGAAGCAGAAGGGGCTGCCCTGGGAGATCGCCAAGGGGTTCGACAGCTCCTGCCCGCTTTCGAACTTTGCACCGGCCGCAACGGTGAACGATCCGCAGAATCTGAACATCCGCCTTGAGCTGAACGGCGAAGAGCGCCAGAACGGCTCCACCGGACTGATGATCAACTCAGTGGCCAGGATCATCAGCTACCTCTCCACCATCTTCACCCTGGAAGAGGGGGATATCATCCTGACCGGCACCCCGGCCGGGGTGGGACGGGTGGTGGCCGGAGACCGCATGCAGGCCGAGATACCCGGCGTAGCGAGCCTTGCTGTTCAGGTTGTCTAGCCACTATCTATCCCCTGTTGGTTGACTTTTGACCTGCTGCCGGGCTAAAGTTGTGTTCATCCATACTAAACTGGAGGCGGTCATGCAGAACGAAAAAGAATGCCCGGAGTGCAAGGGCAAGATGATCCTGATGCCTGGCTGAGGCGGACTCTTCTGGCGGTGCCAGAAGTGCGGGCTGCGGCTTTCCTACAACAGCGATCAGGCACCCAGCTGTTGCGGCTAATCCGGACCAGCGGGGCAGGTCACGCACCTGCCCCGTTTTTTCTCTGTGCAGACAGAAAAAAGACTTGACGGACCAGGCCCCTTTGGCTATAGTCCACAACTCTGTAAAAACCAAAGAGGTGGTACACAGCTATGTACGCAGTGATCAAGACAGGTGGCAAACAATACAAGGTCGCCGAAGGCGATTTTCTCAAGGTCGAGAAGCTTGAAGGCCTGGTAGGCGACACCATTGAATTCGGCGAAGTGCTGATGGTTGGCGGCGAGGCCATCAAGGTCGGCGCCCCGCTGGTGGCCGGCGCCAAGGTAACCGCCAAGGTTGCCGTACAGGGTCGCGACAAGAAGGTGCTGGTTTTCAAATCCAAGCGCCGCAAGAACACCCGCAAACTGATCGGCCATCGCCAGCACCACACCGTGCTGAAGATTGAGAAAATCAACGCCTAGCCGTTGACCGATTTACTTTTTTGAGGAGATAGAACCATGGCACATAAAAAAGGCGTTGGTAGTTCCCGTAACGGCCGCGATTCAGACGGCCAGCGACTTGGCTGCAAGAAGTTCGGCGGCGAGCCGGTCAAGGCCGGCAACATCATCTATCGTCAGCGCGGCACCCAGATTCACCCCGGCAACAACGTGGGCTGCGGCAAGGATTACACCCTGTTCGCCCTGATCGAGGGCGTGGTGAAGTTCGAGCGAATGGGTCGCGACCGCAAAAAGGTATCGGTCTACCCGGCCTAAGCAAGTCTCAGCATGTTCAAAAGCCCGACCGGTCTACCGGTCGGGCTTTTTTTATGCCTAATCCAGCACCGAATGACGTTGGAATTAAGGCGCCATCTGTGCTATACAGAATCCTGCTGTATGCCCGCCAGCACTGCCGGCAGCACAAGTGCACAACGAAAAAGGGCTTACGGTAAGACCGTAAGCCCTTTTATTGATGTTGGTCGGGATGACACGATTTGAACGTGCGACCCCCTGCTCCCGAAGCAGGTGCGCTACCAGGCTGCGCTACATCCCGTGGAATTGTTCTTATAGTCCCATTGCTGATATTTTGTCAACAGGCAACCGCCTGAAGGAGCAAAAATGTCGTCGACCGAACTGACACAGGCCATACGTGACCTTTTGAAGCAGCGCAACGCCGTCCTGCTGGCACACAACTACATGCGCGACGAGGTGCAGGCCATTGCCGATATCACCGGAGATTCGCTACAACTCTCGATGGAGGCGGCCAAGACCGATGCCGCGGTGATCGTCTTCTGCGGCGTGCACTTCATGGCCGAATCAGCGGCGATCCTCTCCCCCGACAAGTCCGTGCTGCTGCCCCGACCCGACGCCGGCTGCCCGATGGCCGATATGGTGGATGTGGCCGGACTGCGCGAACTGAAGGCCAAACACCCCGGCGTGCCGGTGGTGACCTATGTCAACTCCAGCGCTGCCGTCAAGGCCGAATCGGACATCTGCTGCACCTCGGCCAACGCCGTCTCGGTGGTCAAATCACTGGCAAGCGACACGCTGATCTTTGCCCCGGACCGCAACCTGGGACGCTGGGTCGCCCGTTTTGTGCCGGACAAGCAGTTCATCTACTGGGAGGGCTACTGCCCGACCCACGAGCGGATGACCGTCGAAGCGGTACAGGAGAAGAGGGCCCAACACCCGGATGCCCTGTTCATCTGCCACCCGGAATGCGCCCCGTCCGTATCCGCCCTGGCCGACCATGTCTGCTCAACCAGCGGCATGTACGACTACTGCAAAAAGAGTCCGGCCACAACCTTCATCATCGGCACCGAGGCCGGTATCCTCTTCAAGCTGCGTCAGGACAACCCGGACAAGCAGTTCATCCTGGCCAGCCCGGCCCTGATCTGCCCCAACATGAAACTGACCTCGCTGGAGGATGTGCTCTTGGCACTGCAGACCATGCAGCCGGCGGTTCGTGTGGCAGACGAGGTACGGCTGAAGGCCAAGGCGGCCCTGGATAAGATGCTGGCCGTACCGAGGGATTGACATGGTTTCCTACGAAGAAGCACTGCACACCATCCTTGACAACGTCTCGCCGGTAGGCAACGAGCAGGTTCCGCTCAGCGAGGCGGTCGGTCTGGTGCTGGCCGAGGCGGTCACCACCCCCTGGGACCTGCCGCTGTGGGACAACTCGGCCATGGACGGCTACGCGGTGCGGCCCGAGGACTGCCAGCCGCCGT
>Ga0074197_1000922_pt1 | contig 29918 bp, 31 predicted proteins | sample EPASupsiteSAE305_FD_64526 | JGI IMG/M metagenome (GOLD analysis project Ga0074197, IMG submission 64526) | Bioremediated contaminated groundwater microbial communities from EPA Superfund site, New Mexico - SAE3-05 reassembly with SPADES | ecosystem: Environmental > Aquatic > Deep subsurface >...
CACGCAAGTCCATAGGTTAACGGCCACAACGAGTTACTTCTACCACATTGAACCAGTTTATCCACTGTGGTGAGTGCCACAGGAAGCCCTGCTTCTTGAAGATAATTTATCTTATGCTGTGCCATTCGAGCGCTCCTTTTTTCCATGCATATACAAAACCTATTGTCAGAATAATCACAAATAAAATCATCTCAACAAAACCAAACATACCAAGAACTTTAAAATCAACTGCCCATGGAAACATAAAGATAATCTCTACATCAAACAAAATAAACAAAACTGCAAAGAGATAAAAGTGAGCAGAAATTTTATTGGGCTGCTTGGTTACTTCTGGTCCACACTCATAAATTGTGAGTTTAAGCTTTTCTGTATCGAGACGTGCCATGCTTCGACTGACAACACGAGCCAATACAGTGATGCCATAAAATACAACTGCACCAAATGCGAGGAGGAAAAAAGCTCCAAAATAAGGATGGGCAAAATCCATATGCGACAAAGAGGTCATCATCATTCCTTCATATTTTTATAACGCCTTTTGAGCAAAGCCCAAAAAGCTACGTTAACCACTAGGGTGCTAAAGCTTGCCTCATTCGAGGCAGAATTTATCGTTTCGGAACAAATCCATCTGAACGTTCAAACTAAAACGCTCAAAAAGACCTGTTAAGGTCTTAATTCATAAAACCAACAGATTTTGTATCGCCAAAAGCACCTTTTGTTTCGCGATCAATCGAAAGTTTAAAATCTTCAAACGTAAACAGTGGTTTCGTTTTTGTTGCTACCTTTAACGCTGTATTTTTAAGTACCACTTTGATCTGCCCTCCTGTTAGAGGATACGAAGCAAGTTTTTCTACATCTAAACCCTCTTCGTATTGCGCATTTTCAGGCAGCAACTTTTTCCAAAGTTCTATGCGCTGTTTCAAATCAGGTTTTTCAAACGCGATTTTATAATCAAAACGTCTTGAGAAAGCTGGATCTATCGTCTCTAAAAGGTTGGTTGTTGCAATAAGTAGTCCATCGAAACGTTCAATCTGTTCTAAAAAAATATTTTGCATTTGATTATGCATTTTATCAGCACTCGCTCCGCTATCAGTCGAGCGTGCACTTAAAAATTGATCCGCTTCATTTAAAAGCAATAAAGGTTCGCTTTTTGTCTTTTTACACAATTCTTTATACGTATCAAAAATATTGCGTACATTTTTTTCACTCTCACCTACATATTTTGAGAGAATTTTTGAACAATCAAAACTAAGCACTCTTTTTTTCATTGATTTTGCGAGCGAAAGAGCTGTCATCGTTTTACCAGTACCAGGAGGTCCATACAGTATGATCTTTGCATCAATACCACTACGACGCTCTTTAATACCCCATTCACGAAGCAATTTCACTACATTTTTATCGATCTGTTTAAGTAGGTTATCAAGGACTTCTTTTGTTTTAGGGTGCAAAATCACATCATCCAAGCTGGTTTTTGGATCAATCAACTCAAAAAGCTCTTGCTCACCAATGAGCATATCAAGCTTGATTTTTTTACTTTTCTTCTCTTTATTAGGATGCATAATCTTCTGCAAAATTTCTTCAGAGATAAAAAAGCTTCGTGTCACACCACCAAAAGTACTGAGCATCTCATCATAATCAATAATCAAATTTTCGATCAATTTTGAACCCTCTTCCAACAAAGAACGATTTTTGATCTTCTCATAATCATCAACGCTAATAAGACTAATAAGCGTATTCATATCGCGTAAGCTTTCAAATTCTCCGGCGTACTCTTCTTTAAGAAGTGCAAGAAAAATGAGCTGTTCTTTTGGACTTAGTTCATTTTCTTTAAAAATATTCTCAACAACAATCTCGTTTTGTGTTACTTTTATACGCTCAATAATGCGACTCTCTAAAAGCTCCAGCTTATTTTTCAGGCGTCCAATGCTTGGTGCATTTTCCGTAGCATTATGCTTTGTTTGGCTTAGTTTTTGATAGAGTTCAATGCGAAAAAATTGATCTTTCAAATATTCAAGATGATCTTCATATGGCGTAACATCTGGTAACACTACTTCAAGGGTTCCTTCCTCTAGTAGTTTTAAAAAAGCGGAACTTAGTGTTACTGTACTATTCAAAAGTTCCAAATTTGACACATCCATAACTTTAGAACTTAGAAAACTGTTTTGAACAATCCACCCTTGTTCAATCAAATCTTTGACTAAAGGGAGTTGTTGCAAATGGGCATATTTTTTATCACCAAAAAGTTTGATCAAACCATCTGCAACACCCATATCAACACTGCCAAGGACGTATTCCTTGGTCATCATCTGTAAAAATTTTGCTTCGTCAATAGAACATTTCAGGTGCTCATAAATTTTTGATGTTTGAACCGTTTTACTCTCTAAAAAATCAACCAAATACTGCAATACAAAACCTTTTAATCCAAGTAAAAAAAATATAGTGTATCTTATAATGACAAGATGATGATAAAAGAACCCTTTGATTAAAAAGTTAATCTCTATTTTTTACGTAAAAATCCGCCTGCTTGTACTTTTTCCTTTAATACACGCTTTAAAACTTTACCTGTTGCATTTTTTGGAAGCTCTTCAACAAAGTAAATGTGTTTAGGTAACTTGAAATTTGCCAAATGTTTTTTAAGATACTGGCGCAATTCCATTTCTTGAAGATCAACTCCTTCTTTTGGTTGAATAAATGCTAGAACATCCTCATCTTTTGTTTCATCTCTAAGCCCAATAACGGCAACCGCATCAACACCCTCGTATTTGTAAATAACCTCTTCAATTTCCCTTGGATAGATATTGATACCTTTTGAAATAATAAGGTCTTTTTTACGATCAACAATGTAAATAAAACCGTCTTCATCTTTTTTACCCAAATCGCCTGTTAAGAGCCATCCATTCATAATAGTTTCATCCGTTGCATCTGCATGATTAAGATAGCCTTGCATAACACAATCACCCTTAACCATAATTTCGCCCACTTCGCCTGTTTTCACTTCCATCATCTCTTCATTCACAATTTTGACTTCATAACTTGGAAGTGGTAATCCAACAGAAAGTGCTTTTTGACGATCAAGGCGATTGACTGAAACAGCAGGTGAACACTCACTCAGACCATAGCCTTCTAAAAGCGTTGCTTTTTTAAATTTAGCGTTGAATTCATTCAAAGATTGCTCACTGAGTGGTGCACTCCCAGAAATAAAAATACGCACCTTGTTAAACCACATAAAATACCATGGAATTTTTGCCTTTAAAAGGGCATTGTAAAGCGTAGGGACTCCTAAAAAGATTGTTACTTGTTTCAGAAGCGTTTGTTTAAGAACATTCGCAAAAGGAAAAACAGAGCGAACAATTACAATGCTTGAACATGTAAACATAGGAAGAAGTACCATAATAGAGAGCGTAAATGAATGGAACATTGGTAAAAAGACAATAAAACGATCTTTTTCTGTGATTTGAAATGAGATCGAACCAGCAATAGCATTAGAAAAAAAGTTTCGATAAGAGAGCATTGCCCCTTTAGGTTTACCTGTTGTTCCTGATGTATAGACGATACATGCAAGATCATCCAATCGAGGACTTTTAACTAAACGTTCATGTGTTTCAAGACTTGCATCAATTTCTGTAAAACTATAATTGCGCTCATCTAAATTGTCGTATTTATCTGTCCAAACAATTTTCTCAATTTTCGTGCTATCAAGTAGATTTTTGGTCTCATTGGCGAATGAAGCCGATGAAATGAGCATACGTGCACCACAATCATTCAGAATATATTCAAACTCCTCTTTTTTCAAAAAGGTATTTAAAGGAACAGCAATAGCACCAATTTTTGTAATGGCAAACAAGGAGACAACAAACTCTTCAGAGTTGCCAACAATCATGGCAACTCTGTCTCCGCTTCTAATCCCGCTAAATTCTAAAAAACGCGCAAAAGTATCGATGTTTTGCTTGAGCTTTGCATACGTTACTTTGCGATCATCTATAAAAATAGCTGTCTTTTTAGGGGCATTTTTGGCATTTGCCTCCATGACCTCATAAAAGTTCTGATACGGATAACTTAACATGTTTAAAACTTATATTTGAATGAAGCTGTTAAAAGATGAGCCCCTGAATCACTGAACGTTCCATAAGGTGCTGTCGTATTGCTACCAGATCTATTTGCAACTGTTCTATCTTCTTTATCATCATATAAATACGCTAGACCCATTTTTAGATTTTGAGTCACTTTATACTCAAAACCAATGGAGTACAATTTGGCATCTGAATCAGGAAGTTCAAATCCAAGAGTATTGGCAGGTACAGGTGATTTATCAATTGCAAAACCCAGCATCATTTTAAGATTATCAGTACATTGGTGACTTAAACCAATACGATACGCATTAGAATCTTTCCAATTTTTTGCAATCGGACTATCAAACCCTGCTAAAGCTCTATCGTAATCAAAATCTAAATCTTTATATGATGACCAATAGGTTCGCTCAAAAACAAACTCAACGGTTGTTTTATCATACGTATATGCTGTAGCTAATGCTAAAGAAGCAGGGAGAGGGATTGTAACAGATGCACCGCCATTATAGCCACCAGCAATTAATGGATGCACCAATGTTGCATCGCCTTCAACCGTCAAATCTATTTTTGAACGATAGGTAGCTGCAAATGTTAGATCTTTGATAGGCTTATAACTAAATGCTAGGTTATAACCAAAATCAATCGAATCTCCTGTTAAATCTCGTACTGCATTGGTACCTAAACCATTAGCATTACTTTTTACTACACCATCTGTGTAAACACCACGTAATCCAAAACCTAAAGATAATTGATCATTTACAAGATAACTGACCGTTGGATTGACTTCAATGACTTTGAGTGTAAATTCTTCAGCTGTTGCTTTTGCAAAAGCTTCATCCCAACGTTTTGAAAGACCTGCAGGAGCTGTGATGGATAGACCATAACGCCAGTTTCCTACCATTGGAGAGACATAATGTAAGTTTGGCATTAAGAAATTTTCTTCTTTAGAGTCGCCACTCAACGCATTATTTTGCGCATCTGTGTATTTTACTTTTGGCAAATTAATATATGTTAATGCCATTTCTGTATAAGCACCTTGTGCCATAAAAGACATATTTGCAGGGTTATAATAACTGGCATCTGCACCATTTGCACCAGCGACATAAGCAGCACTAAGTGCTACTGAGTTGAGAGATTGTTCAGGAATGCGATATCCTGAAGCTAAAAGTGTCGCCGCACTAAGACTTAATAACGTGACTACTCTTGCTGTTTGTTTCATATATTATCCTTAGAATTTTTTATTTGACAAGACTATAAAGCAGTGCAATTTCTTCTGCCCATATCGACTCATCGATTGTTTCAAGTACTAAAGGGATGTCATTCATGCGTTCGTCATTCATGATAAATTGAAACGGCTCAATTCCTAGTTTTCCTTTACCAAGAGAATCATGCCTATCAACACGAGCGCCCAAATCAGGCTTAGAATCATTCAAATGCATGCCTTTAAGATACTTAAATCCGACGATTGTAGCAAATTTTTCCATCGTTTGCCTATAGGTTTCTTCTGTTCGTATATCGTAACCAGAAGTAAATAGATGGCAGGTATCGATGCAAACCCCTACCCGTTCTTTATCAATCGAATTAGACATGAGGTAGCTTAAATGTTCCATTTTGTAACCAAGATTGCTTCCTTGTCCTGCTGTATTCTCGACAACTAATGTCACACCTTTTGTTTGACGCAACACTTCATTCATCGAAGCACTAATGAGCTCTAAACATCCTTCTTCGCTTATTTGCTTAAGATGACTCCCAGGATGAAAATTGAGCTTATCTAAGCCTAATACTTCACAGCGTTTTACTTCATCGATAAACGCATTGAGTGATTTTTCACGTGCTTCAGGCTCTGGATGACCGAGATTGATCAGGTAACTATCATGAGGTAGAACATGCTTGGGTAAAATCTGCGCGATCTCTAATTCACGTTTAAACCTATCAATTTCTTCTTGCGTTAAAGATTTTCCTTCCCATTGACGTTGATTTTTTGTAAAAAGTGCAAATGCTTTTGCTCCAATTTTTGTGGCATTAATAGGAGCATTAAATACTCCACCACTTGCACTCACGTGTGCTCCAACAAATTTCATCAAAATTCCTTTATTGTAATGGTTTTAAGCGTAGAAAAATACCGTTTTTTGTATCTCTAAATGTGAGATTTTGTCCTTCGACTTTGTAAACAAGATGGCTATTTGAAAACTCCAATTCTTGCTCAAAGCCCATATTCGTTTGTTTAAGATTTTTTTTCTCGTAAATAGGCTGTTTTGCAATAATGTCTTGCATCAATCCTGCATAATGTTCTTCTTGAAAAAATTGCTGGTTAAAAGCGAGCTTATCCATACATCTTCCATCCAAACAAATATTGCTGCCCATCATTTCAAGATTAAAAAGTATACTTCCTGCAGAAAAAATTTGCACATTGGTGTAGTCTTTACCTTGATTGATAAAGCCAGTATCAGAGAGTGCTATCTGTTTATTTTTAATCGTAATCACATAGGTTTCAGAAGAAGTAATCTCCTGTTTTGTTGCACAGCCACTTAAAAAAAGTGCTATCCAAAGAGTTGCATACCAAACTATTTTCATACGTGGCACTCCTTACAAGTTCCCTTGAGTACAATACTCTTGACTTCCCCCTCGACTTTTCCCAAATCAACATCCATACAGGTAATTTGATGGCAATGTTCACAAATAAAATGGGCATGTGTTGTACTGGAGAGTTCAAAATACCATTTACGATCATCGCTTTCAAACTTATGTACAATTCCTGCTTCCTCAAACATAGCAATGTTGCGGTAGAACGTTGCTTTATCCATCATAACGTTCATTTTTTCTTTGATTTGTTCATAATTAAGGGGATGATGCGCTTCTTTTAATACCTCTAAAATAGAGGAACGCGCGGCTGTAAACTTGATGTCATGTTCTTGAAACAATGTTTTAATCTGCTCACTCATAATTGTCCTCATTAGTTAATAGTGAATGGTATCGAAAAAAGTATTAAGTCACAACTAAGTTGCATTTGATTAAGATTGCACCAAAATTATGCAACTTAGTCGCAAAGGATAGGTTATGAAATCTTTTTTCCTCTTTTTCTCTTTTCTTTTTGGTTCACTTTTAAGTGCTGCCCCAACGGTGACCGTCAGCATTCTTCCTCAAAAATACTTTGTTGAACAAATTGCAAAAGATTATGTCAATGTTAATGTCATGGTAGTTCCTGGGGCTAATCAACACACCTATGAGCCAAAACCTGCTCAAATGAAAGAGCTCGCCAAATCAGAGGCCTATTTTAGTATTGGTGATGGCTTTGAAAAAGCATGGCTTCCAAAATTTAAAAGTAGTAATCCAAAAATGCTCATGGTCGATACCGTCAAAGGTATAGAAAAAATAGCAATGGCAGAGCACCATCATGAAGATGAAAAAGCAGATTCAAAAGGAAATGTGCATCATGACCATGAAGAAGAGAGTCTTGACCCCCATGTTTGGCTTGATCCTATGTTAGTAAAAATTCAAGCTAAAAATATTTATGAAGCACTAATAGCGCTCTATCCAACACAAACCAATGAATTTACAAAAAATTATGAAGCGTTTCTTGTTTCCATAGATGCATTAGATGCAACCATCCAAAAAACACTGAGTGATATTAAAAGCCGTAAATTTATCGTCTTTCACCCTTCTTATGGCTATTTTGCAAAACGTTATAACCTAGAGCAAATTGCTATTGAAGTGAGTGGTAAAGAACCAAAGCCAAGTGAACTTGCTACTATCATCAAAGAGGCAAAAGAAGAGAATGCTAAAGTGATTTTTGTCGCTCCTCAGTTCTCACAAAAAAGCGCCGTGAGTATTGCAAAACAAATCAATGGAAAAGTTGTGCCTATTGACCCCCTTGCTTACGCTTGGAGTGAAAATCTTTTAAGTATTGCCAAAACCTTTCAATCAGAACTAAAATGATATAATCGTTTTATGCAAAACGACATTCAAATCAATCACCTCTATTTTAGTTATGATGGCGCTACTGTCTTAGAGGATATTAACCTTTCATACAACAAAAATGAATTTTTAGCCATTATTGGGCCCAATGGTGGCGGTAAAAGTACATTGCTGAAAATGATGATAGGCTTGCTGGAACCAGAACGTGGCGAAGTGTTACTTTTTGGTGAAAAACCTTTACAGGTTAGTCATGAAATCGCGTATGTTCCTCAAGATACCATTGCCAATAAAGACTTCCCCATCAAAGTGATGGATGTTGTTCTTATGGGCAGACTCTCTAAATCCAAAGCCTTTGCAACGTATTCTAAAGAAGACCGAGAAATAGCACTTCGTATGCTTGAGAGAGTCGGAATGAAAGGCTTTGAAAATCAAAAAATCAATACGCTTTCTGGCGGACAACGTCAGCGTGTTTTCATTGCCCGCGCTCTTGCGTGTGAAGCAAAAATCATGTTTTTAGACGAGCCAACCGCAAGTATCGACACGGCAGGTCAAATCGATATGTTTAAGCTCCTAAAATCGCTCAATGATACCGTAGGCATTGTCATTATCAGCCATGACATCAATGTTGCTCTCAATTACGCCACCAAAGTAGTGCATGTCAATCGAACACTTTTCATGCATGATGTACCAAAAAGTCAAAACTTCAGAGTCTTTGAAAATCAAAATGAACATGTTTGTCCTGTTGAACTCATCAGCGCGACACGCTGTAATCATACACATAAAGAGCGCGCATGATCGATATATTAAACTTTGATTTTATGCAAAACGCACTTTTAGCTTCACTTTTAGTCAGTGTTATTTGCGGTGTAATTGGAACTTTGACTGTTATTAATCGTATGGTTTTTATTGCAGGTGGTATTGCCCATGGTTCATACGGAGGTATTGGGTTAGCTCTCTATTTTGGCATTGCACCAATGCTTGGCGCTTCACTGTTCTCACTGTTTTTAGGAGCAATCATTGCCTATATTACTCATCAAAACAATGCAAGGCTTGATGCACTCATTGGCGTATTATGGGCATTTGGTATGGCACTGGGTATCATTATGACAGATCTTACGCCTGGCTATAATGTCGATCTTATGAGTTATCTTTTTGGTGCCATTTTATCAGTAACACAAGAAGACATTTACGGTATGAGTACCGTGCTTGTTGCAGTCCTTGCCTTTGCAATCATCTTTTACAAGCAGCTTTTAGCGATGAGCTTTGATGCGCAATTTGCTAAACTTCGTGGCATTAACGTTACACTGCTCTATTTTGCTTTAGTGTTGATGGTCGCACTTGGAGTTGTCATTATTATTCGTGCAGTTGGACTGATCTTAGTTATTGCATTACTTACTATTCCACCGTATATTGCAGAAAAGTTTACCAATTCTGTAGGAGGGATGATGGTTGTTTCATCGCTTCTTTCAGCTCTATTCTGTATCGTAGGATTATATCTCTCTTATAGCTTTAACCTTAGCGGAGGAGCTTCCATCATTTTAGTTGCTACAACAACCTTTTTTGCACAACTGCTTTATAGTAAATACATCAAATCCTAGACTGCATTTTTCCGTCTGCGGTATTGTTCCATAAAGTATGAACCGAGTTCTGCAATGAGCATACCGCATAAAATCATTACCGCACCACACATTTGTGGAAAAGTTAACAATTCATTTGCGAAAAAATAACCAAAAATACCTGCACTTACAGGCTCCATCGTAAAAATAATCGCTGTTTTTGCAGCTGTGGTAAAACGCTGCATTGCTGTTTGTACCCAAAAAGCAAAGATCGTTGCAAAAATAACTGTAATCGCGATTGCATTCATAAACAACATGTCGGTTCTAGGAGGAATGATAGAACCCTCCATCACTAAACCACCCACTAATGAACATATCCCCACCATAAAAAATTGAATCGTTACGAGAAGATATACATTATGTTGTCTAGAGAGATGCCCTGTAAATACAATATGCAAAGCAAACATCATTGCACAAATAAATGCATAAAACTCTCCTAATGAGAAACCTAACTCATTATTGAGCGTTAAGAAGTAAAGTCCTACAGAAGCGACGATAGCACCAAGCGTTGAAAACATTGATGCTTTTTGTTTAAAAATAAGATAAGTCACAAAAGGAACAACAATAACACTAAGTCCTGTGATAAAGCCAACAGTTGAAGAGTACGTATATGTCAATGCAAACGTTTGAAAAGCATACCCTAAAAACATAAAAAGACCTAAAAGAGCGCCAGCTTTTAAAACCTGAAGATTAAGATAACGAAGTTGTTTAAATGAAATGAGAGCCATCAAAAGGCCTGCTAAACAAAATCTCCAAAATAAAAACGTATACACAGGTGTTTCATTCACCGCAGCTTGCACCACAAAAAAAGTACTGCCCCATGCCACAGCAACCATCAAAAGTAAAAAATCTGCACCCAATTCTCTTAATTTATGACTAATCAATACACACCTCAGCTTTGATAAAAACCGAAATTGTATCACAATGGAGTGTAGAAATACAGAGCACTTCGATCAAAAAATATACAAAAGAGAAAATTTTATTTATCTCTCTTCTAAGAACATGATATAATCAAAACTTAGTAAAATATTTTTATACTTATTTAATTTTGGAGGCTCTTTGTCATGGTGCGAAACATTAGAATTTCCCTTCTCTCAGTTCTCCTTCTCTCTTCTTTTTTAAACGCTCAAGGTAATGGTGAAGCCCTATTTAAACAATGTGCGGGTTGCCACGGAGCCGATGGACATAATAAAGCTTTTGGCAAAAGTGGTATTATCGCTGGACAAAGTGTTGAAGAACTTATGGAAAGTCTCAAATTTTACAAAGAAAGTGAATTTAAAACACATAGTACATCACTCGTTATGTCTAAGCAAGTCAAAAATATGAATATGCAAGATATTATTGATGTTGCAACGTATATCTCAAAATTAAAAAAATAACGCTTTAAAGGATGACGAATGAAGCCTTTATGCATAGCATTGCTTCTAGGACTTTCATTGCTTTCAACACATTTACAAGCAAGCACCGTTAAAGGAAAAAATTTTTACGCACAAAATTTAAAATCTGCGTGTGGTTTTAATGGTGAGATTATGGGTAAAAAGCATACGGTCAAAGAATGGAAAATGTTTTATGACAATAATCAACTCTATCTTGCCATTAAAGATCTTTGCCCAAATGCTCCCTTAATTACAGAAGAGAAAGATCTAACCAATTTGTACCATTTTTTAAGTTCCTTCGCTAGTGATAGCGGTAATGTACCTTCGTGTAACTAAAGGATTTTCTCGTGTAAATATATTAAAACCCTTTATCTTACTTTTATATTCTACTGCTACAATTATAATTTACGCCATATAATGAAAGAAAGGTTTGAATGAGTCAAGCTATCGTTCACATGGAAAATGTCGATAAATATTACGGCACGTTTCATGTTCTTAAAAATATTAATTTTTCTGTTACCGAAGGTGAAATTGTTGTCATCTGTGGACCTAGTGGTAGCGGAAAATCAACTCTTATTCGCTGCATCAATAAACTTGAAGAAATTGACAATGGTGAAATCATCATTGATGGATACAATCTTTATGATAAAAAAACGAATATTAACCAAGTACGTGCCGAAACAGGTATGGTTTTTCAACACTTCAATCTTTTTCCTCACCTTACAATTCTAGAGAACATCACCATTGCACAACGAAAAGTCAAAGGTATGAGTAAACACGATGCTAATGAAGCAGCACTTAAACTGTTAGAGCGCGTAGGGCTTGTGCATAAAGCAGAAGGCTATCCTAATGAACTCAGTGGTGGCCAAAAACAGCGTGTTGCTATTGCTAGAACATTAGCGATGAAACCTAAAATTATTTTGTTTGATGAGCCAACAAGTGCCCTTGATCCTGAAATGATCGGTGGTGTTTTGGATGTTATGCGTGAACTTGCTCACGAAAACTTTACCATCGTTTGTGTTACACATGAGATGGGCTTTGCCAAAGAAGTTTGTGATCGTATTGTTTTTATGGATGAAGGTGTCATTATAGAAGAAGCAACCCCTGAAGCATTTTTTGCTAATCCAAAAACGGAACGTGCTCAAAAATTTTTACAAGAAATATTAACACACTAAAAACTACATCTTTAAGGAGAGAAGGAATGAAAAAACTGTTAGCAGCATTACTCGTAATGCTAGGCATCAATGCTATGGCTGATGATATCAACCTATGGCAAAAATCAACCTTGAACAGCATCGTGCAAAAAGGTGTTTTAACTGTAGGGCTAGAGCCTGGTTATATGCCTTTTGAAATGAAAGACAAACAAGGTAACATCATCGGGTTTGATGTTGATATGGCAAATGAAATGGCAAAAGCAATGGGCGTTAAGCTACAGCTTGTACCAACGGCTTGGGATGGCATTATTGCAGGTCTTTTAACAGGCAAATATGACATTATTATGTCTGGTATGACCATTACACAAGAGAGAAATCTCAAAATCAACTTTGCTGATCCTTACATCAGTGTTGGACAAACCATCCTTGCACCTAAAAAACATGCGGGCAAAAAATGGAGTGATTTGGATAAACCAGAATACACTATCGTTACAAAAATTGGTGTAACTGGTGAAATCGCAACACGTAAAATGTTTAAAAAAGCTAAAATCAGAACATTTGAGACTGAAGCAGATGCAGCACAAGAAGTACTTAATGGTAATGCAGATGGTTTAGTATATGACAAACCATACAATGCTATTTTCTTTGCTGAAAAAGGTAAAGACAAGCTTGTACACATTGACGAAGAACTCACTTATGAACCTCTAGGTTTTGCTATTCGTAAAGGTGATCCAGATTTCCTTAACTGGCTCAATAACTTCTTGAATCAAACAAAACATGATGGCACATACAAAAAAATCTATGACAGATGGTTCACAGATACCGCTTGGCAAAAAAAGGTAATGTAAGCAGTGGCTAAAGGAAAACAAAATCTTTTGCACAATAAAGCATTCGGTCACGTAGTGGCCGTTGCTTTCTATGTTGCTGTTGGGTACCTACTCTTTATGGCTGCCTCCAATATGAATTACATTTGGAAGTGGACCAGTGTTCCAAAATATTTTGCTTATGAAAAAACGGACACTGTCTCTTCACCATTAGATGGTACTGTTAGAGTTCGCGGTACAAAGGTTATCATTCAAGGGCAAGAGGACAGTAAAGAAATCGAGATTGAAAAAGGTTATGTACTTCAAGTCAAAGATGGTGATAATGTCTATGCAAATGACACTTTGGCACAGATCACCTCTATGCAAATAGGACCTTTACTTGAAGGATTAATCGTTACACTTGAGATATCAGGTTTAGCAGCAATTTTAGCTTTCTCTATAGGCTCTTTGCTTGCATTTATGCGTATTTCCAATTTCCAGTTCTTAAAAGATATTGCAACCGTTTATATTGCTATTATCAGGGGAACACCTCTTCTGGTTCAAATTTTTATTTTCTATTTTATTATTGCTACCATTTTTGAATTAGAACGCTTTTTAGCAGGCGCTATATCGTTGGGGCTCTTTTTTGGAGCTTATATCGCAGAAGTTTTACGTGGAGCTATCCAGTCTATTGATAAAGGTCAGTACGAAGCAGCGAAATCTCTTGGTATGAACTATACTCAAACTATGGTATATATTATTATGCCTCAAGCACTCAAGCGCGCGCTTCCAACACTTGTTGGTGAGATGATCGCACTTGTTAAAGACTCTTCGTTAGTCTCTGTCATTTCTATTACAGATTTAACCAAAGTAGGTCGAGAAATCGTTGCAAATACCTTTTCGCCTTTTGAAACATGGCTTATTATTGCAGCAGTCTATTTTTCGATTACATTCTTACTCTCAGTACTTGGACATAAAATCGAAACAAAAATGAAACAACAAGGTGGTATGTAAGCTTAGTAGGCTTACATACTTCTCTTTATTACACTATATACTCTTTTAATTCACTCTTTAAATCTTCTAAAATTTCATGTTCTCGTTGTGTGATATAGTGAAGTATCTTTTGGCTCATCTCTCGATTAGGAAAGATACGCATACAATAACGGTATGAGTCTTTATACTCTATAACATTAATCACTTCGCCTTGTACTTCAATTCTTCTATCGCCTTCTGTCGCAACAGAAGCACTATTGAGTTCAAACTCAACAAGCACTTTAGCGCCAACAAAAATGCCATTATTATCATTACTTACAACACCTAACCCATTCATAGAGAGATCATAAAGTCTTCCGCTCGTTTGGAGATTTCCAAATTGATGTAAAAAAACTTTTGCAACAATATCAGGATGCACACGAATAAATTCTCTTTGAAGTGCTGGCATATTGAGAAGATAGATAAAATTCGTAAGAACGACTGTATTGGCTTGAAAATTGTTGTAAACAATGTCAGCTTTGAGATGTTTATTGAAATAGTTATTTTTAACGATAAATGCTTGACCATCAAGCTTCATTGCAATTTCTTGTAATTTATCAATACGAAAAGTCACATTCTCGCCCTCAATCTCAACAATGCTTGCCTCAGAACTGATCGGCACACCCTTATAAAGATTAAGAAATACAATATTTTGTTTCTCTTCTTTCATTTGATGAAATGCATCAATAATATTGTTTGTAGGTGAAAACATCATATCATCACTAAAACTAATATCAAACGCAGCGGTAGAATTACATACTTTTGGGGTTACTTCATTTTCAATAAGATTAATAAAATGGCTTAGACAACCAATTAAAAGTTCTACTTGTAGGGGAATACCATGCTCACGTGTAAAAGAGATATAGTTCTCAATAAGATAAAACATACTGCGATTGATAAGAAAACCTATCATAACGCCATCTTCATGCATTCGGATAAAAAGATCTTCTCTTAGCTCACTGATATCATAATCACATTTGAAAAGTCCCTGATAGATGTTCAAAGCTATCTTTTTCGACTCTTCTTTTGTAATTGCTTTATCATAGCTTGAGCACAAGCAAACAAAGTAATCTACAAAAGATGCCTCAAACTCTTTTAAAAAAAGCGCAGATGTGGCCAAAAATTTCTCTTTGTCACTTTGGGAAACAGTCTCTTTTTCCATCGAAGTGTCCATAATGATGATTTGAATTGATTATATCATTTTTTATTTAGAAGGTGTGAAATATCTAAAATAACATCAGTTCCAACATTTTTTTGAGAATTAATACGTAAAGGGATTTTAAATTCATCACAATACGCCTTAACTAAGCTCAACCCTATACCATATCCCTCTTTCGTTGTATCGACCTGATAGTAACGATCAAAGGCTAAGAAAAGCTCTGCTTCACTCATTCCCACACCATGATCTTGAATAACTAAATTCTCTTCTTCTTGAAAAATACGGATTGTTTGATGATCTTTATTATATTTCAACGCATTATGCACCAAGTTAGAAATTACTTTTGCCAAACCATGTTTATCAGCAAATATTTCTACATGAGAAACATCATAGTTAATTTGCACACCATCGGCCATCTCTTTTTGTTTTTCAACAACACCGCAGATAAGTTCATCAAGATAAAACTTTTCTCTGACATCCTCTTGAATCTCTTTTTTGATGTAATAATCAACCTCTTTATAAAGTGTATAAAGATCTTTGCTAGCCAAGTCAATGCGACCTAATCGCTTAATCTTTTTTTCATCTTCTTCTTCTGCTTGAAGCATTTGAAGATTAGCATTGATAACCGATAATGGGATATTGAGTTCATGCAGCGTATCTTTCAATAAAATATCTAAAAATCGATTCGTTTTAAAGAGTGAAGAGAGTGTATAAGAAACGATTAAATACCCTCCAATGAATGATGCTAGCACGATAGAGCTAATAACCCAAATTTTAGATTCACCTGAATATTCCCATAAAAGAATTCCAAAAGTGGCAAGAAAAAACATAGCAATGCTAAAAGCAATGATAGAGCGGATAAAAAAGATTTTATCACTACTTCTCAAAGCGATACCCAATTCCCCGAATATTTAAAATGACATCTTTTCCAAAAATTTTTTTGAGGTTATTGATATAGACTCTAATAGAACCCTCATTAATCTCCTCACTACTACTCCAAAGACACTCATGAATCATCTCTTTGGTTACCACTTTACCTCGCTCTTTGACTAGCAAATAAAGTAGTTCAAAATCTTTAAGATTGATATCAAGCTCTTCTTGCTTGTAGAAAAGGCGTTTGCGTGCCAAGTTCAATTTATACACCTCATCAATAATGAGCCAATCATCCACAATGCCTTTTGCCCTGGCTAAAAGTGCTTTAATACGAAGCAGTAATTCACTTAATTCAAATGGTTTTTTAATATAATCATCTCCTCCAAGCATAAACCCTTTGGTCAGACTTTCTTGATCGTTCAATGATGTTACAAAAATGGCAGGAGTATGGTCTCCTGAACTTCTTAGTGATTGAAGGAACTCAAAACCATTCATATCTGGAACTTTAACATCCAAGAGATAAAGATCAAACTTATGCTCAAAACATTGTTTTAAAGCCTCTTTACCACTCTTCACCAATGTACATTCATATCCATGCTCAGTTAAAAAATCTTCGAGTGTTTGAAGAAGAAGTGTATTATCTTCTAAAATGAGAATTTTATAAGACATGTTTGATACTCCAACTGAGTGTTTCGTTTGCAAACATAGGTACAACATCACCATAACTGTGTGTTACTTGAAATGGTTTTTTTTCTAAAACAACCTCTTTATAAGGGGGTTTGTAGGCATAAATTGTTTGTGCATTGTTACTCACAAATGCTTGTAACGAAGCTAATGCGTTATGTTTTTCAAATAACTCCACTAAAACTTGCAACGCAATAGGTGCAGTAAAAACACCCGCAGCACAACCACAACACTCTTTTTTATGAATAGGATGTGGCGCAGAATCACTCCCAAACATTACTTTAGGATGTGCTTCAAGAGCTACTTTTAAAAGAGCATCACGATCCTCATAGCGTTTTGCAATTGGTTTACAAAAAAGATGGGGTTGAAGCATTCCTCCAGCAACATCATCGAGAGTAATCAACAAATGATGCAACGTAATGGTTGCGTAAAGATTTTCATATTTATCTAAAAGAGCAACACTCTCTTTGGATGTTATATGTTCCATTACGATTTTCAGTTTTGGAAATGCCGATGCTAGACTTTCATAAATAGAACCAAACTCTTTTTCTCTGTCCATGACAAAGCCATTTGTTTCACCATGCACACATAAAATGAGTCCTAACTCACTCATAACTTCTAAAACAGGACGCAATGTTTCAATATCCATACTTGCTACACCGCCTTCAGAATTGGTTGTAATACCTGAAGGATAAAGCTTAAGTGCTTTGACATGTAAAGAAGCTTTTTCTAAAAACTCTTGCGTATAATCACTACGAAAGAACAGTGTCATCAAAGGCTCAAACACATTATTTCCAATAGCATTTATAATACGCTCCTTATACGCAATTGCCGCCTCAATTGTTGTAATAGGAGGAATAATATTTGGCATAATAATTCCACCTGAAAAACTATGGGCACTCAGAGGTGCAACTACCTTGAGCATGGCTTCTTCACGTACATGTAAGTGCATATCTAAAGGGGAAATAAGAGTATGGGTCATTATAAATGCCTTTTTTGATTTAATTATACGATAAAATTGCACAAGCAATTACTAAAAGGGTTGAAAATGGAATATCGTTACATTGGGAAAAGTGGTCTTAGAGTTACCCCTATTTGCATGGGAACCATGAGTTTTGGCAGTTGGAGCGACAAAAAAGAGTCTTTTAAAATTCTTGATACGGCATTTGATCGCGGTATTAATTTTTTTGATACTGCTGAGCTTTACCCCGTTCCTCCTAAGGAGAGTTATGCTGGAGTTACTGAAGAAATTATCAGTGAATGGCTTGCCACAAAACCTCGTGAAAGTATTATACTTGCGAGCAAAATCGCAGGTGCTGCAAATGGTTGGTTTGTACCCCCTATTCGCCATGGGTACACTGCAATCGATCGTTTTCACATTCAAAAAGCGATTGAAGGAAGTTTAAAACGCCTTAAAACAGACTACATCGACCTTTACCAAGTTCACTGGCCGGATGAAGTTGTTCCTAAAGAAGAATCCATGCGAGCCCTCGATGAACTCGTAAAATCAGGAAAAGTACGCTATATCGGTACGTCTAACGACACCGCTTATGGACTTACCAAATCAAACACAATTTCACAGTATGAAAAACTTTCTCGCTTCGAGTCCATCCAAAATAACTTTTCTCTCCTAAACCCACGATTTCTAGATGATCTTGCCAACGTCTGCCGTAAAGAAAAAGTTTCTCTACTTCCATATTCTCCTATTGGAGGAGGTGTTCTAAGCGGTAAATACAATCAAGCCTTTATTGACCCAAAAACACGTTTTGGTGAATACCTCCATGCAGGTGAGCCTAGACAAAAAGCCATGTATAAGCGTTTTGTAAATGATAAAACCGTTATGGCGACAGCTAAATATATAGAAATTGCACAAAAATATGGTATGAGCCCTGTAACGCTTGCCGTGAGCTGGAGCATGCATTTTGATTTTGTGGCTTCAACGATCATTGGAGCGCGCTATGCAACACAGTTAGAGGAGAGCTTCAAAGCCTTTGAGATAAAATTAACACCTGAGATTTTAAACGAGTGTGAGAAGGTTCAAAAAGAGATTTTGTATCCAATGGGATAAGAGAGGGAGCACAAAGCTCCCTTTTTTTCTTTATTAGACTTTTGACTTAACAAACTCCGGATATGCTTCCAAACCACACTCTTCAAGATCAAGTCCCACATATTCATGCTCTTCATCGCTTCTAAGACCAATCGCTTTTTTGATAATCACAAACGCAATATAAGAGACAGGGAAAGTGAAAAGCCCTGTTAATACAATGCCTTTAAGTTGTGTAAGAAGTGAAAAATCAGCAAAAAGAGCTACTGCAATTGTTCCCCATATACCATTTACTAGGTGAACAGAAAGCGCACCTACAGGATCATCAATTTGAAATTTATCAAACAGAGGAACAGCAAAAACAACCAATGCACCACCAATAGCACCAATAATTATTGGCTCCCAAAGACCTACCACATCAGCACTTGCAGTAATGGCGACGAGTCCACCAAGAGCCCCATTGAGAATCATCGTGATATCAAGTTTCTTATACTGAAAATAGACAATAAACGCTGCAATAATCGCACCAGCAAGCCCTGCTGTATTGGTATTCACAATAATAGAACCTACAAGATCTGCTTTTTCAGGACTCGATATATTAAATGCGCTTCCGCCGTTAAAACCGAACCAACCAATCCAAAGAAGCATTCCACCAAGAGTGACTAAAGGTATATTAGACGCGGGAATTGCTCTAACATGCCCTTCTTTACTGTATTTTCCACGACGAGCACCTAAAACCAAGATACCAGCAAATAATGCCCAACCGCCTACAGAGTGAATGACAGTACATCCTGCAAGATCATGAACGTCTTTTAAAAATCCTCCACCCCAAATAGCATTACCAACTATAGGATAGATAAATCCACTCATTAAAACTGCAAAAATCATAAAGGGGATAATACGAATACGCTCACTAACACCACCACTCATAATGGAGACTGTTTTACTCACAAATGCCATCTGGAAGAAAAAATAAGCATAGGCACTGTACCCTTCAATAGCAACGCCTTGTAAGAAAAAGCCACTACCTCCAAACATAAGGTTGTAACCCCAAAGCAAAAAGATAAATGAGGTAATAGCATAAAGCATCACATTGCCAGTAAGCACTGCCGAAACGTTTTTACTACGGACAAGCCCTGCTTCAAGCATGGCAAAGCCAGGAACCATGAAAATAATCAAAACGGAAGCAAAAAGGAGAAAGAAAGTGTCAATAACATATTGAATATGAGATACATCCATTACATATGCCCTTTGAGTGAAATAAAGTGTAACGGATAATTGTACAAAAAAGAGGAAAAGCCAAGTGGTTAAAATTTAATCACTTGGCTTAAATTTTAGATCGCGTCTTCGTTTTCTTCACCTGTTCTAATACGAATAATTCTTTGAATATCACTTACAAAAATCTTGCCATCGCCGATTTTACCAGTCTTTGCAGCTTCAGTAATGGTTGCAATCACTTTGTCTACATTTTCATCAGCAACAACAATGTCAAGTTTAATTTTAGGTAAAAAGTCAACCACATACTCAGCACCACGATAAAGTTCAGAGTGTCCTTGCTGTCTGCCATAACCTTTTACTTCATGCACAGTCATACCTGTTACTTCAATACTAGCAAGAGCATCTTTGACCTCTTCAAGTTTAAAAGGTTTAATAATTGCTTCGATCTTTTTCATGGTTCTCTCCTCTATATATTTCAAAATTGGGGCTATTTTACCTTAAATTATTTTAAATACGCTTTGAGAATTTTTTGTGGTTGCATTGGCATATCTCTACCATCAGTTACAACATTTTCAAGCTTATGCACAACATCCATTCCCTCAATCACTTCACCAAAAATTGTATGTCTTCCATTCAAATGTGGTGTAGGAACAGTGGTGATAAAAAATTGACTTCCATTGGTATTGCGACCTGCATTTGCCATTGCTAGGATGCCTGCTTTATTAAACATAACATTGGGTTTGAACTCATCTTCAAACGGTTGTCCATAGATAGACTGTCCACCTCGACCTGTTCCAGTAGGATCGCCACCTTGAATCATAAAGTTTTTAATGATACGATGAAATGTTATGCCATCATAATACCCTTTCTTCACTAATCCTTCAAAGTTTTCACACGCTTTGGGTGCCACCTCAGGTTTAAGTGCAAACACTATCTTTCCTTGTGTTGTTTCAAACACAACTTCACTTGCTACAAGAGCACTCCAGATACCTAAGAGTAAAACTAAAACCACTTTTTTCATTTATTGATCTCCAATGAGTTTTGTATTACGGAATCGATACATTTTATTTTTCACTTTTTCTAATATACCTACTTTAATGAGTTGTTGAAACATATGTACAACGGTAGGTTTACTCACACCAATATTATCAATAATATCTTGATACGAACCATTAAATATCTTATTTTCATCCAAATGGTTGATGATATACTTCAAAATCTCAATCTTTTTACCACCAATAAGCGCTGCAAGTCCTTCAATAATAAAAGAACATCCTTGCAACTCTTTGTTGTGAAGTTTTGGAAGCATAACGGTGTAAATATTGCTAATCAAATCTTTAACATTGATTGGCTTCATAATAAAACCATCCACTTTCAGCGTAATCGCTTCAATCAAATAATCTGTCTCCGTAAACGCTGTTGTAATGATGACAGGAATGTCTCGGTTATACTCTTTTTTAAGTTTTTTGAGCATCTCTATGCCGTTCATTACAGGCATAACAATATCAGTGACGATAATATCTACATCTTTCTCTAATGCTATTTTAAGACCCTCTTCACCATTTGATGCGAGGTAAACCTCTTTTACAAAATCTCTTAAAATCATTTGAGTTTGCATTTGTACTGATTTTTCATCTTCAACATACAACACGACACAATCTTTTAAACTATTAAAATCCATATTATTTTTCCTCCTTCTTCTTAAGTGGTACTAAAATTGTTAGAATCGCACATTTTTCATAACGTTTGCCATTTTGGAAAATATAGGTAATGTTCGTTCCACTAATACTTCCTTTCATCTGTTTTTCAATAATCTGCTTGGACATATAAAGCCCTATACCTGTTCCTGAGGCTTTATGCTTCGTTGTAAAATAGGGTTCAAACATCCTATCTTGCACTTCCTCACTAATCCCTCCGCCATTGTCTATTACACTGATGACTGCATTATTTGCTTCTTTTGTTATGACTACTTCAATGAGTTTTTCTTCTATCTCTTTTTCTTCAAGCGCATCTTTGGCATTACTAAGAAGATTCATAACCACTTGTGAAAATTCATTAGGATAGCCACTAATTTGAATATCATTGCTACAATTTAGAAAAATCTCAATCCCTGATTTTGCGTAGTACTCTTGTATCAATTTAAGACTATATAACACTGTCTCTTTAACACTAAAATCTTCTTCGCTATGGTTTGGTTTGAAGAAATTACGAAAATCATCAATGGTACGAGACATCAGTGAAGCTAACTGAATCCCTTCATTGACCTGCTTATCAATAAATTCATCACTTAATTCTAATCCTGCCATACGCTTCATCTGAAAACTTTGAATAATAAGCACAATGGCATTCAGCGGTTGACGCCACTGATGTGCAATGTTTCCAATCATTTCGCCCATCGAAGCGAGTCTTGATTGACGAAACATGATCTGATCTTTTTGGCGACTTTGTTCAACTTCGTATTGCACTTTGAGTTCTAGATCGCGGTTTAGCTGTTGTAACTCTTGTGTTTTTGCATCCACCATTTTGGCAAGTCTGGCATGAAGTAAACGAATATTTTGTAAAAGCACAATAGCTAAAAGTGCTGCAAAAGCGATAGTACCAAGTGTAGCAACAACAATCCACTCAAACGTATTGTCATATACTTTAGCTGTTCTAGCATATCCTTCTTTTGCACCATCAAGATTGAGATTGATAAGACCCGTTAAATCAATATTGATCGAATAAACACTCGGGTATAGTTCATTTTGCAACGTTTCTATCGCTTTTAAACCTTGTCTTGTTTCAAAATAACTAAACATTTTGAGCAAAATTCCATCTATCGTATGTATTTTTTGCTCAATTTTGGAAGTTAAGATATCATCTTCTTTTGTTTTATAGTATGGCTGACGACTTTCATGCATAAGTCCCCATGAACGCGCTAGCTTAATCAACCAGTCACTTTCATCAATTCCCAAGCTATTTTTATACTCTTGCAGTTCGATTTTAATTAAATCTTGGGCAAGAGCTATGACCACTTGTCCTTCTTTTGCGCTAATAGAGCCCTTTTCAATATCTCGAATAGTATCCAAGATATTTACGGTATAAATATCTTTGAGATTTTCAAGACGAATGGTAGGAAGCATACGTTTGGTATATAAAATATCAAAGTTATCTTTAATACGGTTAATACTCATATGTGCAAAACTACCAATGAATAGCATACCTACAACCATAATGAGAAAAAGAAGCGTTGTCTTTTTTGCGATGGTCATCTCATCGATGCTACCCATAAAATCATTAAAAGGATTAGCGCTCATCACTTTTCCCTACAGAGTAAAAGTCATCATCCACATATTCGCTCAAATGGACACGATGCAAACATTTGCAACGCTCATCTCTATTTTTAGAGACTGCTGTTTCATCAAGGGTTTTCGAAAAAGCCCCTAATGCTTTGATAAATTCTTCTTTTGTAAAATCACGCCCTAAACTTTTAAAGACTTCCGCAATCATACGTGCCGCAAAATACCCCTCCAAAGAGACATGTCCTAATTCTTCTTTTGGATAATATTTTCGCATCAAAATACGATAAGTCTCTACTTCATCAACTTCAGATGTCCAAGGGGAAGGAACGACTTGCGCAAAGGTAATCCCTGCTCCTTTGCCTTCTAAAAGATCAATTAAAGGCTTTGGTTCAACAAAAGAGAAAAGTCCAAACTGAACCTCTTTACGAATTTTTGTGCTCTTTCGAGCGCGTTTAATAAATTCTGCAACAGGAGTTGTTGAGCCTATCATTAAAATAACTTCTGGATTACACAATTCAATTTCATAAAGTGCATTACCTACGGAGAGTGTATTTCTCTTATAACTTCCCTCTCCAACAAGTACCAAATTGCGCTTTGCAAGCGCACTCTTAACACCATTTAGCCCAGCTCTTCCATAACCATCATTCTGATAAAACAGTGCAAAGCGTTTATATTTTAGATCATCAGCATAGTACTGCACGAGCTTTTCGATCTCATCAAGATCACCTGCTCTTGCATTTAAAACGATAGGATTAGGGGGATTTCGTAAAAACTCTGCACCTGAATATGCACCCACAAAAGGAATGCGTTTTTCAATAGCAATAGGGAAAACAGCTTCTGCTACAGGTGTACCAATAATCCCAAATAAAGCAAACACTTTCTCTTTATTAATAAGCTCATGAACATTTTCAACAGCAATTTTAGGTTCATATCGATCATCTTTTGCAATGATCTCTATTTTCCTACCATTCACGCCGCCATGATCATTAAGATTTTTTAGATAGATTTCGGCACCAAGTAAAAATTCATTTCCAACGCTATTAAGCCCACCACTAAAAGGTCCACTCATGCCTAAACGTATAACATCACCTTGAAATTTAGTATTGGAGATATAGTAAGGTAGTAAAAGGGCTAATACTACAAGGAGAACTCCAAGAAGTTTACGCATTTTTTGAGCTTTCATAATATTTTGTAGCTATAATATCAAGTATTTTTTATAAAAATGCTTAATTAGTAAAAAAATATTTACTTAAATAATTTTTTTCGAAAAAAGAAAAAAGAGTTAAACAATGAAATGTAAAATTTGCGATTGCGATACAAAATCTTTTAACGATCCACAGCTTAACAAACACTATTATCATTGCCTAAATTGCGATTGTATTGCACTTGATCCAACGTATTTTCTCTCTTTAGAAAAAGAAAATGCGCTTTATAACAACCATCAAAATTCACTTGAAAACAGTGGTTATGTGAAGATGTTTGAAGATTTTTTAGATTATTTTTGGGATGATCTTTCAAACAAAGAAAGATCGCTTGATTTTGGCTCAGGTCCAACACCTGTACTTAGCCAATTGCTCCACAAAAGAGGTACTTATGTCGATTGTTATGATAAGTTTTATCAACCTATAAAGTGTTTTGAAAACCAAAGTTATGATTTTATCACCTCAACGGAAGTCTTTGAGCACTTAGATGATCCACAAGCAACACTTACTCTTTTAGCGAATCATTTAAAACCTAAGGGTATCATCGCACTTATGACACTATTTCATCAAAATGAACAAGAACACTTTTTGAAATGGTGGTATCGCAGAGATCCTACGCATATTATTTTTTATACACCAAAAACACTTGAAATCTTGGCAAAAAAATGTGGATTAGCGTTGATTAAAACGGATAGAAAACGTATAGCAGTATTGCAAAAGAGATAGACAGGTAGCGATGGGTGTCGCTACCTGTGTTTTGAACTTTTTGATCTTATCGGTAAGAGCGGTAGTATCTATCATCATAATCATGGTGATGATGACGTGGTGGGTAATAGTATCTTGGAGGAGGATTATCAATGTAGATCACTCTCTCTTGCACATACACAGGCTCTCTATACACTACTGTTGGTCTTTGTTCAACATAAGTTGTCGTTGTATAGGTTCTCTGTCCTCCACTAAATAAATTGCCTGTACCTTCAAGTAATGATGGTAACAAGAGCACAGCTCCCGCACCCATGAGAGCACCCTTTTCTCTATCGCCCATTGCATGAGCGCTTGTGATGCCACTCAAGACTAACACAATCGAGATCAAAACAGTTTTTACGATTTTCATTTGGGACTCCTTTGCTTTTATGAAGAAATCCTAACGCAAAATTGTGAACTCTTTGTGAAATCAATCTTTCATTTTTTCTCGTATCTCTAAAAACTCATCTAAGTGTTCAAAAAAGATATCGATCAGTTTAGGATCGAACTGCTTACCTCGCTCTTCTTTAAATAAAGCAAAGATTTTTTCATCTTCCCATGCAGGCTTATAAACCCTAGCACTTCCCAATGCGTCAAAAACATCCGCAAGTGCTGTAATACGTCCATAAATATGAATATCCTCACCACTTTTTTTATCAGGATAACCCTTGCCATCATACCGTTCATGGTGCTCTTTAGCAACAATGGCTGCCATTTTTAAAAGAGGTCTTTGCGAGTGTTGGAGCATCTCATACCCTTTCATTGCATGCGTGTCCATGATTTTGCGTTCTTCTTCATCAAATCGCCCTGGCTTATTGAGCACAGCATCAGGTATAGCAATTTTTCCTATGTCGTGCATTGGAGAAGCAAGTTTGAGCATTTCTGCTTCTTCTTCATCTAAACCATAGTGCAATGCAAGCATTTTAGAATACTCTGCAACGCGTCTAACGTGATTTCCTGTCTCGCGAGACCTGCTCTCACCAATAGCACCCATCGTAAAAAGAACCTCTTTTTGAGTATCTTCAATTTCATGATTTAGTGCATTAACCTCTTGTAATCCTTCTTCTATTTTTACCTCAACTTCATCCATAGTCAAAGAAACATTGCGCGAAACTTTGATAGCAAGAAAAATGATAAAAAGAATGGTCACTATTCCTACAAAAAGTTGAATAAATCGCATCTGGTCAATAAAACCACTTGATAATTTTGAGAGAGTCTCTTCGAGAGAGACACTTACATTTTTGTTACTTTCCAATACTTTTGAAGCTTCTAAAATCGTTTTGTTTTCAATAGCTTTTGTCTGCTCGATTTTAATAGCTTTATCTGCTATGATACTCACAATTTCTCGATACTGTCGCAGATTTTCTGCTATAACATTGTTTTCTTTATGGGTTAAATCAATCAGCAGGTTAATAGGTACGAGCCATTTTTGCAATGTTGCTTCGTTACCATGTTGATAAAGTGTCTCTTTACTGTAATATCTTAAATCACTTAAGGCTTTGATTTGGTCTATACGGTTAGTTTTTAAAATATGCTCTTGAATCTCAAGACGCGCACGATTTTCTTCTGGATAGAGTGCATTAAAAATAGTGATATAATCTAATTTTTCACGTGCAAGTTTAAAAATCTCATCATACATCAACTCAATGCGATGTTCATTTGTATAGAGTTCATTCAAATAGTTTTGAATTGTTTTATCTTCACGAATATTCAGCATCATGGCACTTGCTAAAAAGGATTTTTTATGCGATGAAAGTGCTTCTCTCATAACTTCAAAATTCTTTTCAAATGTCCCAAATTTGGTATGAAGTTGTTCCAACCTTGCAATTTCTGTGCTTTGAGTACTTTCTCTGATAATATCGTTCATCCCTTCTTGCATTAAAAGAATAGCTGCGATACTCTCTCTAAAATTGCTATTTTCTTTGATTTGGTAGGTAATAATCGCACTAATAAAGCCTAAAAATAGCAACATCACAATAATAATACTAAAGCTCAATTTTACTTTTGTACGAATATTCATCCACTTCCTCCTCAAAAAGAAACTATTTTATCACTTTTTGTACCCACTTCCAATAAAACCCAAAAAAGATAAATAAAAGCCCTAAACCAGAGGTAATTGTCCATAAAGGAGTACCCCACTCGAAAAGTGCACCAATCATAAATGAAACCAATGTGCACATTCCCATAAAAACCATATCGTTATAAGCTATAACACGGCCATAAAAGGCCTCATCTGTCTCATACTGCAAAAGGGTATAGGTATAGGACCATAAACTTGTTGTAAAAAGTCCACAAAAGAAAATTCCAATAAAACTCAGATAAAAATCGTACTGTAACACGCCCCATGCCATAATCCCAACACCTTGAATGAGAAAAATATAAAAAAGCGTTTGAGGAGTAATGTATCGACTCAGCAAAAATTGTCCAAGGACTTGTGAACATGCACGAGAAGCATTGATAAAACCCATAACTAGGGCAACCGATAAAAGATGTTTATACTGATGGTCTGCCAAAAGAGCAATGAGTGCATCATACGCTGTAAGTCCAACACTGGCATGAAGAAAAATAAGATGCATGATTTTTGGATTCTCTTTGATATAGACAAAACCACTCCAAATCATTTCTTTAACCTTCGACGCTTGTTCACTTGCAATGGAAGGAATATCTAGACCTAAAAGAAGATAAAAGCTAATACTATAAAGCATCATATCAGCAACAAACGCGCTTGTCGTACCAAAATAGTGAACATAAAATCCTGCAACTGCCATTCCAAAAGCATATGAAATGGACCAAATCATAGAATGAATTTCATTGGCGATTTTCAACTCTTCATTACTCAAAATTTTTGGCAAAAGCGACATTTCTGTTTGAAAATAGATACTTCCCGTTCCCATACGAATAAAAATAAGCCCCAATAAAATCCAAAGTGCATCCAAAGAATGAATAAAGATTAACCAAAAAACGGTAATGATCTCAATAGCCGTCAAAAAGAGCATAAACTTTTTAGTATCAACTTTATCAATAATCGCACCACTAAAAGGTGCTAAAAGCATAGAGGGTAAAAACGTAAATGCTGCTGCTGCACTTAGTGCCCATACAGGGGCGTTTAGTTGAATTAATAAGGTGTAAATTCCCATGTGACTAAACCACGCACCAAAATAACTAATCAACTGAACAATACTTAAACGACGAAGCGTTGTGTTGTCTTTCAACAACTCAACATACTGTTTCATTTCTGCTCCTAATTTCTTTCATTGCCATTGTAGCGCTTTTCATTGAAACTTTTTTTATGCTAAAATACACGTTTAACTCATAAACCTAATAAAACAAGGGGCCTCCATATGAAGATTTCGACTCGGATTCTAATCTCCCTTATACTATCTTTGATAGTGTTAGGAGCCTGTATTATTGGTGTGGCCTACAGCAACACAAAAAATAATGCACGTATGTTCATCGAAGAATATGAAAAAAGCGCTTATGCTTTTCACGAAAATGAACTCAAAAATATTATGGATATCATGAAGCAAACAGCAGAATCTATCTATAAAACACAAAAAGCAAAAGGTATCAGTGATGAAAAGATCCAAGAAGCGATCTTGGATAAGTTTAATGACCTACGCTTTTTCAATGACAAAAGTGGCTATATTTTTGTTTATGCCTACGATGGAACAAACGTTTTAATGCCAACTAACAAAGCACTTCAAGGTCAAAATTTTATGGGATTAAAAGACAGTAATGGTGTTTTTCTTATTAAAGAGTTGATTGAAGCTGCTAAAAAAAAAGGTGGTGGTCTTGTTAAGTATTATTTTCCAAAAACAAAAGATGGCAAGCCATTTCCAAAGTTCTCTTATTCCCTCTCTTTTGAGCCTTATAACTGGATGATGGGAACAGGCATCTATGTAGATAATGTTGAAGAAGAGGTTGCACATCTTCAAAAAAATATTGATGAAAATACAGCTTCTCAAATCCAATCTTTCCTTGTGATCTCTGTAGTATTATTGCTTTTAAGCCTTGGTGCAACTTTTGTGATTATTTCAAAAACAATCTCAAAACCACTTAATGATCTTATTGCAAGAGCCGATAACCTCTCAAGCGGTGATGGCGATCTTACACGTAAGCTTGAAGTCATTGGCAATGATGAAATTGCAGTTGCAAGCAGTAGCATTAACCGCTTTATTGAGAAAGTACGCATCTTAATCAGTGAAGCAAAAAATCTTTCCAACGAAAACTCGTCTATTTCTCATGAACTCTCTTCAACATCGCTTGAAGTTGGACGTGCCGTAGAAACCTCTATGCAAATTGTGGGAAATACAACAAGCAAAGCATTTACTTTAAAAGATGAGCTAACAGAAGGTATCAGTGAGGCTAAAGAAGGAAAAACCGAACTCATTAAAGCCAATGATTTCCTCAAAGATGCAAATAACGCCATTTTAGAACTTACAAAAGACATTCAAAGCAGTGCGGCTACAGAAATTGAGTTGGCTCATCGTATACAGCAACTGAGTTCAGATGCTACTCAAGTTAAAGATATTTTAGTAGTTATTGGCGATATTGCCGATCAAACCAATTTGCTTGCTCTTAACGCGGCAATTGAAGCAGCACGTGCGGGTGAACATGGTCGTGGATTTGCCGTTGTTGCGGATGAAGTACGAAAACTCGCAGAACGTACACAAAAAAGTCTTCAAGAGATCAATGCTACGATCAATGTTATCGTTCAAGCCATTGTTGATAGTAGTGATCAAATGACCTCTAC
>Ga0074197_1000923_pt1 | contig 29914 bp, 21 predicted proteins | sample EPASupsiteSAE305_FD_64526 | JGI IMG/M metagenome (GOLD analysis project Ga0074197, IMG submission 64526) | Bioremediated contaminated groundwater microbial communities from EPA Superfund site, New Mexico - SAE3-05 reassembly with SPADES | ecosystem: Environmental > Aquatic > Deep subsurface >...
AGGTCGGCAGTCACCTCGGTGTTCTGTTCTTCCGCCCCTTCTTCACGCTTACGCAGAGACAGAATGACATCTTCACGGGAGCGGAGCGTATGCCCGCTCACCGCCGCTGTTTCCAATTCGCGAATGGTGAGGGCGCGCAACCGGCGGGCATCGACAGCCGTCTTGACCAGCGTCGGTTCAGAAATCGGGAACTGGTTGCGGAGGTAACTGGTCGGAAACATGCCGCGATCGACTACCCCTACAGAAATAGGCGTCCTGCTGAGACGGGATGCCTCGTAGATCAGATACGGATTTTCTACGAAGGCTGAATCTTGCAGGTCGATCCCCAGTTTTTTACGTTCTTCCGGGATTGCAATAATCGCAGCCTGGTCGGACGACAGATCAATGCGGCTGAGCAGCTCCAGGAATGCCCGGCGTTCCGGCGCCATGCGCAACCATGATTTTGCGATGGTTGAATCAATATGACAGGCAAGTTCAGCGGGAAGATGTGTAGCGGGATTGTCCAGAACATTGAGCCAATAGGGCCAGGGCGAGGCATCATCGCCAACCTTGTCGGCCAGGCTTTGAGCGATGAAATTTCCCATCGGTACGCCCGTGGCACAGAGTATTGATCCAAGCCCGGGAAAAGGCCCCCGCTTTTGCCAGAGACGGCCCAACTCGCGGTCAATCCATTTTTCCTGCTGTCCGATGGAAACATTGAACAGTTCAGCGGAGCGAAGCAGGGCAGCGCGGCACGACAGAAGGGCACTAATGGCTGCATCATTCCCCACATGCTCAGTGGCATAGGAGAACTCGAGAAAGCGATCATCCGGAGCAAACGCGACGACTTCGGCAGGATCGAAGGCTCGTCCCTCATCGGATTTTTCAAGTGCTTCCTGGTAGGGAAGCAGAAAACCATCCTTGAAGTCAGGACGTATCGAGTGTGAGACCATCCGTTCCCAGAGAAGGCTGCGGATCTTGTCTGAAGATGAACCATGATAGGCGTATTCGACGAGATCGCCAAGTTGCTTGACGCGGCCCGCCCCAATCAGGATGCGGCGTCCGGTATCCTCCACCAGTGGCACCTGCTTGGCGTAAAAAAAGACGAGAGACTCTTCAGGGCGGATGTGATTCCAGAAGCAATCGAGCAGCGCCCTGTGATTGCGGTGGTCCTGAACCCAGTTGGTTTCAAAGGAAAGCTTGGGTTCAAGGCTCGTATCAACCGTATCAAGAGGGAAGTTGTGGATCAGGCCGGGAGTATTTTTCTCCCGTTCGCCAAAGACGACAGACTTCATCATCCAGCGAAAAGGCACACCGGCAGCCGAGTAGGCAGGAAAGCGCAGTGTGGTCGGTGCGAAATGTGAGTGGGTATCCGGAGACGTGCGTGAATATGGATGCTCATGGAACCGTTCGAATGCCGCTTCGGCCATGAAAGTCCCCCGCTCCTTGACGCATGGCGGGACATGGTCGGAGGGGATATCCTTGATGGACTTGCCGGCAACGGATTCTTCAGCGGCTTCGTCCTTGTTATTGGCGATATTGACCAGCTTGAGACAGGCGCTGTTCAATCGCGGAGACTTACAAACCGTACCGTTCCACCCGGCATCGTGCCAGGGTACGCGAATTGAAACATGACGGAGGGGGAATGAGAGTTTTGCGCTCATAGGCCGATTATCTCCTTAAGAAGTCCTTCGGTTTCCCGCTCCAACGCCTCTATGTCAGTCCGAATCTCGGCCAGTGTCCGTAGCGGCTGTGGCTTATAGAAGTAGCGGGTGAAGGAGATTTCATAGCCGATTTTGGTTGCGTCACCGTCAATCCAGGCATCGGGGACATGGGGCAATACCTCTCTCCGGAAGAATGCATCGATCCCGCCGTCTTCCAGCAGGGGAACCTGCTCGGTGTCGCGCAGTTCCGAGTCAGGTTCATACTCCACGATACTGGCTTTCCCGGCCAGGGTCACTGCATAACGACCGCGCAAAGGTTCGACCTCGGCTTTGCCCGGCTTGTAGATCTTCTTAATAACCGGCTCAGCTGCCTCGTCTTTTACCGCCAGGGTGCTCTGCAGCAGCTTTACCCGTTTGGTGGTCAGCTTGACCCCGTGCTTGTCGGCATCAGCTTCTACTGCTGCTATGAAAACATTGAAGTTGAGGTGGGGGCCAATACCAAGAGAGACTGCCAGCCGGTCAACCAGATTGGCCAACGGTTCATCATCCATCTCCTTGCAGGCTTTTCTGAAGCGGACGCGCTGGACATCTGAAAGGTCGATTTTCAGACGAAGTGGTCGCTCAACGGTGATCTTCCAGTAGCCGAAGGCCTCATTGGGGAAAATTTTCGACTGCTCAGTTTCAGTGAAACCCTGGAAAGCATCCATGATCCGGCTGATATCATCTTCGGGCAGCTCACAGTTCTTTTTGCCCAGGTTCTTACGGAGTGGTTTGTACCAGCTGCTGGCGTCAATGAGTTGGACTTTTCCCTTGCGGTTTTCCGGCTTTCGGTTTGAGAGAACCCAGATGTAGGTAGCAATGCCGGTGTTGTAAAACATGTTGAGCGGCAGGGCAACGATCGCTTCCAGCCAGTCGTTCTCTATGATCCAGCGACGAATATTGCTTTCCCCCTGGCCGGCGTCACCAGTGAACAGAGAGGAACCGTTGTGGACCTCGGCAATGCGGCTGCCGAGCGGGGTCTTGTGTTTCATCTTGGCAAGCTTGTTGACCAGAAAGAGGAGCTGCCCGTCGGAGGTGCGGGTGAGAAGCTTGAACTCCGGATCACCGCCATGCTCGATGACAAAACGGGGATCGGTAATTTCCGTCTTGCCTCCCATTCGTTCCAGGTCCGTCTTCCAGCTTTTGCCATAAGGTGGGTTGGAAAGCATGAAGTCGAACTCGCGGGAAGGAAACCCATCCTGGGACAGGGTAGATCCATGACGGAAGTTTTCAGCTTCCTCTCCTTCACCTTTCAGCAACAGATCGGCCTTGGTGATGGCGTAGGTCTCGGCGTTGACCTCCTGGCCGTAGAGGTGAATGGCAACCTCCTTATTCTGCTTGATAGCCAGTTCTGCCAGACGCTCTTCAGCAACGGTCAGCATGCCACCGGTACCACAGGCACCGTCATAGAGTAGATAGGTACCTGATTCAAGTTTGTCGGCAATAGGGAGGAAGATCAGATCGGCCATCAGTTTGATGACGTCACGCGGTGTGAAATGCTCGCCGGCCTCCTCGTTGTTCTCTTCGTTGAAGCGGCGGATCAGTTCCTCAAAGATCGTTCCCATGGCGTGGTTGTCCAGACCGGGGAGCCGCTCGTTGCCATCGTTGGTAAGCAGCGGGTTCGGACTCAGGTTGATTGATGAATCGAGGAATTTTTCGATCATATACCCGAGAATATCGGCTTCTACCAGTGTAGGAATCTGATTCCGGAACTTGAATTTGTCCAAAATCTCCTGCACGTTGGGCGAGAAGCCATCAAGGTAAGCCTCAAAGTCAGCCTTGAGCTGCTGTTGCCTGGCCCGTGCCTTAAGGTCACGGAGAGTGAAAGGGGATGTATTGTAGAACGACTGGCCGGCAGCCTGCCGCAGGGCTGGGTCCTGATTGGTAACGCCGGCCTGGTCGAGGCGATCTTTCATCTCGACCACTGCCTTCTTGGTCGGTTCCAGCAACGCATCCAGTCGGCGGATAACTGTCATCGGCAGAATTACATCACGGTACTTTCCGCGGACATAAACATCCCGGAGCACGTCATCGGCAATGCCCCAGATAAAATTTGCAATCCATGTCAAATTTGTATCACTCATTACTTCTCCTGGTGTTGGGAAGCGACAGAGAACTCATCAATATCTCTCAAGATTGGTTTTCAGATCAATCCGTGCTTCCACAAAAAAGTCTCTTGTATTGTCCTACAACGCAACCAATCCTATCCGCCGCATGAATAACATGTATCACTGCCGGGAATCGCAAAGCTTGAACAGAATTTACATCGTAATCTTCCGGAAGACGATTGAGAACGCCTTACACTTTCAACTGTCGATGTAGATAAACTAGATTTTATGACATTAGCCATACTTCTTGGTCTTTTAGGACATTTAGTCTTTATATGTTTATCGAATTTATTCGGATTCAATTTTACAAGACAATAGGGGCAGTTCTTGTAATTGCTCAATGATGATGCAAGAGTGGTTGATGGTTGGGACTCGGCTGGAACGACTGGGACTATTGCCGGCGTGATGGGTTTTTGCTCTGGATTATTCAATGATTGTTCGGGCTGGAAAGCTGTGCTTTGATCTGAAATTTGCGTAACCTCCAGCAATTTTCTTAACGCCAGCGCATGCCGCTCCGACAATTTTATTTCTTTATCTTGATCAATCAGTCTAAATTTGATCGATAAATTGCCGGAACCGCCTTCGTTAGCTAGCTTCAAACCAGCTATTTGTTCAACAATGCTGTTTTTTGCTTCTTTTGTTCCGAGACGCCATTGAGTGAAATGTTTTGCACACAGGCAAATAGAATTTCCAGGTTCATCAAGCCAGCGACGGTGTTGACGTTCAACAATATAAGCAGCCGCGAAATATGGCTCACCGTTTCTTTTGGGCCAAGTCTCACCACAAATTTGACATTTCCCCTGATACCACTCGTAAAGTGATGCTCTTACAGCTTCATTTGGTGGTTCAAGCAATTTGCGCTCAGTCTCTTTTCGTCTAGTTTCGGCGGAGGGCTCATTATTGATGCTCTTCAAATAATCTTCACTCAATTTCCCTGCTCGACGAGCTGGGTTTGGAAGAATGTCTTCGTCATTGTTATTTATATGACTCATTATTTCTTCGTTAAATTGAGTTAAACCGCTTTTTGTGAAGGCAGCACTTAATGATGTAATGTAATTAAATTCGCTTACTTCTATGCCGGATACTTGCTCCTCATCATTTTCCTCTTCGACAACATCTTCATCCTGATTATCATCCTTTTCAAGCTCATCCTGTTTGCCCTTGAGTGTCGAAGATGTCGGAAGTGCAGTTGGCGATACAAATGGGGGTTTGAGCTTTTCCTTGGATTCTGCAACTGGAACGGTTTCTACTTTTTCCGCTTCTGTATCACATTCCATTGAATCTGCTTCTGAAGGTCCAGTGGACTCAGGATCGGCTACTTCTGAGTCAGTTCCTTCGCCTTGAACATTTTCAGAGTCAACTGATGCCTCACTTCCTTCCTCATCAGATGAGTCCTTTTCGCTTTGAGCAGAGATCTTCTTTTTGCGAAATAATTCATTGATCTCACGAGGAACGTTCCAATTGTCTTCAATGATTCGATCAGTGTTTGTGGCACCCAGAACTAGCTCAATCCAGTTTGCAAGTTCCTTGTAATATCTCATCAACGGTTTTGCCAACGCCTTGGCAACTGCTGCTTTGCTAACCTTGTTTTTATAGTAAAGAATATTCTCGCTACGATCCCAATATGCTGGGTATTCGCTTTGCTGTAAATCGTATATCCATTCTTCTGTTTCGATACAAAATTCGATTACAAGGTCATTAGCGACGGACGATTCTCGTAATAGAATCAGTTGCTCAAATGTGCCATCACTCAGAAGCTGATTGTAATCGGATCGCCTTTTCTCTTTGAACCAGGATGCAATCATTTTGATCGCTGATTCGGTGATAAATCGATTTTTGCCGTTAACCTCAGAAACAATATTATCAACGAGTTTTTCAGTAACCGACATAGACAATATCGGCACATCAAAAACTTGAAAAAAACTTACCCACTCACTAAATGCCCCGTCTTCAGGATACCAAACGAATTCAACATCTTCAGTATCAACGAACATCTTCTGAAGAAAACCATCATCCGGCATAATGATATCAGTAGGTTTACAGAAAACATCTTTCTGAGAGTAAATCTTTGCATCACTTAGAAACGAGTGCCACCATCTTGGTTTATCCTTGTTTTCAGCTAATGCGATTGGTTTTATCTCACGATAAAGTCTTTCAAGTAAGTCTCGTTGCTTATTGAGGTCAACAAGAGGGTCTTCCTGTAGTTTTAACCATCTGTTAGCATAGCATTCAGAGTCAATTCGTTCTTTGACTCCGAGGCGATTGACAAAGAAGTTAACTCGTTTAGCATATTTCTTTTGAAGATACGCATACTCATTGCCTAAAATGTCTGTGGCGTCTTCCCAAACACATTCGCTACTACTAAGCCATTTCTTACCTTGAGTTCTATTAGGTACGAATATCAACTGCTCTTTTGAAAATCTTGCGGCAACGTCACCAATGTTACGCTCAGTTCGAATATCAAGTTCTTCATAGATACGCTCAACCAGTTCTGGGTCGGTGTTATCTAATCCCGAATGCTCACGTAGTAGGCCCAACAACTCAGCAACCGTAACGTCAGCACGGATTCCGAGGAAATTCCGAACATTTGCCTGAAGACTTGCTTCAAAATACGGGACAGTATCCCCGAGAATTTCTTTGACGCCACTACTTGGAAGAAAAGCTTGTGAAGGCTTGACGAAACCTTTTGTCGTCGGCAGCCAAGGCAGTTGCTGTAGTTGCTCAAGAATAATACTCGGAGCATAGTGGCTGTACGTACCACGGTTCTCGTATGTCCCAATGGCATACAAACCATATTGATGCAAACTCCGCTCAAACTGGTACTGGTAATCGACTTTTTCTGGGATAATAAGTGTATTCAGCCAATTTATTATAGATTCGGACAATCGTTTTAGAGAACCAGCCTCGGACGGAAGGTGTAGCAACGAGGATGGTAACATATAGGATTTCACTTTCGTATCGCTGTACCGCGAGCTTGCTGCATGCTGCTTGCACTTATCCATCAATCCAGTTTCAGAACTCGATGTTAGCTTTTGGTAATACGGGTGGATAATCGGTTTGAATGGTGGATATAAACGGGTCCCTACGGACAATAGCCATTTGTGTGGCATAACAGAATATGCATTGTGTAGAATAAAAAAATGCCCTCGATCTGTTGAAGTAGCAAAAATATGATGCCAGCCAATGTTTTCTATTAGTGGTTCAGGAACAGTCAGGTCTAGTTTACGGGCATCAGAAAGCTTCAAAGTTTGGCCATTGGCAAGCTTAACCGGAAGACGATCCCAATCAAATTTCTCACTTACATTTTGTTCGAGCCATTGAGTTGTAGCAATAAATTGAGAATTATCGAGAAGACTAGCCTTCGCTTCGAAGGCTGTAATAACGTCGAAACAATAATTTTCTTTTGAAAAACTGTAAACATTCAGGACATCTTGCATCCACTCATTCAAGTCTTTGCTATCTTTCTGATCATTCAGAAGCTTCTCGAAATTTTTATCTAAAGATGTGATTGGTGCAAGATTCGATAACCATTCAGGAACTGCATCGAGCGCCTCTATATCATCTTCATCAAAGGAGCAGTAGATTGGCTGCTCCATATCACAGCTGAGTTCAAATGTATCAACGCCAGAAACTGGAACTATTTTGCTTTTTCTTAGCGAGGAAGGTTCAAACTTCTGAGTCTTTAAATAACGAAGCAATTTAATAAACCACTGAAGTTCATGACTACGCAACCAATCATGGTCTTCAAGGCTATTAAGGATGTCTTGTAAAGTAAAAATTTTTACTCCTACCGATTTTAGCCCAGCAGAATATGTCTCCATTTCAGGGCAGACAAGCTGAACGACTTCGACGAAGTAGGTTGGCAATCTTTCAGATCCCGTCAAAAGTTCACGAAAATTATGATAGCAAAGACGTGCAACGGCAGGTTTAACTAACTTTTTATTTGGTATTGTTAAGACACATTCGCTTTCAGACAAAATCTTTTGGACATCGTCAATTGCCGGTTTGAGAAAAGGATAGTGCGTTTCAGTTGGAATTGACGCATACGCTGATATTTTCTTTTCAAATGGGACTTCTGAAGTAGTCAAGAGAGATAGAAGTGACGAAGCGTATGTCTCCGCAACACAATCTCGAAGCCATATATTCCAGTCTTCGTCCTCACGGATTCCTTCGCGCGAACTAACCAGTAAAAAATCTGCATTGATTAGAAACGGCATGCCGGTTTCTTCCCAAACTGGAAGATACGCAAACAACTTGCCTTTGCTCGCTTTGCTATCAAGCGGAATCGCAATTGAAACAACCCGTGATTCGATGCCTATCCGTTTTTCATGCTCAACGTCTGGCGGCTTATTGAACTCAAGCTCTGTAACCCAATAACTATAAGTATCTAAGACATCTTTTTTGTCGGTCTCGTGTTTTATGCATGTTAATTCTACTAATTGTGAGTTCACCGAAGTTGATAGTATCTTCTTTGAAATCTCCAAATTATAAGATTTAGTGCTGCTAGGAACCTTGATCGATATTACAAGTTTAGTTAATTTCTTCAGGAAAAGGATTGTTTCTGGCGAAATATCACGCAAGGCTGAGATAACACTACTAGTATCTTTTTCGCTTTTATCAAGGGGTAAAATTATTGATGTTTCGCTAGTAGAAATATTTATTGGAGTGGTATTAACCCAACTTGGAACAATGTAGCCAAGCTGGGTTTCTTCGTCATATTCAGGCAAACGGAATTGAAAGCCGTTCGAAAATATATACGGGCACGTTGTTACGCGAAAAACTGATTTAAATCCGATCCCCTTTTCACCGATGTATCCTTGGACTTTTTTCTTTGTGGACTTGCCGACTTGGCAAATTGCTCGTACATTCTTGTCGTTGAAGCCAACTTCATTGTTTTTGACTATTAAAGAGGTTGTTTTCTGCCCATCAAGATCAATTTGACCAACTTCAAAGCGCAAGCAAGCATTTTCGCCATCAGGATAATTATTGTCCTCGGCGTTTTGAACTAACTCAAAAATAAAATGGGAGTCTTTAGCATAGAGGTCATCCGCTAGTATCTTGACGCTGCTTGCAATTGTTTCCCGCGGCATGTCATCAAGGCCACTGTATTTTGTTCGTATTGAGTTGATGTAGTCTTGTTTATGCAACTCCGGCTCCTAAAGTCTGGAATTTTCAGATGTGAATATTTCAGTTCTATTCATTCACTACCATGACTCCAAAAGCCACGGGATGAGCCGTTATATCCGCCTGCTGCTCTGCCCGGTCCAATTCAGTCAGCCGGCGAGCATAATCTGCTTCGGCACTATCGAACTGAGATTTCCGCATAAGCTTGATTTTTTCGTTGGTGGTACTGGCGAGTTGCTCATGTAATATCGCCATACGTGCCGCATGGCTAGTGCGCAGACTCTCACGGCGGAAACGCACCAGTTCACTGTTATGAGATACATGCTCCAGGCGTGCAGCTGACCACAGAGCATGATGCTTGGTGTCCAGGTCATCAAACTTATCCTGGGTGGGGAAAGTAACTATTTCGATCGGGATCGATTCTCCTTGTTCAAGTAAATGCAGAAACTGCCCACTTATGCCTGCATCCACACAGACCGGTTGAAAGCTGACATCCTCTCGTATTCCTTTTTTCTGCCAATGGTAGATGGCAAAGGGGTAGCTCCCTGGGGTAATTGAGCTATTTTTGACACGGAAAGCTGTATGTATGGTCTTTTCAGGAGCTGCTGCACGGGCAGCCTGTAATGCCAAGGGGTGAACTGGAGTAATAAATACGGCGTCACGATGTTCTGCAGCACATGGTGAATCAAAGGTAAGAGTCAAGTGCTGGTTGTTTCCTTTGAGCCATTTTTCCCACTCGCGATAGAGAGGAGTAGCCTTTCTCGGTAACAGTTTATAGTGGCCCAGTAGTATTTCCCGCCCGTCCTGGCCCACACGCAGGGTTTTTAGAGATTTTTCACCCAGTATGTAATCCTGATTACCTCCGCAAGCCTGTTCCAGGTAATGCCGAACCAGCCGCTGTATTGCGCCAGGCGTAAGCCAATAGCTGGAAGCTTGAAGCACCTCGTCGTCATCTTTCTGTTTCGGTAAACGCAATCCGAATAATTCGGATTGCTGCTCTTCAAGATCGGACTGTTCCTGGACAATTCTGATTTCATTGTCTGAAAGCTGTTGCAAACGGATTTGTCGCTCTTCTGGAGATAGACTGAGATTTTCTGCGACTTCCTTAATCTCAGCTGTCAGTTTTCCGATGATCTCTTCACTGCCACCCAATGCAGCTCTGAATACGCCTATGCGCCATAGGCATCGATAATAAATGTCTGCATCAACTGTATTTGGCGTAATCAGATTGTAAATTGCTACTGTCTCGCTTTTCTGTCCATAGCGATCGATACGTCCAATTCTCTGTTCTACCCTCATCGGGTTCCACGGGAGATCATAGTTGACCAGACAATCGCAGAACTGGTAATCAAGACCTTCGCAACCAACTTCAGAAGAAAGTAGAATGTCCAAAGAATCGGTATTTTCTCGGGGAAGGCTAAAACGGTTACGTTGCGAGCGGCGATCTTCATCTGGTGTACCGCCGTGAATATATCCTATCCTTAGTTTGGCGGACTGTAGCTGCTCAAGCAAATATGCCAGAGTATGGCGGAAGCTACTAAAAAGCAGGATTTTGTTATTCGGAAGCTCCTGCTTATCTTTGATTATTTTTAACAAGGCTGAAAGTTTCGGATCATATGAATCTAGTTTTTCAGCCCGTTCCAGCGTTTCAAGTATTCTGTCTTCCAAAGTCGAAAAAGAAAGATTATCGGCATCGATTGTATCATCAATTTCATCTAGTTCGAGGGCGTCCAATTTTCTTGTGAGGATATCTTTTAAGAGCGGTGCGAGGCCATAGATGCAACTTGCTGCCTGTCGTCTAATGGTGGTCATCATGAAAACTAGATTTCTGTCACCGTGAATCTGCTGAAGAATGTTAGCTTGAACCGCCAGCAAATCATCATGAAGTTTTTGTTGAGATGGACTAAACGGCACTTCCACCGTTTCTGGTTTACGAGTGGTGAATGTTCCAATGTCGCGACGGCGTGTGCGGTTTATGATTGAGGAAAAGGTATGCAGACGTTCGGTTTCACGGATAAATGAAATACGTTCAGTAGCAATCAGTTCGTGGTCATTCAACTGGTCGAACAACCGCTGGAAATCTGGATTGTACTGTAGAACAGCCTTCCCCCAATCAGTATCAGCAGCATTTTGAAATTGTTCCACCGCTTCTAACTGCCAGTCTTGTGAGCCTCGTCGGGCAAGTTCTATTGACTGATTTATGAAGGGGTTTGGTGCCGACATATTTTGAAAGACTGCACTATCGAGAATTAGATCTGGTCGGAGTAAGTTGAGCAGGACAAACAGATCTCCTACACCCAATTGAATCGGCGTTGCCGAAAGAAACGCCACTGCTTCGGCATTTGCGCAGAGAAACTGAACACCACGATGTAGCCAGGTTGAAGGGTTTCGGAGGTGGTGTGCTTCATCTACGATGACCAAGTCAAAATGAGGTAATGGGTCGAGATCGAGAAGGCCTTTCCTTTTCCGTTTTTTTGAATCTCCAGAACCTGTCAGCAACTCTTCATTGAATAGAGAAAAGGGAAGGATGGTTTTGGTATAGCGCGTCGGCCAGCATCCATCCTTGTCAGTCTCGTCAATACAGAATCGAAGAGTTGGACCATCGAGATGGACGAATTCTTCATCAAATCTCTTCATTTCATTGCGCCATTTGTGTTCGGTTACCAGGGGACGGGGGCAAATAATCAAAACCGATGTCAAATCTCTACGCGATTGAAGTTCTCGAAGAATGAGGCCTGCTTCTATTGTTTTACCAACACCGACTTCATCGGCAATCAGTATGCGTGGACGATCCGAACGAACCATCTTTATGACTGGCTTGAACTGGTATGGAATGTAATCAACTCTCGCAGCATGCAGTGAATACAAATTGGCCAAGCCTGGATGTTGTAACTGCAACGCAGAAAGGTGGGCATGAAATATCTCGAGTGGTAACAATTCGTTATCAATCGAAGTAAGATCGTATTTGGAAAGCTGGCTACCATAGAATTGAGCCGGTTTCGTTCCAACCAAGACCATATATCGGTTTTCTGGTTGTCCGGGGATGACTTGGATGACAGCGCCAATGACTGAAGTATCTGCTTTGAGAAAAACTGTATCTCCAAGTATGAATTCAGTGTTGTGAGGAGACGGCTCTACAGACGGCGCCTGGGGGGGGGACGGAGTTTCTACTACAGTTGACTTTGCCGTTGAGAAACAGCTCTGCTTTCTATTCTTGACTGATTCGACCAAGCTGGATTCTGCATTTATCACAGATAGAAATCGTTGCAGCGTGTCAAGGTCACGATAGGTGTCTTCAACCTCTGGGGGATGACCTGCAGCATGCGCCCACTTATTGCGAATGTGCTGCATTTCTCGGGTCCAGGTACGTGCTTCGCCATTTAGTGATCGCTTTGAACTGATCTCGTACCAGTTTTTGTCAAGCACTCTCAGAAGTGCTGCGAGATCCAGGCCGGAAAGGCTGGCAATTCCTTTTTCTTCTACCATTCTCTGCTGTTGAAATGAGAGAGCCGGTATGACTTTGGCACTCCACCAGCTATCAGAAATCTCTGTCAATACAGGACAGAGAAAAGCCCTTAAAGATTCTGCCGTTTCATTTGATAGCAGTGCGAACATGGAGTCTCCAATTTTTTAATGATTTCTCAACTGATTTTCACGCCAAACATTAAATTCGGAAGGTTTGATTCGGAAACGGGCAATATTCCCTTCATGAAGTGCAGCAACCTCCCGTTTAACCATGTCGATAAATTTGGAACGATTTGTTTCCGGAAGGTTTGCTGTCGCCCATTCAAGGATGTAGTCGTCTTCGTTAGCGACAGCGATAGCATTGCAGACGATTTCTCTTACTACGTCTGCCAGTTGCTTCCTGTATTCCAATCGGAAAGGATCAGGTTCACCCAACTCTTCACGAGCACTCAGATAGCGCTTAACAGATCGCTCATATCCCCACACATAGATATCACGCAGCAGCTCGATCCGATTCATCTCATAGACACCCAGAATCCCCTCGACATAGGACCGTTTCGGCACATCTATAAAAGATAAGGGGCAGAGATTATTTTTGAAGAGTGGAATATTGGCCGTAAGACGTGCCACTCGCTTGTTAACATCCTCGAAAGGTTGCAGGTAGGAGAGATGTACCAAGGAAAAAAACGATTGTTCAAAGGGGTCGGTGATGCTTGCTGCCGTATCAAGAAACCGTTGAAAGTATTCATCCAATAGTTGAGGAGTGGCAAGCGGGGTATAAACTGAACCACCGATACCTACCGCAAGTTGACGGAGACGACCGCATGCTTCCGGATCAGGCAACAGGTTGTCGGACAGCGTGGCGTGAAGATTCAGTATAGTATAGCGATTGAAACCGACTTCTTCAGTTGACTCCACTAAAAACTCGATGGCCTGTTTATGATTCAGGATCATCTGCGTTTCCAGAGCATCTTTCCCCTCGGCAGCCTGGCCGAACGAGATGAGTCTTTCCGTTTCGAGTAGTGAGTACGTGTTGCCTTCCAAATAGCTGGATGCCCAGGAAAGATCAATCAACAGCCTTCCTAGAACCTGCCGTGCAATTGTTCCAGCTGGCATGGCGCCTTGATGTGCCCGACCTATCCGGTGGAGATGGTCGCGGGTGGCATCATCGAAATATGGCCCATTTTCATGGTAAGCCAACAGGAAATCTCGATGATAACCAACCGGTTCACGCCGCTGAATTGGCTGGCTGACATATCGGCGGATTTCGTTACCTGCAGCGGAAAGGGGTATGACTGATTCTTGGTTTGATGAAAAATCGGCAGGTTTTGCACCTGGCGGCAGATAGAGCCTGCCCTTCAAGACGCCAGTTGCAATGATTCGGTTTTGCTCAATCAGTACCGTCAGACGACGTAAAAGAGTGCGCCGATTGATGATCACTCCAACAGAAGCGAGAGCTGCCTCCAGTTCGGAAATGCTGACACCTTGAGGGCTCGCAGCAATTTGACGCTCAATAGGTGTCAGCTCTTGTTCGGGGATCTGTCTTGCCACGATCTCACCTGTGCCTGTCGTTAAGGTGTATTTAAGACGCGACTATACACTTTTTGTCGTAAAAATCAATTTATACGACAACGTCATGCAACTAAATTTCAATGATCAGATGCCTGGCGTACTGCGGATTGACCTCCACGTCCTTGTAGCCATAGGGGTTTACCACCACCCGAGTATTGCCGAGGTTGTAGTCAAACGAATTGTGCGTATGGCCGTGAACCCAGAGATCCGGACCATGATCGATGATCTCGTTGGAAATATCGGTCATGAAAGCACAGTTGAGACTGTCTCCCCGGAACCTTTCATGGATGGAGAGCGGTGAAACCCCATGGTGTGTTACCACGACAGTCTTCTTATCTCCGGCGGTTTTCAGTGTCTCTAAGATGCAGTGCTTCGATTCCTGGAATAGATCGACCGTCTCTTCGGGCATGAGTCGAGTCCCGTCAGCCTTCTTGATCAACACAAAGTCATTCATATTCTTCCGGGCGTTCTGCATCTTGAAGAAATCCTTACCCAGAAAATCCGTCCAGAGGGTAGCGCCGATGAACATGATACCGTTGATGTCGACGGACTCGTTTTCAAGGAAGTGGACATTCTTGGGCAGGGATAGCATGGTCTTCAGTTCGTGGATGCGACCGAAGAAATCGTTGTGGTAGAAAAAGTGATTTCCTTCGACATAGATTACAGCCAGAAAACGCTTTGAAAGGAGACTGACAACCTTGAGCCAAGTCTCCTGGCGGTGGGCCAGGCCAATATCGCCGGCAACCAAGGCAACAGTATCCTTGTCTGTCGGCAGCGGCGGGACTACCATCTCCAGAATGCGCGGGATTTTGTTGGGCTGCCAGAATTCGGCGTGGATATCGGAAAAGGGACGGACAAGCATTTAAATCTCCTGATGCAGACACATATGCCAAAGAGGCATAGAAAACAACCATACATTTGTAAAGATTATGGAATATACCTGAAAATGGTGGCATTTTGGTCACCTTTTTTGGAAAGTAAAAAGCCACCAAAGCAACAATGCCGCATTGAAGGCACCATTTTTGGACCCAACAATGCGGCATTGACTTGAAGGTGGCAAAAAGTTCCCCATTTTAGGTACCAAATTGGTATCCAAAACAGCCACCATAACGTTATCCCATTCGGCACCCCAAACAGGCACCCTTTTGGGATACCAATAATTCCCCTACCACCAGTAGTACCAGCGCCAGTACCACCATGGAACGTAACAGGGGCGGTAATCCGTGCTGGAGTAGGCATATTTGATCAGCGTCCAGAACGGTTTCCCCTTCACGTAGCCATGATAGAGCCGCACCTGCACCCGGTCCATCAGAATGTACGGCAGCGAGATGCAGGCAATTCCGATGGCCCAGTACCAGAATGTCCCGAGGAAACAGAGTCCGACCAGCAGACCGGCAACCGCGCTGGTGAGCAGGGTAACGAATATGGCGACCAGCACTGCCGGGAATTTTGCCCGTTTCGGCTGCCGCTCTCGTAACCATTGCTGGGCGTCATAGTATTTGATGGTATCCGACATGATATCCTCACGCGATCAGTATTGAAGATAAACCGTTTCCGGTGACAGCAGATTGATGGCCTTGCCAATGGCGATATCCAGCATGATCACTTCCTGGCCGCTCAGATAGACCTCGCCGGCCGGCATGCCATTGTCAGCCACACTGATTTCCAGGGACTGAATGCCGTTTTTCTGCCGGGCAATCATATTGAGTGCCTGCGGATTGAATTCATCATCATGAAAAAGTGCCGTCGCCAGTTCGATCTTGCTGCCCGCCTTGCTGCTCCTTTTCCAGTAGGCCTGCATGAAGTAGCTCAGGGTGGACTTCACCATGGCCAGCTCATACAGATCATTGACGATGACAAAATCCCAGAATCCGACGGTAACCACCATGTTCCGGTTAAACCGTGTCTGACCCCGATTACCGGCATCCTTGTAGTCATACCGTTCCAACTCGCCCGTGGCGTTCACGCGTATTCCCTTGAATTCGAAATCAACCATTTGTTTCCATCTCCTTCCAGATTTTGCTGAGATATGTTGCTGATACTTTCAGTTTGCGTTTGCTATGGAGATATCCAGCGATGACTCGAAAACCCATGCCATCAGTCTGCAACTCCTTGACTTCCCCCCAGTAAGCCAGAATCTTCCGGCGCAGGACCGGTTTCCTCCCCCTGCTGATCAGGATGGCGGCACTGGCCTTACGCAGATGAGAGAAGTCGTCGTATTGCTCCTTCTCCGCCACCCGGTACCCTTTGCCCTTGATCGTGTCCCAGCCCCCTTTGCGGGCCGCCATGACAAAGGCGCAGTACTTGGTGATCCTGCCCGAAAGGTCTGGACGCTCACCCTTGAGCTGAAACGATCTCTTCACTCCGTCCTGAAAGATTTCGATAATCTGCTCTTCCGGCAGTGATGCCACCCAGGAAAATAGCTTTTTTCGCTCATGCTCCGTCAGGCCGGTTATCAGGTTCAGTTGTTCGGTCATGTCATCCTCTCGTGTAGGTCAGGGTCTCCCGCAGCCGGAAGTGGGAGGTCTCTAGGGAGGTCTGCTGCAGAGCCTGCTCGTGTGTCAGCCCGTGGTCGATACATTCCAGGTAACGTTCCTGGGCGAAGTTGTGCTTGAGACCATGGCTGCCGCGACCCGGCGAATACTGCCCGGTCACGCGTGCCGCCTGGTTGATTGCCGCCACATATTCGGAGTAGTCACTTTCCAGCTTGCCGAACTCTTTTAAGTATTGCTCCAGGCGCCGATAGGTTCGTAAGGAAACGTAATGCTCGGTTTCTTTTCCCCCTTTTTCCACGGTAGCAACGATACCTATCACCATGCGGCTGACCGGATCATTGATGATGCCGCGCAGGCAAGACGCCGTCAGGGGATTCTTTAATCTTCGGTTACTCGGTGCGCCCACCCCTTCGGCCCGTAATCCGCCTTCATACTGCAGAGAAGCCTGAAGCTGGAATGTCTTGTTCCGGATGTTCGCTATGAGCTGAACCGGGTCGGGATAGGCCCGGTTATCGAAGATCCTGCTCGATTTTCGCAACAGGCTTCGGCTCCGGGCATAGTACTCAAGCCGGAGCTGTTCAGACTCAAGCAACGGGACGTCGTGGTAATACATCTCGATGTAACGGTTCAGGGCATACTCGAACTTTCCCAATGCCGAGAGCAAAGTCTCCATGGTCTGGCGGGAACGTTTCTTTTCGGCATAGTAGGTCAGTATGTGCTCCAGATACTCCGCCATGTCGTCGTGTACCGATCGGGTGTCCAGCAGGCTGGTCCGGTCTTTGCCGATCATGAAGTCGACAAAGCGATGGGCATGGTTTCGGTAAGAATCCCAGGAGCCGAAGGAGTGTATTCCGAATGGATTGCTTTTTTTCTTTTCCCGGATAGAACGAATGCCATGAAATAGTGCTTCCGTTTGCGAATGTAGTGATGTTGGCCATCGATGATTCATGTTTTGGTTCCTCTGGCTTTTATTGGCCCGCGTGTTGAGATGACATGCTCTTTTTCCGGCATCGCCATGCCGACGGTAGCAGCTCCGTCTTCCTGCTTTTCGTAGTGTCCCTTATATGTTGACCTGGCAAGGATTCCTGCCAATAGCCTGCTGTCTGACGTGAACCGGAACTCTACCGGTGGATCACGTTTGACAGGTCCTCGATTGTGCTGTTCCGGGAAACGCCTCGCCACTGCGCTCAGGACTCAGGGGCCGATACCTGGTCCGCCATCTGATGGTTTCCGGTACAACGTTCGATCATGCGAGGGGGAGGTGCGTGTACCTCGACATGAAAGGGCTCTGCTCAGGTTGGCCAATCCCGTGGATGGTGTCCGGCCGGGCCATAAGACTCACCAGCTCTTGGTACACCGTGCAATGATGCTGCGAAAAATCTCTCCTATCTGAAAAATCGTAACTGTTTTGTTTGTTTCCTATATCGCTCCAACATATCGATCATTCGTCAGTTTTTCATATTCAGCAATGCTGTGCTGCTGGTAATTGTGATCATTTGTTGACGCTTTTCCCAGGCGTTCAGTTTGGCAAGGCCATCGAGAAAATCATCTTTGAGGTCTTGCAGGAACGGAGCGGTTGCCCTGAAATCCTCACGGTGCTTCTGACGTTCTTCATCGGACAGGGAGCACCAGTAGTCATCCCGCTCCTGTGCTTTCCGCGCCTCTTCAGCCAGCTGCTCTTCCATCTTCCTGGCCTCAATACGCTTTCGTTCTGCTGTATCTTCTGACCTGGCATTACGAACTTCGGGAGGCTCATACCATTCCGGTACGATAAGGTCCACGCAGAAGGTCTGGAGATAGCCGCCGGGGTTCTTGATCTCCTTGCGCTCACGTCGCCATTTTTCTGCGGCTATGTCAGCAGCCTGCATAACCCTCTCACTACCGTGGCGCTTGATCAGAACCACCAACTCTTTTTCAGAGATTTTTGACAACGGCGTGCCGGATAACAACAACCGGATCTGCTCTGTAGTTGTTTTCTGGGTAATCTCTGTAGTTTCTTCTGTTAAGGAATCCCGATTATTGAAGGTTTCCTTCCCTGTTTTTTTCGGGGAACGTTCCCTGACATTTACAGGGTTCCTTTCCTGCTTTTTGAGGGTATCCATTAATTCCAGTAACTTACCGCGTACAAATTTATAGTGGCAGGTGGGGGCTCCGTTCGCCTTCTTAACAACAGTCTGGACATAGCCTTCTTTCACCAGGACTTTGACTATCTTCCTGACTACATCCTCTCGAAGTCCTACTCTTTCAAGCCAAGTCTTCCCTTCAGCCTCTCTGCATATGGTTGCATTCATTTCATCAGCGGCAACGTCAACACCTGAAGAGCCGTCAAGTTCCTGTTGCTTGCAGGAAGAAGGTTCGTATTGTCGGTAAAACCAGCCGTATCCGATTCCCGGCAACTTGCGATCTCGAAAGTGGTAGCTCCAGGTAAATATCTCAGAAAGGATGATGGCCGTGTTCAGGTCACCAAAATAACGAACAAATGGTTTGAAAACCGTGAGTCTGTTTCTTGGGCTGTTGAACTCTGCCAAGAGATCTTCGACCTCTTCCACAGCATATAGCTTGTTATCTTCAGGCATGTTCACTTCGCTTCCGGCACCCATTCGCCTCTGAAAACCTCATTACTATGCATCTGTGGTATAAACTGCTGGCCATCTGGATTGTTTAATGCCATCAGAGCGACTTGCGACCGAACCGCTTCCTGTTTCTTCGCTTCAGTCACCAGGCGTATTACTCCGGCGCTGAGAATTGATGTTATTCGGTTGAGTCGTTGTTCCGGGGTCATATTGAAATTTGCTCGATATCTGTTTCAGGTGGACACAGTACGTTTCATTGTGTTACTTGTTACTATATATACTCGTTAGTTTACGTTTTAAAGTAAATATGTTACCATTATTTGTAATTTTGTTACCTTGTCAAGAGTTTTTTTAGGGTGTCCAATGCGTGTAGCGGAATTGTTTCGAAAAGCCAGGGAAGCAAAAGTTCTGAAGCAAACGGAAATAGCGGATCAGTGCGGGATTTCGCGGTCAGCGCTTGCCCGTTTTGAGACGGGGTCGTTACGCCTTGCCGATGAAAACTTATCGATAATTGCCCCACTGCTCGACATAAACCCAGAATTTCTCAATGGCAATAACAAGATTCCCTTCAAGAGTCAGAGCGGTGAGTTGATAAAATTTGTTGTGGACAAGTATCGCGTGAATACTGATTTACTGCTTACGGCCATTCTAACAACGTGCGATGTGCTAGACGTTTTCTACCTGTGTCCGCCCCTTACCATTGTTGACCGCCTTCGTCACCTCAATATTGCCGATAATCCGACTTATGCCCTGCTGCTGCGAGATGAGCAGGGGAACGTTTATTTGTTCAGATGTAAATCTCCCAAGGATTTCATGGCATGGGACAACAGCATTCATTCATGGCTTTTCGAACAACGTAGACTCACTGGCAAAAGTGGCTATTACGATCCAAGAATTATTTCAAAAGATTTGTATGAAAAGATACGTGACTGGAATGATGTCAGTAAAAGTGACGTCGAATTCCTGTTTAGCCAGATGAATCAAGACTTGATCTTTAAAGAGCTTGCGCTAAGTGAAGACGAGAAAAAGCTGATAACCTACATCCGTGATCAACATCTCAATCCTGTAGACGCCATCCTGAAACTTCAGCAATAATCCAAGCCATCCCGAAATAAATCCGATCTTCTCGCGCCCAGGTCACTTCTGATTCGTGCACATCTATATCTCTTGATTGCAAAAAGGGTATCTGATACACTTTCAAAACCTAAGGAGGTGTCTATGGCCGATATAGCTGACAATGAGAGGAAGTGTGCTCTTTACGTTCGTGTTTCGACGATAAACCAGGCGGAAGACGGGGAGTCCCTCGACGAGCAAGTTCAAACCCTGAAGAGCTACTGTGCCTACCGTAAATGGCAGGATTGTACGGTGTACCGGGAGGAGGGCTTTTCCGGGAAGGACCTGAAGAGACCGGCTTTCCAGCAGATGGTTGGTGATATCCGTAAGGGGAAGATCAACACCGTTATCGTCAAGAAGATTGATCGACTTTCCCGCTCTATAATCGATTTCGAAAATGTGTATAAATCTTTCCAGGACCAGGGAGTGGACCTGATTTCAACCCTGGAGAATTTTGACACTTCGACTGCTATCGGCAGAAGTGTCATCAGGATCGTCCTGATCTTTGCCCAGTTGGAACGGGAGCAAACCTCGGAGCGGACAATTGACGTAATGGCGCACCGGGCAAAACAAGGCATGTTCAACGGCGGATATCCCCGACTTGGCTATGATATTGATGCTGAGAATAAATGTCTCGTGCCGAATGAGGATGAAATACCGATTGCGAAAGAAGTATTTACGACCTATCTGAGGCTGGGCTCACTGAGTGAGACTGCCAAGGAACTTAATGACCGGGGTTATCGACTGAAAACATGGACAACCCAGGCAGGGAGGACGAGGGGAGGCGACAAGTTTCAGAAAACCAATGTCAGCCGGATGTTGAACGATCCGGTATTCATCGGCAAGGTGAGATACAAGAGCGGTATCTACGAGGGGCAGCAACCGGCGATCATCAGCGAAGAACTTTTTGAGGCCGTTCAGACGATCCTTCAGGCGAATAACATCTCCAAGACAGGGTACCGTCAGAATGAGAACACTTTCTATCTGAAGGGACTGGTCAGGTGCGGATCATGTCGTACCGCGATGACGCCTAGCTTTTCATATTCCAAGGGTAGGAAATATTACTATTACCGGTGCATGGTGAACAATGACCAGAGCAAGGATCAATGCCGGATCGGCAGTGTCCATGCGCGTAAGCTCGAAGATCTTGTCGTGAACGAGTTGAAATTTCTTGCGGGTGATCCACGGATAATCGAGGGGGTTGTAAAGAATGCCTCAAAGGAGCAGCGCGAAAAAGTGAAGGGGCTTTCTGCTAAAAAGAAGGTTCTGTCGGACAATCTGGCCCAGGTCGACAAGAAAGCAAAGAATCTGCTTGAGGTTCTGAGTGAAGGGGGTGCCCAGAATAATCGTGCCGGCTACATTACTAAAGAGCTTGATAGCTTGGAACTCCAGGCAAAACAGCTTCGGATGGAAATCGAATCCATCGAGTTTGAGTCCAATGACCTTGAAAACAAGATTCTCAGCGCAGACATGATACGGGACAACTTTAAAATCTTCAAGGATGTGTATGATCACCTGACCCATGACGAAAAATATGACCTGCTGCACTTACTCGTCAAAAAGGTCACTTACTTCGAAGAAGAAGGAAAAGACAAGGATGGGAAAAAGGTGGGGAAAATAAAAATGGACCTATGGGAGTTGCCTGCCATAGATCCATCTATATTGAGCTCAGCAAAAGAATTTGCTGAGCGTCACGTTTGGCTCCCCAGCGCGGACTCGAACCACGGACATGGTGATTAACAGTCACCCGCTCTACCGACTGAGCTACTGGGGAACAAAGAGATTCGTCTTCTATCATGGGCTGTCGTTGTGTGTCAAGAATAAATGTTATTTGCTGATTGGGCTCTCCGTTAGAAAAAGATGTTGGTTCGTTTTTCTTGACATGTATACAGAATGAAGTATAACCAGGGTACATTAAAAAAGATAAATGTAATCAATATTTTATATAAATATTAGAATATTCATACCTCTGAATGGGGTAACTAAACAAGGAGGAAGCGTATGAGATTACCGAAGTTTATGGCACAGGCGGCGCTGCTGCTGGGGCTCTCCCTGGCAACAAGTGCGATCGCCGGTAACCACGCCGATTATGTCGGTGCTGGTCCTTTCAAGACGGGCCCCGAGGTGACCAAGAAGTGTATGGAGTGCCATGAGGCCGAAACCAAGTCCTTTATGAAGTCTGTTCACTGGACATGGGCCAAAAAGCAGACGATCAATGGAAAAGAGCTCGAGTTCGGCAAGAAAAACGCCGTCAATAATTTCTGTGTTGCCATTGATTCCAACTGGCCGCGCTGTACCAGCTGTCACGCCGGTTATGGATGGAAGGATAAGAGTTTCGACTTTTCCAAGGCGGAAAATGTTGACTGTCTGGTCTGTCACGACACCACCGGAACGTATAAGAAATTCCCATCCGCTGCCGGCCATCCGGTATATCCAGGTGAGGACAAGAGTTTTGGCGGCAAGAAGTGGGCACCGGTTGATCTGGTTAAGGTTGCCCAGTCGGTTGGCAAGCCTACCCGTCAGGCCTGTGGTTCCTGTCACTTTTACGGTGGCGGCGGTGATCGGGTAAAGCATGGTGATCTTGATGGAACGCTGGCAAATCCAAAACCTGAAACAGATATCCATATGGGTGGCTCCAAGAAGATGACCTGCCAGTCTTGCCACCAGGGAGGCAAGGACCACGCCATTAAAGGTGAGGCCGCATCAGTTTCAGTTGGTGCTGGTAAAAAGGTTCTGGGGTGCACGGATTGCCATAAAGAGGATGTGCATAAAAATAAATTCCTGAACAAGCATGCCAAGAAAATAGCCTGTCAGACCTGCCACGTTCCCACATTTGCCAAGGAAAAGCCGACCAAGACCTGGTGGGATTGGTCAACCGCCGGCAAAGATATCCCGGCCAAAGACATCCCGCACGATAAGTATGGTGAGCACCTGTATGCAAAAATCAAAGGTGACTTCAAGTGGGAGAAGGATGTGGTTCCGACCTACTACTGGTACAACGGCACTGTAGATCGTGTTCTGCTTGGCGACAAGATTGATCCGTCAAAAGTGGTTAAGTTGTCTGCTGCCAAGGGTGATCGCAAAGATCCTAACGCCAAAATCTTCCCCTTCAAGGTTATGAAGGGCAAGCAGCCCTACGATGCAGGTAACAATACGATTGCAGTGGTCAACACCTTTGGGCCTGATGGTTACTGGACCAAGTTTGACTGGAACCTGGCTATTGCAACCGGTATGAAGGCTGCTGGTCTGCCTTATAGCGGCAAGTTTGGCTGGATTGAGACCTCTATGGTTTGGCCGGTTAACCATATGGTGTCACCTAAGGACAAGGCCCTCAAGTGCAATGACTGCCATGGCGACAAAGGCCGACTGGACTGGAAGGCGCTTGGCTATAAGGGTGACCCCAAGAATCCGGCAAATCGCTAAGCGTACATAGTATTTTTTGAATAAAACAGGCCCGTGGATAACTCTGCGGGCCTGTTTGTTTGTTGTCTTTGTTGTGCCCTTTCTGAATAAAACTTGATTTTATAGCGGTGGGAGTGTAAAGAATTTTAGCGTGAGTGAAGTGTGTAGCCATAAATTTAGGCGTAACTAACTGATTAAAATCTGTGCAGCAAAGCTTTTTTTAGTTTGGCTAAAACGGTGGTTTTATGAAGAAGAAAAAAATGCTCCTCTCTCAGGAGACCATGGATATAGCTATGGTGCGTAAGGTGGAGGCGCTGTCGGGTACCTCGGTACGGCGCTGCTTCCAGTGCGGCAAATGTTCTGCGGGCTGCCCAATGGCCACTTTTATGGATCATCCGCCAAACCGGATTGTCCGTCTTCTGCAGTTGGGGCAATGGCAACGGATTCTGGCCGGGCGCTCTATCTGGTACTGTGTCTCCTGTGAGACCTGTTCTACCCGTTGCCCCAACCAGGTGCATCTGGCATCCATCATGGATGCCCTGCGTAAATTGTCCTGGGATCAGGATGGACCTTCCAAGGAAAGCTATGTTCAGCTTGCCAATCGGCTCTTTCTGGAAAATATCCGCACCTATGGACGCCAGTATGAGATGCGGTTGGCGGCGGTCTTCAATGTAAAGTCAGGTCAGTTTCTGAAGGATATGCTGCTGGGCCCCAAGCTGCTTTCCAAGGGCAAGCTGAAGGTGTTTCATCAGAAGAACAGAAATATCACTGAGGTGGAGAAAATATTCAGCCGTATTGAAGAAATGCGGCGCAAAGGAGAGGCCCTGTGACAGCCTTACGTTACTCTTATTACCCAGGCTGCTCGTTACATGCATCGGCTTCTGAATATGATCTGTCCACCCGTGAGGTTTTTTCCGTGCTGGGTGTTGGTCTTGAAGAAATTCCTGATTGGATCTGCTGCGGCGCTACTCCTGCCCACAATGTTGATGAACTGCTTTCACTCTCATTATCAGCGAAGAATCTTGAGCTGGCAGAGCAGGTTCCGGGTGATATGGCGGTGGCCTGTGCCTCTTGTTTTTCCCGCCTCAAATTTGCCCAGCATATTCTGAGCGAGAACGAGACCAAGCGCAAGCTGGTGGAAAAGGCGATTGATGCACCGGTGCATCTGGAGCGGCGGGTAAAGCATCTGCTGGAAATTCTGGTGAGGGATTATGGCCTGGAACAATTGGGGGCAGCGGTTAAAAAGCCCCTGTCCGACCTGACGGTCGCCTGCTACTATGGTTGTCTGCTGACCCGTCCAACGGATGTACCGAACCTGGACTGTACCGAGGCGCCAACCATTATGGAGCAGGTGATGGAAGCGGTTGGAGCCCAGACCGTGTCGTGGACTCACCGTCTAGAATGTTGCGGCGCAAATTTCACCCTGTCCCGGCCTCCTGTGGTGCAACAACTCTCCAACGCAGTGCTTGAATCAGCCAAGGCTGCTGGTGCCGACTGTATTGTAGTGGCCTGTCCCCTCTGTCATGGCAATCTTGATATCCGTCAGAAAGAGATTGAAGGGGTCTATGAAACCAGCTATGGGTTGCCGATCTTTTACCTGACCCAACTGGTGGGACTGGCACTAGGGGTGCCGCAGGAACGTCTGGGGCTGGATGCGCTGATTGTCAGCCCGCAGAAGCTGTTTAAGGATAAAAAAATAATTTGAGGCGGGATTATGCTGCGTTGCCTGATTGTAGAAGATGATGAATTAAGTCGCGAACTTTTGAGCTTGCAGATGGAGCCCTATGCCCAATGTGACCAGGCGGAGAATGGCCGGGTCGGTGTGGAGGCATTTTCATCTGCATTACAGGCCGGTAATCCCTATGACTTGATCCTGCTGGATATTGTGATGCCTGAAATGGATGGCCTGGAAGCCGCCAAGGCGATGCGGCGCTTTGAAGAACAACATGGCATTGGCATTGATAGGGGAGTCCATATTGTGGTGCTTTCATCACTTAGTACACCTCAGGATGTTATTCAGGCCTATGTGGCGGCCCAGTCTGCCGCCCATCTGGTTAAGCCGGTACAACCGGAAAAACTGGTTAAGACCTTGCGTAAGCTGGACTTGATCCCTGCGGAGAATGCCTAGATGTCTCGTATCGGAGTCTTTATTTGTCATTGCGGTGAGAACATCTCACGCACGGTGGATGTCGAGCAGGTAGCGGCTCAAGCGGCAAAGATGCCGGGTGTGGCTTTTGCCACCGACTACAAATATATGTGCTCCGACCCCGGTCAGAACCTGGTCAAGAATGCAATCGCTGAACACCGGCTGACGCAGGTCGTGGTGGCGGCCTGTTCGCCCCGCATGCATGAGCGCACCTTCCGCAAGGCTGTCGAGCAGGCAGGCTTAAACCCGTTTCTGTGTGAAATGGCCAACATCCGTGAGCACTGCTCCTGGGTCCATGAAGATAAGGATGAAGCCACCCAGAAGGCGATCGAGATCGTCGGTATGCTGGTGGAGCGGGTCAAAAAGAACCGTGTTCTGCCCACCATTACCGTGCCGGTCACCAAGCGGGCCCTGGTGATTGGCGGTGGTATTGCCGGCATACAGGCTGCCCTGGATATTGCCGATGCCGGCCACCAGGTGGTACTGGTGGAACGTGAACCCTCCATTGGCGGGCATATGGCCCAGCTCTCCGAAACCTTTCCCACCCTGGACTGTTCCCAGTGCATCATGACCCCCAAGATGGTGGATGTTGCCAACCATCCCAACATCACCCTGCACACCTACAGCGAGATTGAACAGGTAGACGGCTACATCGGCAACTTCCAGATCACGATCCGCAAAAAGGCCCGCTCGGTTGATGAACACAAATGCACCGGCTGCGGCGTTTGCATGACCAAATGCCCCCAGAAAAAGATCCCCAACAGCTTTGACTGTAACCTGGGGATGCGCACCGCCATTTATGTGCCGTTTCCGCAGGCTGTCCCCAATGTCCCGGTCATTGACCGTGAAAACTGTACCATGTTCAAAAGCGGCAAATGCGGGGTCTGCCAGAAGGTCTGCGGTCCCGGCGCAGTAGATTTTGAACAGCAAGACCAACTGATCGTCGAACCGGTTGGCGCCATCGTTGTTGCCACCGGATTTGAACTGTACCGCATCACCGAGAAGCCCAAGGGGTCCGCCATCAAAGGCTACGGTGAGTTTGGTCACGGAAAAATTCCTGATGTCATTGACGGCATGACCTTTGAGCGGCTGGCCTCTGCCTCCGGGCCCACTGGCGGCAAGATCCTGCGGCCATCTGATGGTAAGGAGCCGAAGCAGGTGGTCTTTATCCAGTGTGTCGGATCGCGGTCACGGGAAAAGGGGATCTCTTACTGTTCCAAGATCTGCTGCATGTACACCGCCAAGCATACCATGCTCTACCACCACAAGGTACATGATGGTCAGGCCTATGTCTTCTTCATGGATGCCCGTGTACCAGGCAAAAGCTATGATGAATTCTGGCGGCGGGCCATTGAGGATGAAGAAGCGGTCTATATCCGCGGTATGGTCTCGCGCCTGTACCAAAAGGGTGACAAAATCGTTGTCATGGGCAGCGATATTTCGGTTGGCGTACAGGTAGAAATTGAGGCTGACCTGGTGGTGCTAGCCACTGCGGTGCAACCACAGCAAGGTGCTGACGGGTTAGCCCAGAAACTGGGGATTTCCTACGATAAATATAACTTTTACTCCGAGGCCCATGCCAAGCTGCGACCAGTAGAATGTGCCACCGCTGGAATCTATCTGGCTGGCGCCTGCCAGGGGCCGAAAGATATCCCTGACACCGTTTCCCAAGCCTCAGCTGCGGCAGCCAAGGTGATGACCCTGTTTGCCAAGGATAAGCTGGAGCGGGAGCCGATTGTTGCCCGGGTCAAGGAAAATGGCTGCGTTGGCTGCTTTGCCTGCAAAAAAGTCTGCGCCTATGGTGCCATTGAGGAAAAAGAGATCCGGGATCGTCAGGGCAACCTGATTAAGGTCGTGGCTTACGTCAATCCTGGTGTCTGTGCCGGATGCGGTACCTGTCAGGCCACCTGTCCCTCCAAGAGCGTAGAGCTGGATGGCTATACTGATGAACAGATTGTGGCAATGATAGAGGCGCTGTAGAGAAAGAATCAAAACACTGTCACGCGGAAAAGGCCTAATTTAAGCGGATTTGCTCGGATTAAGAACTTTCAACCCTTTGGTTTTATCTGCGTAGATCAGCTTAATCCGTGTCATCCGCGTGCTATTATAAAGGTTTTTTATGCATTCAGAAAAAGTTAAACATACCTTTGAACCCAAAATAATCGCCTTTGTCTGTACCTGGTGCACCTATGCCGGTGCTGACCTGGCCGGTACCAGTCGGATGCAGTACCCGGCCAATGTGCGGGTGCTTAAATTCCCCTGCACCGGTCGGATTGATCCGGTCTTTATCCTTAAGGCGTTCCAGCAGGGAGCAGACGGTATACTGGTTTCCGGCTGCCATCCTGGTGACTGCCACTATATCGCCGGTAATTACCACGCCAGAAGACGATTTGCCGCCTTCCGCAAGCTGCTTGAATTCGTCGGTGTTGACCTGAACCGGATTCAGTTTTCCTGGGTTTCTGCAGCCGAAGGGGGCAAGTGGGTTGACGTGGTGACTGATCTGACCGAGCGGGTACGGGCTATGGGTCCGATGGTGGAGTTTAAAGACCTGGTGCTTGAAGAACAATGGTCAGGCGGCCTGAACAACCCGGAGCTGCAGGCCGTGTACGAGGCGATGTAACATGATACAGACCATTGACATATCCAGCTACAGCGCCATAACCGACGCCATCCGCAGCGAGGCACGACGCATCCTGTCTGACAGCACTGTTTCTGCGGTGATTGGCTACACAGCAGGACGCCGCAAAGGCAGCACTCAGCCGATTGTAATCACCACAGCCGATGATGCAGACCAGCTGATCTTCTCTGCGGCCTGCCTGAATGACCTAGTGGTCTACCTGACCAAGGCCAAAAAGGATGTACCCAAGACCGGTCGAATCGGCATCGTGGTCAAAGGCTGTGATTTGAAGGCACTGGTGGGGTTGCTTGGAGAATCGCAACTTAAACGTGAAAATCTTTACCTGATCGGCATTCCCTGTAGTGGTGTGCTTGGCTCATTGCTCAAACCTGCAACAGAACTGACAACAGCGTCTATCGCATCAAAATGCTGCGAATGCGTAGATCAGCTCCCTCTGGGCTGTGATTTTGTCCCGGACGTAAAGCCGACTCTCCTGCCTGACCTTGAAAAGCGCTATGCCAACGAAATTGCCCGGCTTGAGGCGTTGACACCGTCTGAACGCTGGGAGTTCTGGAAAGAGCAGTTCAGCAAGTGCATCAAGTGTTATGCCTGCCGCCAGGTCTGCCCATTCTGTTTCTGTGAGCAGTGCCTGTGTGACCGTAACCGGCCCCAGATGGTGGAACAGACACCGCGGCCATCGGGCAACACCGCCTGGCACCTGGTACGTGCCATGCATTTGGCTGGTCGTTGTGCTGGTTGTGGTGAGTGTGAACGGGTGTGTCCTATGGATATACCGCTTAACCTCCTGAACCGCAAAATGGCCAAAGAGTTGAAAGAGCTGTTTAACAGCGAGGCCGGATTTGAAGTGCGGGAGGCCGGGCCGCTTACCAGTTACCGCGAAGATGATGATCAATCGTTTATCCGTTAGGACGAAAGCCACCACGTATGCAGAAACAGATAACTGAAGCCAACCTGCGATTGTTGATAGACAGCCTGCTCCTGAAAGGGCAGCGGGTTGTCGGGCCCCGCCAGTCAGGTACCATGGTGCTGTATGAACCGCTTGCCTCAGCATCGGATCTGGTTACCGATGAACTGCCGAGACGTTCGGTCAAGGAGGCCTTTTTCCCGGTCTGCGAAGACCTGCTCGAGTATCGTAAGGAAGGTCAGCAGGTAACGATTCAGGATATTGATCCTGCCCGTTTCCCTGAAACCGTGCTGTTTGGTGTACGGCCTTGTGATGCTGCTGCCATACCGGTACTTGATGCAGTCTTTTCCTGGGATTACAAGGATCAGTTTTTTCTGGCACGACGTGCAAAGACCACCATCATCGGGTTGGCCTGTACCATGGCAGATGATGCCTGTTTTTGTACCGCTGTTGGCCTGTCTCCCAATGATCCCAAAGGGTCAGACCTGCTGCTGACCCCGCTGGTTGGAGGCGGTTTTCTGGTTGCGAGCCAGAGTGACAAAGGTGAGGCCTTTCTGGTTGCCTGGCAGGATCGTTTTACAGAGCCGGATGGCACGCAGACCCAGACATTGGCAACACCGGCACCGCAACCGTTTGACCTGAAGAAGATCAAGGCCTGGCTGGATGAGCATTTTGAAGATGCCGCCTGGGAC